>Ga0070667_100003500_pt1 | contig 13386 bp, 11 predicted proteins | sample KBSS33metaG_FD_64659 | JGI IMG/M metagenome (GOLD analysis project Ga0070667, IMG submission 64659) | Switchgrass rhizosphere microbial communities from Kellogg Biological Station, Michigan, USA - KBS S3-3 metaG | ecosystem: Host-associated > Plants > Roots > Rhizosphere > Soil ...
TGGGTGTCAAGCAGGACCAGGAAATAGACCGCCAGGATGAAGATGGCGGTGAGTTTGGTATAGGCCGCCAGCACCACCAGCGCGGCAGACCAATAAAACCAGCCGGTGCGGCCCTCGCGCAGATAGCGCATGAAGAACACCGTGCTCCACACCAAAAGCGCGAAGGAGGGAATTTCCAGCATCACCTGGCGGCCCCAATAAGCGATTTCTGGCGCCGCGATCAGGATCAGGGCCGCGCCAAAGGCGGGAAGCGGCTCCAGCCAGAACCGCGCCAGCCGGTAGCTGCCGACCGCCAGGGCGGCATAGCAGATGAACTCCGCGCCAAGCGCCGCGGTCTGCGACACCCCGAACACGGCATAAAACGCGGCCATAAGCACATAGAAGAGCGGCGGATAGAACAGGATGGTCAGCGCCGGATAGCGCGCATAGTAGTTGTAGGCATAGCCGGTGGGATCGTGCAGCGGATGGTCGCGCACGAAATCCAGAAGGAAGGCGCCATTCAAGGCATGGCGCGGGGCGTCCGGCCAGGAAAAGGCATCATCGGTCGGCGCGCCGGTGACGAACAGCAATACAAGGATGGCGATCAGTATCAGGGGCCAGACGATATCGCCGCGTCCTGCCGTCATGATCAGGCCGACTTGGCGATCAAGATGCAGCCGAAAATCACCAGCGCGGTTCCCACGATCCGCAGCACGGAAACATTTTCATGCAGCAGGACCGCGCCCATCACCGCGGTCAGCACAAAGCTGATGCCGACAAAGGGATAGGCCACCGAGACATCGGTTTTGGACAGAACCCACAGCCAGGCCAGCACCGAAGCGCCGTAAATTCCCAGGCCCAGCCAGATGAAGGGCGAGGACGCGACCGAAAGAAGGACCGCCGGCAGATCCTTGCCTGCGCTGGAGGAAAGCGCGCGGGTGCCGATTTTCAACGCCACCTGGGCAACAGCCGACAGGCACACGGTTCCCAGAATGGTGGCAAGCAGCGCCGGCTTCATAATATCCCCTCTGGCAGAATGCGGGCGGCCAGCACCACCAGGATCATGGCCAAAAAGATGTACCGGCTGATCCTGTCCTTGAGTGCGAACACCACCGGATCGTCATGAATCTTTCCCCGCCGGGCGCCGATCCACAAGCGGTTGCCCCAATAGAGCATCAAGAGGCAAAGCAGCCACAGCAATGCGGGCTCGCGATAGAGGATGCGGACTTCGGCGCTGGAGACATAGAATGCCAGGACCAGTGTCGAGGCGGTGGCGCTGGCGACGCCCAGCGCAAACAGTGTTTCAGCGTCTTCCTTGACATAGCCCCGCCCCTTGGCCTGGCCCTCCGCCAGGGCGCTGATCTCAATATAGCGCTTGAGATAGGCCAGGCTGATGAAAACGAACATGGAAAAGGCCAACAGCCAGGACGACAGGACGATGGCCAGAGCGGCTCCGCCGGCGATCACGCGAACCGTGTATAAAAGCGCCAGCGCGAAGACATCGGCGGTGGACCGGCTCTTCAGATAGAAGGAATAGAGATTGGTCAGCGCCAGATAGGCGAGCAAGGCCGCGGTGAATTTCAAAGGCAGGAAAGCGATCGCCAGCGCCAGTCCGGCGATGGGCAGCAGGATCGCGCCCAGCGGGCCATAGAGAACCGGAAGATCCCCTGACGCCAGCGGGCGATTGCGTTTCCTGTGATGGGCCCGGTCCGCGTCCAGATCCAGCAGGTCATTGAGGAAATAATGACCGGAGGCGCACAGGCCGAAGGAAAGGAAAGCCAGCAGCGCCAGTTCCAGCAAATGACTGTCGCCATAGCTGTGTGAAGTGAACAGCGGCACGAACACCAGGGCATTCTTCACCCATTGATGCAGCCGCATCTCCTTGAGGAAGGCGCGCCAGACGGGAGGACGGCTCTTGACCACCAGCTCGGCGCGGCCGGATTCGGTGGCGGCCCTGACGTCTTTTTGGGGTGCGTTCACCAGAATTTCCCTGTGCGCCGCCGCCCAAATCGGGCGGTCCGCGGATGAGTTTCCAGCATAGACGAACTTGCGGCCCTGGTTGAGGGATTGAATACGCGAAAGTTTGGTGGCGCCTTTGAGGTTCAACCGATTCGAACTGCCATGGGCTGGGTCCGCCAGCTTTAAATGCTCGGCGATGCGGTTGGCATATTTCTGATGCGAGGCGGTGATCAAGACGGTCCGGCCGCCTTCCTTTTGCCGCTGGGCAATCAGATCGGTCACCGCTTTTTCGTAAGGCAACGCGGCGGGATCGAACCGGGTTTTCCTGGCAAGAAAAGTCTTGAGCGGCGCAGGCCCTTTGAGCGCCAGCCGGATCAGGGTGAATATCCGCCAGGGCGCGAACCGAACATGGCGCCAAGCCGCCTCATGCAGCAGATCAGTGCGCAGCAAGGTGCCGTCGATATCGACATAGAGATCGCACGGATCGCGGGCGTCTTCCGCTGCCGGGTCAGTCATCGGTGAACCATGGGCTTTTTTGGGCGATTCTCCTCAGCCGAAGATGCAGGCGGCGGCTGAAGAATAGATAAATGCCGCGGCGGCGGACGCGGCTCTAGGAAAGGCCCCCTCTCTGGAAATTCATCCTTAAGTTAAGGATTATCCGATAACACCCTGCTCTATCGTGATTTTCTGATGAAATCGGCTCTCGAAGCGACCCAGATCGTCGGGATGGATGCGCAAGGAAAGATTGATCTTTCCGCCCCGGTCGCGCCGCTCCAGTACCTGGGCATGGCGATAGGCAAAGGCCAACGCCCCACCATCGGCGGCATCCAGCTTCAGTTTCACCGTGATGTTGCCACGCGTCACGCCCGCTTCCAGCGCCGCCAAAAGGGCTGGGATGCCGTCCCCAGTCAGGGCCGAAACCGCCACCGCCTCACGGCGCCCATTATGGCTCAACAACCCCTGGCGCTGTTCCGGCTCCAGCAAGTCGATCTTGTTGAGCACCTCCAGCATGGGCCGCTCGGGCGGTACGCCCAGCTCCTCCAGCACCTGCAGCACATCCGCTTTCTGGGCTGCGCTTTCGTCATGGGCGGTGTCGCGGACATGGACGATCACGTCCGCCTCCAACACCTCTTCCAAGGTGGCGCGGAAAGCCGCCACCAATTCGGTGGGCAGGTCGGCGATAAACCCGACGGTGTCCGATAGAATGATCTTGGTGCCCTGGGGCAGCTTCACCCCTCGCATGGTGGGATCCAAGGTGGCGAACAGCAGGTCCTTGGCCAGCACCTCGGATTCCGTCAGCCGGTTGAACAAGGTCGACTTGCCGGCATTGGTGTAACCCACCAGCGCCACCACCGGGAACGGCACGCGTCTGCGCGCCTGGCGGCCCAGGCTGCGCGTGCGCTTCACCTTCTCTAGTTCGGCCTTGATCCGCACAATGCGCTCGGCGATCAGGCGGCGGTCGGTTTCGATCTGACTTTCACCGGGACCGCCGAGAAAGCCGAAGCCGCCGCGTTGGCGCTCCAAGTGGGTCCAACTGCGCACCAGCCGCGAGCGCTGATAGTTGAGATGCGCCAGTTCCACCTGCAAGCGCCCTTCTCGCGTCGCGGCGCGCTCACCGAAGATTTCCAGGATCACCGCGGTGCGGTCCAGCACTTTGCTGTTCCAGGCCTTCTCCAGATTGCGTTGCTGCACCGGCGTCAGATGGGCGTTGACGATGATGACTTCCGGTTCCTGGGCGCGTGCCAAGGCGGCGATTTCTTCCACCTTGCCGCTGCCCAGCAAGGTCGCCGGTATCGGCCGCGCCAAAGGCGAGATCTGGGCTTGGACCACCTTCAAATGAATGGCGGCGGTCAGCCCCACCGCCTCGTCCAGGCGCGCTTGCGCATCCCGCAAAGCGCGCTCACCGCGCTCACGGTTTTTGGGCTCGACATGGATGACGAAGGCGTGGCTTACCAATTTATTCTTGGCCAAACTTACCCTTCAGCGGGTTCGTCCTGCAGCTGGATCGGACCCATCGGCATCACCGTGGAAATGGCATGCTTATAGACCAGCTGGGACTGGCCATCCCGGCGCAGCAAGACGCAGAAATTGTCGAACCAGGTGATGTTGCCCTGGAGCTTGACGCCGTTGATCAAAAAGATAGTGACGGCGGCTTTGCTTTTGCGGACCGCATTTAAAAACGTGTCCTGAAGGTTCTGTTGTTTATCGCTCATGGGTTCGCCCATTGTTTCAGCCGCCGTGGGGGTTCACGGCTGGCACCTTGGAACCATTCTAGCGCAATGCTGCAATTGCGAAAGAGATAAGATGAGCGAAATCAGGCCTTTTTTTGCCCCGGCTTTTGTCCTTGGCGGCCGGAATACAGGCTGCGAATCCGCTGTGTCAAAGGCCCCGGCTGACCATCTCCGACTGATTTTCCGTCAATCGTGACAACCGGAACGGCCGCGCCGGTGGCGGATGAAAGAAAGGCTTCCTTGGCGGCCTGCGCTTCCGCCACGGTGAATTTGCGTTCTTGGACTTTGATCTGTGCTTCGGCGGCCGCTTCCAGCATCACCTTGCGGGTAACACCGGGCAGGATGGCGTTGCTGAGATCGCGAGTGATGAGCGTACCGCTTGAATCGACAATCCAGGCGGTGGTGGAGGCGCCTTCGGTGATGGTGCCGTCTTTATCCACCAGCCAGGCTTCAAACGCGCCGGCTTTTTTTGCCGCCTGCTTGGCCATCAGATTGGGCAGCAGCTGCACCGTCTTGATGTCACACCGTCCCCAGCGGATATCGGGCTGGGTGGAAACCGCGATGCCTTTGTCCAGCCGCTGTTTCAAGCCGGCGGCATCCTGAGCCCGCATGGTGATGATCAACGTGGGGCGCGGGCCGTCGACTGGCGGAACATGGTCGCGTTTTACTGCGCCGCGTGTCACCTGCAAATAGATGAAACCGGTGGGCATGCGGTTCTTGGCGATCATTTCCCGTGTCACCAGCTTGAGCGCGGCACGAGAGATAGGCATCGGCATGCCCAATTCGCGCAGACTGCGTTCCAGGCGGTCGAGATGGCCCTCCTCGTCCAGCAGCACGCCGTCCATCACATTGAAAACTTCGTAGATGCCGTCGCCCAATTGCAGGGCGCGGTCTTCGATATGCACGCCGGCCTGGCCATGCGGCAGGTAGCGGCCATTGACATAGGCGATGCGCCCCGCAGGCGCGCGGCTGGCGGACCATTTTTTCATCGCGAACCGCTAATTCGGAAAACTCTGCGCCGACCCTACCCCGAGCGACTTTAGCTTGCGATGCAGCGCCGAGCGCTCCATGCCGATAAAAGCCGCGGTACGGGAGATGTTGCCGCCAAAGCGGTTGATCTGGGCCATCAGATAATCGCGCTCGAAAATTTCCCGTGCTTCCCGCAAGGGCAGTGAGATCACCAGATCGCCATTCTTGTTGGCGCCCGAGCCCAGATCGGTGGGCAGCAGATCGGCGGTCACCGCTTCGGTGACGTCGTCGCTGGCCAGAATCAGCAGCCGTTCCACGATATTGCGCAACTGGCGCACATTGCCGGGCCAGCTATGGGTCTGCAGCACCGCCATGGCGTCGTCGCCGATGCTGCGCATGGGCAAGCCGCCTGCCGCCGACAGCCGCTTCATGAAATGGCCGACCAGCACGGGAATATCGTCGCGCCGTTCCGCCAGCGACGGGATGCGCACCGGCACCACATTCAAGCGGTGATAAAGGTCTTCACGGAAGCGCCCGGCCTCGGTCTCGGCGCGCAGGTCGCGGGTGGTGGAACAAATCACCCGCGCATCCACCTGTACCCGTTGTTGTCCGCCCACCCGGGTGAAGGTCTGGTCGATCAACACCCGTAGAATCTTGCCTTGGGTCTCCAGCGGCATGTCGGCGACTTCGTCCAGATACAGGGTGCCGTTATGAGCCAGTTCGAATAGGCCGGTCTTGCGCGGGCCTTCGGCATTCTCCACCCCGAACAATTCCGCTTCCAGCCGGTCCGGCTCCATGGTGGCGCAGTTGATGGCGACAAAGGCGTTGCCGGCCCGGCGGGAGCGGGCGTGAATCAGCCGCGCCGCCACTTCCTTGCCGGAACCGGCGGGACCGGCGATCAGCACCCGGCTGTTGGTGGGCGCGATCTTGTCGATCAGAACTTTCAATTGGGTGATGGTGGGCGAACCGCCCACCAGCTCGCCTTCATCGCCGGCCTTGAGCTTCAGCTCTTGCACTTCGCGCTTAAGCCGCGCCGCTTCCAAAGCGCGTTCCACCACATGCAACAGACGGTCCGCCTTGAACGGCTTTTCCACAAAGTCATAAGCGCCCTTGCGGATGGAGGCGACGGCGGTCTCGATGGTGCCATGGCCGGAAATCATCACCACCGGCAGGTCGGATTGTTCGCGCTTAATGGTATCCAGCACTTCAATGCCGTCAAGCTTTGAGCCTTGCAGCCAGATGTCCAGGATCACCAGCTGCGGCCGGCGCGAGCGGATCGCGGTCAGGGCAGACTCGGAATCGCCCGCGACGCGGGTGGAATAACCCTCGTCATGCAAGATGCCCGCGATCAGGTCGCGAATGTCTTCCTCATCGTCCACAATGAGGATTTCAGACGCGATCAACGATCCGTTTTTGCTCATCATCAATTCCCTTTTTGTCTTTCTCTGATTTCTTTTGCGCGAAGGGGAAGGTCAAAATGACCTCGGCGCCTTCGCTGTTTTCGGCATCGCCCAGGGCGATATCTCCGCCATGGTCTTCCACAATCTTGCGCACAATGGCGAGGCCCAGGCCGGTGCCTTTGGCGCGGGTGGTGACATAGGGCTCGGTCAGGCGATGGCGCTGGTCCGGCGGCAGGCCGATGCCGTTGTCGGTGATGCGATAGGTGAAATTCACTTCGCCATTGTCCAGGCCGGAAGCCTCGACCGCGACATTGATCCGTCCCGGCTCGTCATCGCCCTTGGCGACGCGCGCGGCAATGCCTTCGCCGGCGTTTTTGAGCACATTGGTCAGCGCCTGGGAAATCAGCCTTCCATCGCCCTCGAACCATACCGGCGACTTGGGCGCATCGGTGGTGTAGGTGATGCCGGGATTGGCGACCCGCTGCAGGAACACCGCTTGCTGCAAAAGCTCCTGGGCGTTTTCGCGCCGCATCACCGGCGTGGGCATGCGCGCGAAAGACGAGAATTCATCCACCATGCGGCCGATATCGCCCACCTGACGCACGATGGTGTCGGTGCATTGCTGGAAGACTTCGGGATCGCTGACGATCTCGCTGGAATATTTGCGCTTCAGCCGCTCGGCCGACAGCTGGATCGGGGTGAGCGGATTCTTGATTTCATGGGCAATGCGCCGCGCCACATCGGCCCAGGCCGCGGTGCGCTGCGCCGATACCAGATCGGTAATGTCGTCGAAGGTGACGACAAAGCCGTCGGCCGAGCCGCGTTCGGAGGAGACCTGCACACTCAGCGCCCGGGGCGCGCCGCCGCGTTTGATGGTGACTTCGCCGCCCGCCCGGCCCACCGGCTCCGACATGGCGCGCAAAATCAAAGGCGCCAGTTCCGGCACGGCTTCGGAATAATGACTGGTTTCCAAATCCTCCGGCGCCGCATTCAACAGCCGCGCCGCGGCGCGGTTGATGATGGTGATGCGCCCTTCCCCATCCACGCCGATCACCCCGGCGCTGACACCCGACAGCACGGTTTCGGTGAAGCGGCGGCGGATCTCGTTCAACCGGTTGGCGGCAACCAGATCGCCGCGTTGGGCGGAGAGCTGCTGGGTCATGCGGTTGAAGGCCAGCCCCAGCCGGCCCAACTCGTCATCGTCATGTTCCACCCACACCTGGGCGGCAAGATCACCTTCAGAAACCCGGCCGGCCGCATCGATCAGATCGGAGATAGGGCGCACCAGCCGGTTGGCGGCCCATAGGCCCGACCAGATGGCGGCCAAGAGCACCATCAGCGCCACCATGGCGTAAAGCGCCGCAAACTGAATCTGGGTTTCCAGCCGCGAGGCATTGAGCCGGTTATATTCGCTGATCGCGCTCTTGGTGCGGTTGTAATAGCCGAACACCTGGGCATCGACCCGCTCCACCACCAGCAGATAGGCGTCTTTGAGGAAAGGCAGCCGTACCAGGCCGTGCACCAGGCCGGTGTCGGGATCGCCATCCACAAGAATGCCTCTGCGCGCGTCGGAAAAATCGCTGGCACTGGGTTTCAGCGCCGCCGAATAATTCAAGGCCGCGCTTTTGGCCAGTTCATGGCCCTGGCCATCCAACAGGAAGGAGCCGATCAGACCGCGATCGCGAGTCATGAACTCGATCTTGGTCATCATCCGCCCGATATTGATCTGCTTGTTTTCGTCCAACAGGGTGGGATCGTGAACCAGATTTTCCGCGATCTCGCGAGTGCTGGTGGTGATGCCGCTGGCTTCCGCGTTGATAAAACGGTGAGCGACTTCCTGGGCGCTATCCAGGGCCTGTTTCACCCGGCCGGAGAACATCTGGTCCAGGCCCAGATTCAGAGTCACGGCGGCGAAGATCGCGACAAGGATCACCGGCACCACCGCGATGGCGGAGAACCATGTCACCAGCCTGACATGCAGCTTGGCCCCGGCGCGTCCAGACCGGCGAGTCGCCACTAGGCGTGCGATGCGCCAGCCGATCGCCGTAGCCAGCGACAACACCAAGGCGAAGTTAATCACCAGCAGCGCGATCTGGCCGGGACGGCTCAGGCGGTAGGGAAGCAGATCGGTCAGCAGGGCGTAGGTGACGCAACCGGAAAGGACAGTCAGCAACGCCACGCCAAAGGCGAGTTGTGAAGGCCTTGATAGAGAGCGCAGGCTGGCGCGCCGCTCCAGGAACGTTGTTTCGCTAACCATGTCTTCCGTTGCGACCTGAGCCCCCGCCCCACGCCCGGTCTTGTTGGACACAGTGTAGCGAAGGCACGGACTGTTGCAAGAATGCTGCGTCACAAATTGAGCACACATATTTCGGCGTGCAATCGGGCGGCTGGGCCTCGAAAAAGTTGGTAAATCCCGGCCATCCCGCTCCTAACCTTCCCTTCCAGGGGCCGATTCGGGGGTGGGGATGCCGGGACGAAATTCCGTTTTGCCTTATATTTTGTCGGCTTTGTCGGGGCTGGGGCTATGGGCGTTAACCGCAGCCGCGACCGGCAAACACGAACCCTGGGATGCCAGCAGCTATTGGACCGTGTCCTATCCCCTGGCCATTATTGGCTCGGCGATCGTGGGTTTCTTTTTTCCGCAAAAGCCGTGGCGATGGGCGGTCAGCCTGATGTTGATGCAGCTTGTGGTGATGATCGCGACTGGATCGGATTTGAGTCTTTTGCCGCTGGGACTGGTGATGCTGGCGGTGCTCAGCGTGCCGCCGGCGCTTGCGGGTGTGCTGGCAGGGAAGCTGCGCGAATAGCGGGTGTCGCGTTTGTTGCTGGCAGTCCCTGGCTCGCGCGGCTCAAGTCGCTGGCGCGCGCCGCGCACTATTCAGTGCGCAGCCCTCTAATCACTTCCAGTCCGAGGTCTCTAATCTTCTTCCGCAGCGTGTTGCGGTTGAGGCCCAGCAATTGCGCCGCGCGAATCTGGTTACCACGCGTGGCGGCCAAGCAGATGGAAATCAGCGGCCGCTCCACTTCCTGGACAATGCGGTCATAGACACCCGGTGGCGGCAGCCGGTCGCCCTGGGCCAGGAAATATTGGGTGAGATATTGCTCCACCGAGCCCGCTAGGGACTGCGGCCCTTCGCCTGAGTCCGCTGCGAAGGTTTTGGCCGGTTCTTTCAATTCCGCGCTGACCGCGGCGGCGGTGATGGTGTCGCCAGATTGCAGGACCGCCAAGCGCCGGATCAGGTTTTCCAGCTCGCGCACATTGCCCGGCCAGCGATGGCGGCGCAGCATGTCCAGCGCTTCATTGTCCAAAGTCTTGTGCGGCAGGCCCTCGTCTTCCGCCTTGCGCAAGAAATGGCGCACCAGGTCGGGAATATCCTCGATGCGCTCTCGCAAAGGCGGCAGGCGCAGCGGCACCACATTCAACCGGTAATACAAGTCCTCGCGGAACATGCCCTGGCTGATCAACTGGCGCAGGTCGCGGTTGGTGGCGGCGATGATTCGTACATCGGTTCTGATCGGGGTGCGGCCGCCCACAGTGGTGTATTCGCCCTGCTGCAGCACCCGCAGCAAGCGGGTTTGGGCTTCCAGCGGCATGTCGCCGATTTCGTCCAGGAACAAGGTGCCGCCTTCGGCCTGCTCAAAGCGGCCCACGCCGCGATTGGTGGCGCCGGTGAAAGCGCCGCGCTCATGGCCGAACAATTCGCTTTCCACCAATTCCTTGGGGATGGCCGCCATATTGACGGCGACGAACGTGCCGTGACGGCGTTTGCCGTAATCGTGCAGTGCGCGCGCCACCAGCTCCTTGCCGGTGCCGCTTTCGCCCATGATCATCACGGTGAGGTCGGTCTGGGTCAGCCGCGCAATGACGCGATAGATTTCCTGCATCGCCGGCGAACGGCCGATCAAAGGCAGACGTTCTTCCGCCGCCTCCAGATTGGTGTCGCGCTTGGTTTGCGGGCTGGCCAAAGCGCGGCCCACCACACTGGTGAGCTCCTTCAGGTCAAACGGCTTGGGCAGATACTCAAAGGCGCCACGCTCGGCAGCGGTGATGGCGGTGAGCAAGGTGTTCTGCGCGCTCATCACCAGAATGGGCAGATCAGGCCGCATGCGCTTGATGCGCGGAATCAGATCGAAGCCGGATTCATCGGGCAGCACCACATCGGTGATCACCAGATTGCCCTCACCGGCCGAGATCCAGCGCCACAATCCCGCCGCCGTGCCGGTGGTGCGCACATCGTAACCGGCGCGGCCCAGGGCCTGGTTCAGCACCGTGCGGATGGCGCTGTCATCGTCGCAGACAAGAACCGTTGCGGCCATGGTCAGCTCTCCCCGCCCCGCGCCTGCGGTAGCAACACCCTGAAAATCGTCCGTCCCGATTGAGAATCGCATTCCACCACTCCGCCGTGATCGCCAACAATCTTGGCCACCAGCGCCAAGCCAAGGCCCGAACCCCTCACCTTGGTGGTGACAAAGGGATCGAAGATGTAAGGTAAGAGATCGGCCGGCACGCCCGAACCGTTGTCGCGCACCGTCACTTCCAGGGGCAGCGACACGCGCTCGCCCGCAACGCCGGCGCCGAATTTCACACCGGGGCGATAACCGCTGGTCAATGTGATTTCGCCGCCCTTTTCCGGCAAGGCATCGGCGGCATTGCGCACCAGGTTGAGAAATACCTGGATCAGTTGATCGCGGTCGCCCAAGACCGGCGGCAGTGAGGGATCGAAATTCTCCAGAATGGTAATGCCGCGGCCGAAGCCGGACTCCGCCACCTTGCGCACCCGGTCCAGCACTTCGTGAATATTGACAGGATGGCGGGTGAAACCGCGGGTATCGCCGAAACTTTCCATCCGGTCGATCAAGCCGCGAATGCGGTCGGTTTCAGCGACGATCAGCTGAGTCATTTCGCGTTCTTCCGGCGCCAAGGCTTCTTCCAGCAGCTGCGCCGCGCCCCGGATGCCGGCCAACGGATTCTTGATTTCATGCGCCAACACTGCCGCCATGCCGTGCATGGAGCGCACTGCGCCGCGCGCCATCAATTGGCGGTCCATGCGCTGGGCCAGGCTGCGTTCCTGAAAAGTCAGCAGCATCGCGCCTTCGGGGTCTGGCACCGGGGTGACAGTGACATCGGCCAGCCGTTCGCCATGGCGTGGGGTGGAAAGGTCGATGTCGCGCTCGGCTGCTGAAGCGTTGCGCTCGGCAGCTTGGTCGACCAGCTGAAACAAAGGAGAATGCGGCGCGATCAGATCGGCCAGGGTCAGCTTGCGCAGCATGGGCAGGCCGGTATCGAAGAACTGTTCCGCGGCCGGGTTGGCGTAAAGCACCTCGGCCTTGGCGCCCAACAAAAGAATGGGCATGGGAAGGGCGTTGGCGATGGTGCCGCTTCCGGTTTCAGCCTGGGCTGCGGTACGCAACTTCTGTAGAACGCCGGTCAAGAATTGCCTATTGTTTGGGCATGTATGTTACACGCCAATAATATAGGCATTATACCGCAAAGCAACAAATATCGCGGTCCAGGGCCGTAAATGTTAGGGAGTGCACAGATTCCCGAAGGAACCCCATGTCCTCCCGTATCGCCGTCCTGATTGTCGCCGCCGGAAAGGGCGAACGCGCCGGTCTAGGCCTGCCAAAACAATATGAACGCCTGGCTGGCCTGCCCATGCTGCGCCGGACGGTCCGGGCCTTTCATGGCTATCCCGTGCAGGTGGTGATCGGTGCGGGCCAGCAGGACTTTGCCGCCGCCGCGCTTGCTGGGTTGGATTTGGCCGGACTGGACTTGCCCGCCCCGGTGATAGGCGGCGCCACCCGCCAGGAATCGGTGCGGCTGGGGCTGGAAGCCCTGGCCCAAGACGCACCAGACTTCGTGCTGATCCATGACGCGGCGCGGCCGCTGGTCTCCACGAACGTGATTCAGGCCGTCATCCAAGCGCTACAAGCCGGCGCCGATGGCGCCCTGCCCATGGTCGCGGTCAGCGACACCTTGCGCCGGCAGGATGAAAAAGGACATTGGAGCCTGGTCTCACGCGAAAATCTCTATCGCGCCCAGACACCGCAAGGCTTTGTCTATGGCAAAATCCTGGCTGCCCATCGCGATCATGCCAAGCAGGAAGTAACCGATGACGTGGCGCTGGCGGAGCTGGCCGGGCTAAAGGTGCAAATGGTTGAAGGCGATGAAAAGAATATCAAAGTGACGCGCAAGGAGGATTTCGCTCTGGCTGAATCTCTGTTGGGCGGAGATGTCCGCACCGCGACCGGCTATGACGTGCATAAGTTCAAGGACGGCGATCACATCTGGCTGTGCGGACTTAAAGTGCCGCATACACACGGACTCGAAGGCCATTCCGACGCTGATGTCGGTCTGCATGCCATTACCGACGCCTTGCTGGGCTGTATTGGCGAAGGCGATATTGGCCAGCATTTCCCGCCCACCGACGAACGCTGGCGCGGCGCGGCGTCATGGAAATTTCTGGACCATGCCGCATCTCTGGTGGCGGCCAAAGGCGGCAGTATCAATCATGTCGACGTCACGATCATATGCGAGCGCCCCAAGGTGGGTCCGCATCGCGATGCCATGAAGGTCAAGATCGCCGAGATTTTGAAAATCGATGTTGGGCGAGTCAGCGTCAAAGCCACTACCACCGAAGGCCTGGGCTTTACCGGCCGTCGTGAAGGCATCGCCGCCCAAGCCATTGCAACCGTGACGTTGAGATAACCGATGAAACTGCCCCGCGCCTCAACCGTCGTCGCTTCGGTGTTCGGCATCGGCTATTTCGATGTCGCGCCCGGCACCATTATGAGCGCCATCGCCGTGCCGCTGGCGATCCTTATCGCCATTTTCGGCGGCGGCGGCA
>Ga0070667_100003508_pt1 | contig 13366 bp, 10 predicted proteins | sample KBSS33metaG_FD_64659 | JGI IMG/M metagenome (GOLD analysis project Ga0070667, IMG submission 64659) | Switchgrass rhizosphere microbial communities from Kellogg Biological Station, Michigan, USA - KBS S3-3 metaG | ecosystem: Host-associated > Plants > Roots > Rhizosphere > Soil ...
ATATCGCGCGAAAAACAGGCCGTCCCAATCACGGTACAGCCCTCGTATATCGGGTAAAATGATATTTCAGATAGATTGTTTGCGCCAGGCCCTGGTTGTTCTATCGTAAATGACTCGCCGGTAAACGCCCGTTCATAAAATTTCTTGTACGCAAATAGCTGATCAGTGATAGCGGTTGCTGCTGCTATACCATCTTCAGCTGAGGTAATCTTGCTGCTGCGGCTGAACCTTTTATCAAACGCATGGTTACAACTGATTATCGTAAAATGAAGATCCACGCTCCACATCAGGTCAACCGTATTGTTTATCAGTGCATGCAGGTTGTTGCGATCGAATTCTCTTTTTTGCTCATCTTTTTTACGTGCAGAGACATCACGAAAGAAAATAGACAGGCCATCGGCAGAAGGATAGATATTGTTTTCGAGCCATAGATCCAGTGGCGCATAATATGCTTCCAGATAGACATGATGTTGTTGATCCATGGCTTTCCGGCAAGCGTCAAAAAAAGGCCGGTTGGATCCTTCGGGAAATTCAGTCAGGCTATGCTTTCCGACTAAGGCTTCCGGGCAGCGACCAAAAATTTGGCCAGCTTTCCTGTTGACATAAGTATAACGCCAATTAGCATCAATGGCAACAAACCCATCCGATACCCGTTCCATCATCGTACGATAATTCTCTTCACTCAAAACCAGTTCTGCTTCCACCCTTTTCCGTTCAGAAATATCAATGGAAAGTATAAATATCCCCTCCGGCACCGGTTGAATGCTCAACTGGAAATCTTTTTTTGTTCCATCGGGAAAGATAAATGGAGTTTCCATTTGTTCCGTTGTCCGCAATCTCATGCTGCGCTCCAGTACCCTGAATAAACGGGTCTGTTCAATGCCGGGATATTTTTGCATTAATGTGTGCCCGAGTAATTCGGCGCGCCGGTATTGACTGTATTTTACCAGCGAATGATTAACATAGATATACTTCCAGTTAAAATCGTGGATTTGTACCCCTTCCTGCATATTGTCAAGCGTATGCCTGAGTTGTTCTTCATCAAGTATTAATTTTTCTTTTGCTTCAATACTTTCCGAAACATCGTTGGTATAGGCCAGTCGTGCCTGTCTTCCTTCGAAAACTATATTGTGTACCGTGATTTCAACGCGGATAACGGTTCCGTTTTTTGTGCGGTGCCTGCATATTTCTTTATTATCGCCCACAGTAACCATATTACAGGGGTTTTCCGCTTGCATAAGTATTTTGCCACCGTCTGCCCCGATATCCGATAGTGTTAACGCCAAAAACTCCTCGTGCCGGTATCCATACTGCTGCAGTGCCTGGTCATTGACATCCAGGAAATGGAGGCCAGAAATATCTGTAATAAACATGGGCCCGGGATTTCTTTTGAACAAATCATTAAATATCTGTTCACTTACAATGGCCGCAGAAGTCCTTTCTTTAATACTATTTTCCAGTTGGGTGTTAAGGATAAGAATAGCTGCTTCCGCTTTTTTCTTTTCTGTAAGATCCGTTATCACAACAAATCCCCCGGTTATTTTATCGTACACATCTTTTAGATATGAAACAGTCGAAAAAATAGTAATAGGCCGTCCCGATCTTGTATGGTAAGTTGATTCTCCTGCCCATATACCATTTTTATTAATTTTAGCCATTACTTTATCCCAGGATTCCAGGGGATTCGCCATTTTTAAGAGCTCAACAATACTATGCCCATCCGCTTCTTTTTCTGTCCATCCCAATAATTTTCCGGCAGCCGTGTTCAATAATGTAATTAAAAGATTGTTGTCGTAACAAATCACGGGCTCCGGGATACTATTGATAATGAAAAGGAGGGCGCGTACGTGTTGTTTCATTTTTTAATATAATAAATACAGTAGCTGTATAAAACGGTAAGTCTTCTACCATCTCTGTTGCTTTTGACCTGGCCGGTTGCTGATAGGTTCTATGGTCATCGCCAATGAATGGTGAAGCGCATCAACAAAGTATGCATCAGTACAGGTATCACCCGGCAAACAAACGGGCAATCTCGCGAGGGGCAAAATGGTCGCAAACACCTGAACGTAAGATATGGCTTTTTGCCCTATCGGCCGCACTTTCGTGTGCGATCGCTTAGGCAAATGCAACTCTTTCGGCTTTAGTTGATTGGGATGTGTGAATTGTATAAACTATTTCAAGATAGATATAACGGTTCCTGCGGGAATTAGTCGGAACTTACACGAATGACTTCCAAAAAAAACCCATTTCCAGATGACAGTAGTAAGAGCTCTGCAAACGCCGAAATGGAGCGATCGAAAAGCCACATCATTGTTGAGATTATTGAATATATGACAAATGCAGTGGTAACAAAAACAATCATAAAAAAATCAACCGGCAACGTCAGTGTTATGTCATTTGACAGCGGTGAAGGACTCACTGAAAAAACTTCTCCTTTCGACACGTACGCGCAGATAATTGAGGGGAAGGCCGAGATTGTAATTGACAAAATCCCCCACATGGTAAAAACGGGCGAAGGAATTGTGATACCTGCACACGCTTCCAATTATATTACCCCGGACGGAAGGTTTAAAATGATTTTGACCATTATCAAAAGCGGGTATGAATAAACAGGTTATATATGGTGTCGGAAATTATTTCACAAACGCGAGGTTTTGAAAGGCAAAGGCGCAATAGTTATCAGGCTAAACCTATTGCGGAAATTATTGTCAACGGTTTTTTTACCGTAGACAAAAAATGGACTGTTCAATACTGGAATAAAGCTGCAGAAAGAATACTTAAGGTACAGGCGGCGGAAATCATCGGCAAAAACCTGTGGGAAGTGTTTGCAGGGCTATTGCCCCTGGAATTCTATGCTGTGTACCACAAAGCATTTGAATCGAATATGCCGGTTCATTTTGAAGAGTACTGGGGCGAAATGGGGGGCTGGTTTGACGTTGTTACTTATTACTGTGATGACACATTATCAGTTTCTTTTAAAAGCAGCCAGCATTCTATAGGGCTGGAATATCCTACAAGCCTGGAACAGCAATTGCAGATCAAAACCGGTTTATACAAATTCATTACAGAAGTAACCAATGACTGTCTCTGGGAATGGGACCTGGTGAGCAACGAAATGTTCTGGATCGATGGCGGTCACAGAAGGATTTTTGGATATCCCATAGAGAATGCACTGATTCCGCAAAGTTTTTGGGAAGGGCTGATTCACCCAGATGACAGAAGCCGGGTGCTAAGCAGGTTGAGGGATATTATAGCAGAGAAGTCTACCTGCACATGGGAAGATGAATACCGGTTTAAAAAAATGGATGGCGATTATGCATGGGTTCATGACCGGGGTCATATCATTTGTGAAGCGAGCGAAGCGCAAAGAATGATTGGAGCTACACTGGATATCACCGCAAAAGTTTTACTGGAGGAAAAATCAGTGGCGGAAGGACAGGCAAGAGAAAGGGAAATTGCGGCTCTTTTACTCGCTGCACAGGAAAAGGAGCGATTTACGATTGGTAAAGAATTACTTGATAATATAAACCAAGTGCTGGCTGCGACCAACTTATATGTAAGTATGGCAAAGGAAGACGAAGGAAATAGAGAAGCCTTCCTGAATAAGTCAAGCATTTATATTATACAGGCAATGACAGCGATCAACAAAATGTCGAAAGCACTTGCTCCTCCTTTTATTGACCTGCTGGGGTTGGTGAACAGCATTAAGATCTTAACTGATGACCTGGCAGCCGGGCACCTGGTAAGATTTACTATTAACGATAATGGCCTTGATGTGTCGGCACTCAACCAAAACCTGCAAATGGATATTTTCAGGATTGTTCAGTTACAGGTACACAATATTCTTCGGTACGCGTTCGCTACCACTGCCAGTATTGATATCAGCCGGCAAGGCAATGAAATTATTTTGCTTATTGCTGATGACGGCGTGGGTTGCGATTTAACAAAACGGAAGAATGGAAATGGCCTCAAAAACATTGTCAGCAGGGCAAACCTGTACCGTGGAAGCGTAACCACTTTATCGACGCTGGGAGATGGCTATACATTGCAAGTCATATTCAGACCGGATAATTGATAAGTGTTTTTGCCAACAAAACAAATAGTAACCCTTAGTACTAACGGGAAATGAATTTGGAACAATCTTTATTTGTTTACAGTCCAATGCTTTCCCGCAATTTTTTGTTGTTGTTGCTTTTCCAGTATCAGCGCGGCTTTTTGGCTGGTGTCCTTGCTTTTTACCCATCTTGATATCAGCGCGGCTATCGCTTTCCTTCTTTCTTCTTTGTCTTCCGGGGAGATAATCATATTTTTTTATTTATCAAAAGGTAATCAATTGTTTTGATGCTTGTTGCGATCTACATGATTGTAGTTTCAGGAATACGTATTTGTAACAGCCGCTGTCCGGATCTTTTCGGGGCCTTAAACAGCAAATAAGCCTACCTTGCAGCAAGGCTTTTTCATTTTCCCTTCCCTTAAATATCAAAAACAGAGCTTGTAAAAAACAGCCCCTGAGTGAAGTTGTACATCAAGAACATGGTATGCATCCGTTGTAAAATGGTGGTGAAAGACGAGTTGACAAAACTCGGACTTCATTATACTTCTGTGGAACTGGGTGAGGCCGAAATTATAGAAGAAATTGACCCTGCTCTGCGTGAAGCCATTAAAACTGCATTGCTAAAATCAGGTCTTGAACTAATGACCGATAAGAAAAGCGTACTGATCCAAAAGATAAAAAATATTATTATTGAGCTGGTTCACTATTCCGATGAACCCCTGGCTATTAACTTGTCTGCCTTCCTCAGCCAGGAACTGGATCATGATTATACTTACCTGGCCAATCTTTTTTCAGAAGTTCAGGGCACCACGATTGAACAATTTTTTATTGGGCATAAAATTGAACGCGTAAAAGAACTGCTTGTTTACAATGAACTTAGCCTCACGGAGATTGCGGCCCTCATGCATTATAGCAGTGTTGGCCATTTATCGGCCCAGTTTAAAAAAGTGACAGGATTAACGCCTTCCTATTTCAAACTGCTCAAGGAAAAAAGGCGAACGATGCTGGACGAGTTATAAATACCCATATCAATTATCGTTATGCCACTATCAAAACCGGCTTGTCCAGTAGCTGCCTGCGGGATGCAACACTTTTAAAAGATAGAATGAAACGTGTTCCTATGCCTTCTTCTGATTGCACGGCCACCCTGGCCTGGTTGGCCAGCAGCGTTTCCATAGTGGTTGATAAGCCCAGGCCCATGCCGCTTGGTTTCCTGGTAAAATAAGGTTTGAAAATATGTTGGAGATTAGCCATACTGATGCCGACACCATTGTCCTCAATTTCAATGATGCATTTACTGTTCACTTGTTTAACAGTCAGTTTTAATATTCCGTCCTGAGCCGGCATAGCATCAATAGCATTGATAATAATATTGGTGAGTGCCAGTTTTATTTTTTGTTTATCTGCCATGATACAGCACTCCTGCGGCATATACTCTTTGATAACCTGAATGTTTTTCAACATCAAACGGTCTGCTGTGACGAAAATTACTTCGTTGAGCAGTTGCTGCATAGAGCTCTTTTCGGGTTGCACTTTAGTATACTGGTGGTTGGTCAGCAGGTCATTTACCAGCCCGTTAATACGGTCAGATGCCCGTAGAATGATATCTACATATTGTCTTTGCTCCTCATCCTGGATCATTGACTGCAGCATCTCCACAGCAAGGTTGATATTGGATAGCGGGTTTCTGACTTCGTGGGCGAGTGCCGGCGCAAAATCTACCCAGCCTTTTTCTACTATGACAGGAGGGGGCAGCACGGGAACTTTGCCTGAGCTGGAATAGTTGCGCAGTTTGGTAACAGCCTGTTTATTTCTCTTTTGCGTCATATTATTCATGCCCGCTTTTAATGATCGTTAAGATCATTTTAAACCTTCCGTTCGGTTTGATAAAATTAGGAGCATGTGCCGGTATGATGATGCCCATGCCCGTATTCAGGATATGCGAAACTTTGTTGATGACTATTTCGGCTTTTCCATCAATGATCTGTGCGAAGGTATCAGATGGTGAGGTCTTTTCGGTTAACCCTTCGCCACTGTCAAAAGACATGATGCTGATATTGCCGGTGGATTTACGGATAATGGTTTTGATGACCACCGCGTTGGCCATGTATTCTATAATTTCAACCACAATATGCGAAGTTGATTTTTCAATTTCCGCATTCGTGGTAAGCTCGTTTTCCGTTGTGGTGATTTTATCCATTGTATTTGGTATGGTAGTGAGATTCACTTTTATTGAATGGTAATCGTACTGAAGTGAATAAACCCCTGCTTTGTGCAAGGGCTTACCAATTTTAATCAACAGGTACATTGTATCATGCATCAACCAGGTATAAAGTTGAGCAATTTATACCGGCATTTTGTTCTAAGATTCAGCAAATAGCTTACATAATTCACACATTCAGGCGTGGGCCGATAGCCGTTAATACCGCTCATCTGCCAATGAACAGTAAACCGCCGGCAGAGCCTTGTTATTGGGGCTTGCCAGGCCGATCATTTTGCGGGCTGGTATCGGTGCCGAAATACCAAAAATACAGCGGCCAGCGACCCGCCTCAGTAATTGAGATGATAGTTATCAGGTTTCGCAAACGCGGGCAGTTGTATATTGCAGCATTCCTGCTACAATTGCTTTCTCAGGAATGCAGGAGCTATTTATCAATCCTAATTATTTAATCATGACAAGTACAAAAGGCGTAGGCATCTGGATGGATCATTCCAGCGCGCACGTAATGGAGTTTACCGCCCAACCCATTACAACCACGGTTATTGAATCAGCTTTTACGGCCCAAACAAGGGAGAAAAGCATGGAGAAGAGTGAACATCTGATGCACAACAAAGAGCAACAGCAGCAATCGGCTTATTATAAAAAAATAAGTTCAGTAATAAAGATGTACAACAGGGTATTATTATTTGGACCTACAAATGCAAAGCAGGAATTATTCAATCTGCTGCAGGCCGATGAGCAATTTAAAAAAGTGGCCATTGAATTGTTACAGGCAGATAAGATGACCCCGGCACAAGAACATGCGTTTGTGCGAGATCATTTTTCAAAGAAGTTTACTATCGCTAACACGAGCAAAAAATAACTTTGAGCTGAAAGGGGCACGCCTGAATGATTCCTATACAGTATGCAAGCCGAAACAAAATTAATCCTGGTTAAAATAACCCACACATTGGTATGGATAGGTTTCAATGTTGTTATTTTTTACATGCTGTATGCAGTTGTCTCAAATAAAATGGACTGGAGACTTTGGATGGGGTATGGCCTTGTATTGGCAGAAGGGGTTGTTTTGTTTGCTTTTAATTACGCGTGTCCGTTAACAATTGTGGCGCATAAATATTCAGGTTCCACGCGCCACAATTTTGATATTTATCTTCCCAATTGGTTGGCCAGGTACAATAAATTAATCTACACCGGAATCTTAATCGTTATCGCTATTATTACCATTTACCGCCTTCTCGATAAAAAATTATGAACCTGGCAGCTCTTTTTTATTGATGGTTGGCTCCATGCATCATATATTTATAGAAGAGATGATGACAGTTTGGGTATTTTCAATATGTCAATAATACGAAAATGAATCCGGCCGAATCGGTACAATCACTCGATCATTTCTGGAGCCTTTCACCCGAAGAAGCCCTCGGGAATCTTTCCTGTACAAGGGAAGGCTTATCTGCTGACGAGGCCAGAAAAAGAGCCAGGCAATATGGCCTCAACAGTTTTAAAACAAACCCCCGCGCTTCTTCCATACTGCTTTTCTTATTGCAGTTCAAAAGCCCGCTCACCTTGCTGCTGGTGGCCGCTGCGTTGTTGTCAATGGTGCTCGGCGATTTTACGAATGCAGTCATAATACTGGTGATTATTTTAATCAGCAGCTTGCTGGGTTTTTTCCAGGAAAGAGGCGCGGCCAATGCGGTTACAGAATTGTTAAAGCTGGTACAGATAAAATGCCGCATCCTGCGCGATGGAAAGGAAACTGAACGCCCGGTAGAAAACGCTGTACCGGGCGATATTATTTTTTTGTCGGCGGGCGATGTCATTCCCGCGGATAGTTTGTTACTGGAATCAAAAGAATTGTTCATTGACGAAGCGGCTTTTACCGGAGAAACCTATCCCGTGGAGAAAAACACCGGCACTGTTGCGGTGGACGCAGCACTGGCCAAACGCAGCAATGCGCTTTTTATGGGTTCTCACGTTATAAGCGGCAAGGCCCGGGCGCTTGTTATTAAAACCGGCAAGGAAACAGAGTTTGGTAAAATTTCTGATCGGTTAACCTCCAAAACGCCGGAAACAGATTTTGAAAAGGGCATCAGGCATTTTGGGTACATGCTCATGGAAATAACGCTGGTACTGGTGATCATTATTTTTGCCATTAATATTTTGCTGCACAAGCCAGCCATTGATTCCTTTTTATTTTCGCTGGCACTTGCCGTGGGGTTGACACCGCAATTATTACCGGCCATTATCAGCATCAATCTTTCGGTGGGCGCAAAGAAGATGGCGAAAGAACAAGTGATTGTTAAACGACTGTCATCTATCGAAAATTTTGGGAGCATGAATATCCTTTGCTCCGATAAAACGGGCACCATTACGCAGGGCCGGGTTACGTTGAAAGATGCTTTGGATATAACGGGCAATCATTCAGAGAAAACATTGCAGTACGCCTGCCTGAATGCCTCGCTTCAGCAGGGATTCAGGAATCCCATTGATGAAGCCATTGTGGGTGTTGGTAAAAGCGCTGATGCCGCATACCAGGTGCAAACGGAAATCCCCTATGATTTTATCCGCAAGCGATTAACCGTACAGGTTAGCCATGGTACCGAAAATTTTGCCATTACAAAAGGCGCCCTCAATGCCATCCTGGAAATATGTAATATGGCAGAAACGGCGACTGGCCAATTGATGCCGATAAAAACCGAACTGGATTTTATCAATAAGAAATATGCGGAGTTAAGTGCATCGGGTTATCGGGTATTGGGAGTAGCGTATAAAAACAGCAGTAAGGAGAAAGATTTTTTGCGCAGCGATGAACAAGACATGGTCTTTCTCGGGTTTATTACTTTATTTGATCCGCCTAAAAAAGAAGTGGCACAAACCATCAATAAACTAAAACAACTGGGTGTACAGCTAAAATTAATTACAGGCGACAATGCGCTGGTAGCCGATAGTCTTGCAAAACAGATCGGGATGGAGAATGCGGTTATTCTTACCGGTGCAGCAATGAGAACCCTGAGCGATAGGGCACTTTTTCAACAAGCCGTAAGAACGGATATTTTTGCGGAAGTGGAGCCTAACCAGAAAGAACGCATCATCATGTTTCTTAAAAAGTCTGGAAATGTTGTTGGCTTTATGGGTGATGGTATCAACGATGCACCTGCATTGCATGCTGCCGATGTAGGCATATCGGTAGATACGGCAGTAGACGTAGCCAAAGAAGCGGCCGATATTGTTTTATTGAGCCGGGACCTGGATGTGTTGGTTTCAGGTATCGTTTCAGGACGCAGAACGTTTGCCAACACCATGAAATATATTTTTATGGCCACCAGTGCCAATTTCGGCAATATGTTCAGTATGGCCGGTGCTTCATTGTTTCTTTCTTTTCTTCCCTTGCTGCCCAAACAGATATTGCTTACCAACCTGCTCACGGATTTCCCGGAAATGACCATTGCGGCCGATAGGGTGGATGCTATTTCTGTTGAGAAGCCCCAGCGCTGGAATATTAAATTTATTCAGCGTTTTATGATCATTTTTGGATTATTGAGCTGCCTCTTTGATTACCTGACCTTTGCCGTATTATTATTTTTGACGCATGCAGACGAAAAGGTTTTTCAAACGGGTTGGTTTACAGAGTCGGTAATCTCAGCGGCGTTTATTGTACTGGTAGTAAGAACAAGGCGGCCTTTTTTTAAAAGTTTACCAGGTAAGCTTTTAAGTATTGCCACCGCTGTAATTGTATTGCTGGTGTTATTGATTCCATGGCTGCCCGTGGCTGGTTTATTTGGATTTGTTCATCTGCCGTTCTCTTTTTATGGGTGGATGCTGTTGATTATTGCTGCTTATATGATTGCTGCCGAAAAAGCAAAACAATGGTTTTACAAGCGAATAGAAAACCAACCTTGAATAAAAATTGCTACCGGAGATATTATTAATGGCCCGTGCCATGTTTACTTATATCCCATTTCCAATCGCGGATCTCTGGCATGTCTTCTCCATGAATTTGGATATACGCTTTATGATCCAGCAGTTTATCAGTGAGCCATTGTTTGGTGTAAGCCCCTCTTGATCCGAGCCCGGGCAAGCGATCGATGGCATCACCCGCCAGGTGAAAACGATCGATGTCGTTCATGACCACCATGTCAAACGGCGTAGTGGTGGTTCCTTCTCCTTTGTAACCCCGCACATGAATATTGTTGTGGTTGGTTCTTCGGTAAGTAAGGCGGTGTATTAACAAAGGATAGCCATGAAATGCAAAAATGACCGGTTTGTCTTTTGTGAAAAGTATATCGAAATCTTTATCATTCCATCCATGGGGGTGTTCGCTCTTCGGTTGCAGCGCCATCAGATCCACTACATTGATAACACGTATTTTTAGTTCGGGCAATTGTTCTCTCAGTATCTGAACAGCGGCAATGGTTTCCAATGTTGGTACATCACCTGCACAGACCATTACCAGATCTGGCTCGGCACCCTTATCATTACTGGCCCATTCCCAGATGCCGAGGCCGGCGGTGCAGTGTTTAACCGCGGCGTCTGCATCCAGCCATTGCAGTTCGGGTTGCTTGCCGGCCACAATCACGTTAATATAATCACGGCTGCGCAGGCAATGGTCCATTACCGATAGCAGGGTGTTTGCATCGGGCGGCAGATAAATACGTATAATATCGGAGGTTTTATTGGCAACAATATCCAGGAAACCGGGATCCTGGTGGCTGTTGCCATTATGGTCTTGCCGCCACACATGTGAAGTAAGCAGGTAGTTCAGCGATGCAATGGGCCGGCGCCAGGGAATTTTGCGCGATACCTTTAACCATTTTGCGTGCTGGTTAAACATCGAATCAACAATATGAATAAATGCTTCATAACAGGAAAACAGTCCATGCCTGCCCGTTAGCAAATAACCTTCCAGCCATCCCTGGCATAAATGTTCGCTTAGTACTTCCATAACCCTGCCATCTGCGGATATATGATCATCGCTTTTCAGGATCTCTGCTGTGGAGCTGCGTTCTGTAATGTCAAATAGTTTGGTCAGCCGGTTGGATGCAGTTTCATCTGGCCCGAATACCCTGAAATTTCGCCTGTTCCAGTTCAGTTTCATTACATCGCGCACAAACGCACCCGCCCTTAGGGTTGCTTCGCCTGTAGTATTACCCGGCGCCTTAACATCAATCGCATGTACTTTAAAATCGGGCATCTTTAAATCATGGATCAGCAGTCCCCCGTTTGCATTTGGATTGGCGCCCATGCGGCTTGCCCCGGTTGGTGCAAGTGCTGCCAGTTCAGGAATCAATTTTCCATTTTCGTCAAATACTGTTTCGGGGTGATAGCTTTTCATCCATTGTTCCAGTATGGTAATATGTTCCGGTTTGGTTGCCAGTTCTGATAATGGTACCTGGTGTGCCCTCCAGGTGCCTTCAATCTGCACTCCATCCACAACGCCAGGACCTGTCCATCCCTTAGGCGTGCTAAATACAATCATTGGCCAGGCAGGTCGTTTTGTAAAACCATTTGCTCTTGCTTCATGTTGTATTTGTTTAATTTCTGCAACAACAGTATCCAGCGTTGCTGCCAGTAACTGGTGTACTGCCAATGGTTCATCGCCTTCAACAAAATACACTTTATAGCCATAGCCTTGTAAAAGTTGCTGCAGCTCTTCCCTGGGTATGCGTGCCAGCACGGTAGGGTTAGCAATTTTATAACCGTTTAAATGCAATATGGGCAATACCGCGCCATCATGAACCGGGTTTAAAAATTTATTAGAGTGCCAGCTGGTAGCAAGTGCACCGGTTTCAGCTTCACCGTCGCCAATTACACAGGCGGCTATAAGGTCGGGGTTATCAAACACGGCACCATAGGCATGCACCAGTGAATAGCCCAGTTCTCCGCCTTCATTGATGGAACCTGGTGTTTCAGGTGCAACATGACTGGGCACACCACCGGGAAAAGAAAACTGTTTGAATAGTTTTTTCATGCCGGGTTCATCCGGTGTAATGTCGGGGTATAGTTCGGTATACGTTCCTTCAAGATATGTGTTTGCAACAAGTCCGGGTCCGCCATGACCGGGCCCGGTTACATAAATCATATCCAGCTTATTGTTTTTGATGATGCGGTTGAGATGAACGTATAGAAAGTTTAGCCCGGGCGTGGTTCCCCAATGCCCCAGCAGTCTGGGTTTGATATGTTCCAGTGTCAAAGGTTTTTTGAGCAGGGGATTGTCGTACAAATAAATCTGGCCCACAGATAGGTAATTGGCCGCATGCCAGTAAGCATTCATCTGTTGTAATAATGTGGGCGATAAAGTGCCTGCAGAGATATTATTATTTGTTGTTTCCATTACATGTATTGTTGTTGGTAGTTGATCGTTTTGCAAACCAGTTCTGCTATCATCAGTTCTTCGTTTGTTTTCATTACACGAACGGATACCCGTCCGTTCGCTGTTGAGATAATAGCCGCATTGCTTTCGTTGGCCTTGTCATCCAAATCTATTCCCAGGAATTGAAGTCCCGCGCATATCCGCCGCCGTATTTCAGGCGAACGTTCTCCTATTCCGCCCGAGAAGATCAAGGTATCTGCTCCGCCCAGCGCCGCTGCAAATGAACCAACCCATTTTTTTGCCTGGTAGCAAAAAAGCTCAACTGCTTCCGCGGCACGCGTATCGCTATGCTGCGTTTCCAGCAATTGTTTCATATCGGCGCTTGTTCCGGATACGCCCAGCAGGCCGGATTCATGATTGATAAGATGATTGAACTGTTCAGCACTCAATTTTTCCGATTTAATGATATACCAGGCAACACCCGGATCCAAATCGCCCGAGCGGGTACTCATGGGTATGCCCGATACCGGCGTAAAACCCATACTGGTATCTATACTCTTTCCATTTTTTATTGCGGCAAGACTTGCACCACTGCCTAAATGCGCAATGATAAGTTTGCCGTTGGCCGTTTCATCTCCGGCAACGCGTTGCAGTTCCTGCACGAGGTACATATAAGAAAGCCCGTGAAATCCATAGCGCCGGATACCTTTATCTGAAAACCGGCGGGGTATCGGAAGCTGTTTAGCAACTGCCGGCATATTGGTGTGAAAGGAAGTATCAAAGC
>Ga0070667_100003509_pt1 | contig 13363 bp, 10 predicted proteins | sample KBSS33metaG_FD_64659 | JGI IMG/M metagenome (GOLD analysis project Ga0070667, IMG submission 64659) | Switchgrass rhizosphere microbial communities from Kellogg Biological Station, Michigan, USA - KBS S3-3 metaG | ecosystem: Host-associated > Plants > Roots > Rhizosphere > Soil ...
TGGTCAAGGCTGCGCCTCTTTGGTCGGGAAGTCCATCCTTAAATTAGCGGCCATGGCTTCGCACTGATGCGTCAGCGCGCGCCGGACGATCGGGCGTGCGGGCATTGAGCACGCGAATGCGCAGGCATTGGCTGCGACGAAGCCGTTTCGGGGCGATCGCGCCCGACGCGACGCGCAAGCTCGGCGTCGGGCGGGAGCTTTGGCTACCCAACGGGGAAACGGCCAGTCACTAGTGCGCCGATACTGTGGGGTCGATGCGTGCGGAGCGTTGGTCGCAAGCTGCCAGAACGGCACGCCGCTGATCGAGCCACGCGACCGTTTCGAGCGTGTCGAGCTGGTAGATCATCCGCGTCCGCCAGACGAACTCGTGCAGGGGAACGATGCCCTGCGCAGCCTTCTCGACGACCCGGCCTTGCAGGGATGAGAGGTGAGCTGCGCGTGCGCATTCGGCGTTCGAGACGCTGGTTGCTGCGCTGAGCTGGACGTCCTGGGCGCGCGCGACGTGCGGCGCGATGCACAGAGCGGCAGCGAGCGGGAGCAGGGTCGAGACGGTACGGTTCATGGTCGGTCTCCAGATGGGGGTCGTGGTCGGTCGTGAAGCGTCGGCTCAGGCTCGCGGCGCCGAAACGATCGTGCGAACGGCGAGTTCGTCGATCGCCGGTTGGCTGTGGACCGACGCGCGAGCCATCGCCATGGTCGTGCTGCGGATCTCGAACAGGCCGAGAACGCCGACCATCAGCGTGCTGCTGACGAGGACGGCGGCGACGCCGATCACCGCCTTCATGGTGCGCGTGCGCTGCGGGTAGCTGGGCGGCGGGCTCTGCGTCGTGGCATGGGAGTCGGTGGACATGGCGGGCTCCTTCAGGTGCGTGTGGGGTTCGGGGTGTCGGATCCAATTCCGTACCTGCCCTCCCCTGATCGGACGCGCCGTCGGGGCGGAACCGGACATCGGCGATCGAAAAGATTCGCCGCACTCCAATGCCCCCCTCGAGCGGAGTGCGGGCCTTCCCATTTCGCCTGGCGTGTGCCCCAATCGGCACGCGACCATCCAGAGGGACCGATGCGCAGCGTGACGGAGTTGATCCACAAGGTCGGTGACGGCGACGTCGCGGCGCGCGACGAGCTGTTCGCGGCCGCCTACTCCGAGTTGCGGAAGCTGGCGCGCTCGCGACTTCGCGACGGCGGGCGCAGCACCTTTCTCGACACGACCGCGCTGGTGCACGAGTCGTACCTGCGCTTCCTGAGGGTGGGGGAGCTTCGCGCCGAGGACCGGCGGGCGTTCTTCGCCTATGCGTCCAAGATCATGCGCTCGGTCATCATCGATTCGGTGCGCGAGCGGCAGGCGGAGCGCCGCGGCGGCGACCTCACCGAGCTGACGCTGGACACCCAGGTCTCGGCCGAGCTGCCGAGCGGTGAGACCGAAGTCCTGCACGTGCACGAAGCCCTGCTTGCCCTCGAGCAGGCCGAGCCGCGCCTGGCGCAGGTCGTCGAGATGCGCTATTTCGGTGGCTACTCGGAGGTCGAGATCGCCGAGGTGCTGGGAGTGACCGAGCGCACCGTGCGACGGGACTGGGACAAGGCCCGGCTGCTCCTGATGAACGCGTTGAAGCAATAGCCCCGGTGTCCGGTTCGGCCGAGGAATTGCGTCCGTACCGGCGAACGCGACGAAACCCGCACGATGTCGTACCCCCTCGCGAACCTGTCGACCCTGAGCCGCCTGCTCGACGAAGCGCTCGACCTCGAGCCGGCGCAGGCCGAGGCCTGGCTCGTGGCGCTGCCCGAGGCGCATCGGCACCTGCTGCCGCAGCTGCGCGAAATGCTCGCCGAACATCTGTCGCCGAGCCGTGCCGGCTTCATGTCGGATGGACCGAAGCTCGACGGCGGTGGCTCGGACGACACGGTGGCCCGCGTGGAAGATCACGTCGGTCCGTACCGACTGCTTCGGGAGATCGGGCGCGGCGGCATGGGCGCGGTGTGGCTGGCCGAGCGCGTCGACGGCAGCCTGAAGCGGCAGATCGCGCTGAAGCTTCCGCGCCTGGCGTGGGGCGCGGGCCTGGCCGAGCGCATGGTCCGCGAGCGCGACATCGGCGCTCTGCTCGAGCACCCGAACATCGCGAGACTCTACGACGCGGGCGTCGATGCGTCGGGGCGGCCTTACCTTGCGCTCGAATATGTCGACGGACAGCCGCTCGATGCCTGGTGCGAAGCGAAGGCGCTCGGCGTGCCCGAACGGCTGCGCCTGTTCCTGCAGGTGGCGCACGCCGTGGCGTATGCCCACGGCCGGCTGGTGGTGCACCGCGACCTCAAACCATCCAACGTGCTCGTCACCGCCGATGGTCAGGCGCACCTGCTCGACTTCGGCATCGCCAAGCTGCTGCACGAAGCCGCGCCCGGCGACGTCGGCTTGACGCAGGAGCAGGGTCGCGTCCTGACGCCGCGCTACGCGTCGCCCGAGCAGATCCGGGGCGAGACGATCACGGTCGCTTCCGACGTGTATTCGCTCGGCGTCCTGTTGTACGAGCTGCTGACCGGGCGCCTGCCGTTCGACGCGGTCACCCCGGCAGCGCTCGAGGCTGCCGTGCTGGAAGGCGAGCCGCTGCTGGCCAGCTCTCGCGCCGAGGACAAGGCGACCGCCCGAGCTCTGAGAGGCGAGATCGACGCCATCCTCGGCAAGGCGCTCAGGCGGGTCGCCGCCTTGCGCTACGCGAGCGTCGATGCACTGGTGCAGGACATCGAGCGCCACCTCAAGGGCGAACGCGTGCTCGCCCAGCCCGACAGTGCCTGGTATCGACTGCGCAAGGCAGCGATCCGGCACCGGATCGGGTTCGCCGCGGCCGCGGCGGTGCTGGCCACCGTGCTCGTGGGCGCCGCTGCCGCAGTGGTGCAAGGGCGCAGGGCGGACGAAGCGGCCGAGCAGGCGCGCGTCGTGAAGGACTTCGTCGTCGATGTCTTCAAGGTGAACGCGCGCGACGACCCCGCGAACAAGGAACTGCGACAGTTGCCGGCGGAGATGCTGCTGGAGCGCGGCGCGCGTCTCATCGACACCAAGTTCGCGGGACAGCTGCGGCTGCAGGCCGAGTTGTACGGCGTCGTCGGCGGCATCTTCGCCGACATGTCGAGCCCGAAGCTGGCCGAGGAATACGCGACCAAGCAGCTCGCAGCGCTCGCGGCGCTCGACGCCAGTGCGGACGACCAGGCCCGGGCGCTCGTCCTGCTCGCCCGGGCATTGGCGCGCCAGGGCAAGCTCGCCGATGCGGAGCTGCGCGCGCGCCGCGCGGTGGCGATCGCCAAGGGAAGCCCGAAGCTCGGCATCGAAGCTCGATTTGCATTGATCGACGTGCTGTTGTCGCAATGGCGCGATGACGCCGTCAGAAGCGAGCTCGAGAAGGTGGACGCGGTCCTGAAAGGTGGCGGAGATTCCATGGCGCTCGAGTCGGCGAGGGCCGAGTGGGTACGAGCGCGGCTCTTCCAACGCGCCAACCGATTCGATCTCGCGCTGCCCATCTACGAACACGCGATCGATGCCGCGTTGCGTGCCGAGGGTCCGCAGTCGCGCCTCGCCATCGACATTGGCCTCAGCCTTGCCAGGGGTCTGCGGGAGATGGGGCAGGTGGCTGCGTCGAAACGCCAGTTCGCGGCCGCGCTCGCGATGATGCGCGCCGTGGCGGGACCGGACGACATGGGCGCAGCGCTCGTCGAGGCGGAGGAGATGTTCAGCACGTTCAACACGGCTTTCCAGTCGAGGCGCCTGGTGTCGTTCGACGAGGCGCTCGCCACGGTCGAGCGCATCAGGAAACGATTCGACGAGCCGTCCTCGCACGTGCCCGAGGTCATCCGGGCAGCGATCGATTTCAAGATCGCAACGCTGCATGAGCATTGGGGCGATGTCGAGCGCGGTGACGCGCTCCTTGCGTCATCCATTCCGGTGCTGCGCGCGCAGACGGAGGATCCGCAGACGCGTGCGTTCATCGTCGAGGTTCTCGGTTGGTCGGCCATGCACCGGGGGCAGCATGAGGAAGCGGACCGACACCTTCGCGCAGCGCTTGAACTGGAGAAGGTCATCTGGGGCAACAATCCTGCCGTCGTGTTTCGATACACGTTTCTGGCGCGCAACCTCAGCATGCAGGGGCGCTTCGCCGAGGCCGAGGCCGTGCTGGACTCGGTCCCGAACATCGATCGGGTGCACGGGCAGACGGCGGGAGATCCCATGGGCTATGCCAAGGAACCCTTCCTGGCGCGAGCGATGGTGAAGCTCGACCGGGGCGAGCCGGCTGCAGCGTTGGCGCTGCTGCCACCGGATCAAGCCGACATCGACGACTTCCCGTTCGAACACCGGCACCTGCTGCGCGGTGCGGCTCTGTGCGCACTCGGCAGGGCAAGCGAAGGACTGCCGCTGATGGAGACGTATGCGGAGATGTTCGCGGACGAATCGTTCCCGAACCACCCCCACCTTGCGTATTGGCGTGCCGTCACGGGGTCGTGTGCGCTGGCAGCCGGCGACCGGCCGCGCGCCAAGCAACTCGCGGAGCAGGCCCGGCAGGCATTCACGCTTCAGCCGAGGGTCAGCCCGTACTACAAGGCAGCACTGCTGACGCTGGAAGAACGGCTGAAGCGCACTTAGCGCGCCCCGCCGTTGTGACAATCAGCCCTCGGCGATCGGGCGGGAAGCCGACCATCACTCGCATTGGCCACCCAGCGCCTGAGGCAGCGCTGCCGCGCGACGCATCGCCCAGCGCCTCGCGGACGGACTTTGCTCGTCGAGGAAGGCCTTCGCTGACAGGACGTGTCACACTGACTGCGTCGATGGCCACGCACGACCGACCCGCTAGTGTGCGTCCTTGAACGACGACGCCGAGAAGCGAACTTCCTAGAAGGCCATGAATCTGCCCTCCAGAGCCACAGATCGCAGCGAACACGTCGATGTGCTGATCGTCGGGGCCGGAATCTCCGGCATCGGCGCGGCGTGGCATCTACAGCACCACTGTCCGACCAAGTCGTTCGTCATGCTGGAGTCGCAGGCGAGCTTCGGGGGGACCTGGCGCACGCACCGCTACCCGGGAGTGCGCTCCGACAGCGACCTCTTCACCTTCGGCTACGGGTTCAAGCCTTGGCAAGGGCCACCGCTGGCGACGGGCGCCGAGATCCTGGCCTATCTGGGCGAAGTCGTCGCTGAGAACGGCCTCGAGCCTCACATTCGCTATCGCCATTCGGTTCAGTCTGCCGAGTGGTCGAGCGTCGACCGTCGCTGGCACATCGCGGCCACACACGCGCACACCGACGGCGAGTGCGAGCCGGTCCGGATCACCGCCAATTTCCTCTGGATGTGCCAGGGCTACTACCGCCACGCAGAGGGCTACACGCCCGAATGGCCCGGAATGGAGCGGTTCCAGGGCCGCATCGTGCATCCGCAGAGCTGGCCCGATGACATCGACCTCCGCGGCAAGGAGGTCGTCGTGATCGGCTCCGGTGCCACCGCCGCGACGCTGATTCCGGCCATTGCTGGCCGCTCTGCACACGTGACGATGCTGCAGCGATCGCCTGCTTATTTCGGCTACGTTCGCAATGCCAACGCGCTCGCCGCCACGCTGCGCGAGCTCGACGTCCCCGCGGAATGGACGCACGAGATCGTTCGCCGCAAGGTGGTCTACGATCAGGACGCCTTCACCCGTCGCTGCGTCGCCGAGCCCGAGGCGGCCCGGCAGGATCTGCTCGGAGGCGTTCGCGCAGCGTTGGGGCCGGGCTTCGAGGACGTCGTCGAGAAGCACTTCAATCCGGCCTATCGGCCCTGGCGGCAGCGCATTGCCTTCGTCCCGGATGGCGATCTCTTCAAGAGTATTCGCGAAGGAAACGCTTCCGTCATCACCGACGAAGTCGAGGACTTTACAGAGCACGGCATACGCTTGAAATCGGGTCGCGTGCTGGACGCCGACGTCGTGATCACGGCGACCGGATTCAATCTGTCGGTGCTGGGTGATATCCGCTTCGAGGTCGACGGTCAGCCGCTGAACTTCGCGGAGACTGTCGCATGGCGCGCCACGATGTTCACCGGGCTGCCGAACCTGGCATGGGTGTTCGGATATTTCCGGGCGAGCTGGACGCTGCGTGCTGACCTGGTGAGCGCCTTGATCTGCCGCCTGTTGAATCACATGGAAGCGCTGCGCGCGCAGGTCGTCGTGCCGTCGCTGCGCCCGCAGGACCTGGACATGGTGTTGAAGCCGTGGGTGGATTCCGAGAACTTCAACCCTGGCTACTTGACGCGTAGCCTTGCGCTGCTGCCACGCCAGGGCAGCCACGAACCCTGGTTGAACAGCCAGGACTACGGGATCGAAAGGCGGCAAATGCCTGCCGCAAACCTCGACGATGGAACACTGGCGTATCGCTAGTGCGCTCGATACGGTCGGTCGAAACCTCCGGCAATGCCCGCTCGTTGCCGCGCCGTCCGTTGGCTGAGTGTCAGCTCTGGGCTGGCGATGCAAAACGGCGGCTTTCGGGTCATGTCATCGGAAGCCTAGAAAGCGGACGGCGGCAGCGCGGAACAGAGGTTGCAGCGGCGGGTCGGCTCGAAGAAGCTCCTGGCCGTGCGTCAGGCTCGCCCGTTTCAGCGATCGTCCCGACCGACGCAATCACGCGGCGGCGCCCGGCATGTGATCACGCCGGCTTCTATCTCCGGTCACCGAAGTGATGTCGGATGGGTCAATCGATGACGCGGTCCGCGCGCAGGAGGATCGAGTTCGGCAGTCCCAGGCCGATCGCCTGGGCGCGCGGCGGTTGACGACCAGCTCCAACCGCGCCGGCCGTTTCGGTCGGCAGCTCGCTGGGCTTGGCCCCCCTGAAGATGCGATCGACGTAGTCTGCCGCCCGGCGATTGTTCTCGTAGATGTTCTGCCCGTTGCACATGAGTCCACCAGCCTCGACGAACGGCGTGAAGGAGTAGATCGCGGGCAGACGATTCGCCGTCGCAGCGTCAGTGAAGCTGTGGCGAAGTGAGGGCGGCACGGAAGGTCATCGGCCTGGTTTCGCATCGCCATTCGATGTGCTCGCCTTCACTCTCAGGCGCAGCTCCGTGACCGTCGCATCGCCCTCCTGCCAGCCCGCTTCAAAGCCAAGCTTGCGGGCGAGCGCCACCATTCTGCGGTTGCTCGACATCGTGATCCCTGTCAGCACCGCGATGTTGCCAGCCGACGCGGCGTGCACGAGGCGCTCGAGCAGTCTCTCTCCCAAGCCTCGTCGCTGCCAGCGATCGCCGACGACGATGGCGAATTCCGCATGGTCCGGCTGGCGCGGGTCGCGGACGTATCGCGCGACGCCGCGGATTTGCTCGGTGCCCTCCACCGTCGCGACCGCGACGAGCGCAAGCTCGCGTTCGTAGTCGATGTCGGTGAGGCGCCGCAGGTCACCTGGCTGGAGCCTGCGCGCCGACATGAAGCGCTGGTAGAGCGTCTGCGGCGACAAGGCGGTCAGGAAGGCGCGCTCCCGCAGCAGGTCCCTCCTGCGGATCGGACGAATCGTTCCCGAGCTGCCGTCGTCCAGCTGGATGGCCTCGACAAGATGCTGCGGATACGGCGCGCGCCGAAGCCCCGACGCGGTCAGGCGTGCGCAGGCACTGTCCGGGAACCGATCCGCATGGCGCGCTCGGTGCAAGCACGAACCGTTCGCTCCGGATGGAATCCACAACCGACGCCCCCGTGGACCTCGGAGCCGCCGAGGGAGGTCGTCAGCAGACAGCGGAGCGGCGCGGGCGCGTCCTCGCGCGCCGCCAAGCGACGAGCGATGTCCGACCCACGCAGCCAAAGCGCCGAAGACGGCGCAGCAGGTCACGCTTGCAGCAAGGCCAAGGCTCATCTGTTCCGCGCCTTTCGGATCGGTGCGGTCGCGTGTTCGAGCGCGCGTGTTTCCGCCTTGACGTCGGCGCGCGAAGTCGGCGCCTTGCCGATGTCCGCGAGGGCCAGGCCCGACGTCGCGGTGAGCGCCATGCGCGAGCTTTTCAGCGCGCTCGCCCATGTGACCACCCGCTCGAGCAGCACGTGCAGCTCGGGTGCATGGCGCGCATTCGGGACGAACGAGAGCCGCCTCCAGGGCTGCGGGACGAGCGTCAGCGACACGGGCGGCGCGACGGTTGCGGCGCCGACGCCGGCAAGCGCCTGGCGCAAGTCCTCGACCGCTCGCGCCGCTCCTTGCGCGCCATAGCCGACGAAGCCGGCGGCCTTGTCGCGCCAGTCGTCCGCGACGAGGTCGATCGCGCTCCTGAGCGTCGCCGACGACGACACGACGGTTTCCGGCGTCACGAAGACGAAGCCGTCGAAGGACGCCACCGTGCGCGACCACGCGCGGACGTGCTCGCAGGAATCGCGGCCCGGTCGCAGCGCCGCGTTCATCGGAGGAAGCGGCAGCCCGTGCGCGCCGACATCGATGCGTGAGACGTGCACGTCGGGACGATTGCGGGCGAGATCGAGGATCCAGCGCGCAACTGCGTCGTTGAGGCGGCCAGGGCGCGTCCCGGTGACGATGGCGATCCTGAGCATGGGAGTTCCTTTCAAAAGCGCACCAACCAGCGCATCTGCACGAAGTTCTCGCCGGGGTTCGGGTGATCGATGCCGGCGTTGGAGAAGTGCTCGACGCGCAGCGCCAGCTCGTGGCGATGCGAGGGGCCGAACTCGCGGCCGATGCCGATGTGGTCGCCGAAGTTGAAGCACGTCGAGAAGCGCTTGCCGTCGGTGTGGTACGCGGGCGCGATCACGTTCGCGCCGACGCCCGCCTCGACGAACCAGTGGCCGTCCGACACGTCGGGATAAAAGCGCAGCGTCGGCGTGAAGCCGATCTGCGTGAAGGGCCTGGTGTGACGGCGCTCGCCGTGCGTCTGCCATTCGCCGACCGACGCTTCGCCGCTCGTCGTGAGCCGGCCGAACGAGAACTCGTGCTGCCAGGGCAATGCCCAGAGCACGCCGAGCGAGAACGTGTCGACGTGCTCCGCGACGCCGCCCTGCAGGTACACCGACGTCGGCAGCAGTGCGTGCAGGCGGTCGTTGACGGGTTCGAGCTCGGCCGGCTCCGGCGCGACCTGCGCGACCGCGATCAACGGCAGGCCCGCGGCGAACGCCACCGCCAACGTGCGACGGAGCGCGTCGCGCCACGACATGGCGCGCTCGCGAGCGGCGATCGTGCGTGCGGTGTCCATGCCAGGCACGATACGGACGCACGCATCGAAAGTCGTCTGCGAAGCATCGGCGTTCGGTCGAGATCCGGTGTCGAACCGGTCTCGACGTCGAGGCGCGTCACGACGGCAGCAGCACTGCCCTGCCCGGCTTACCCGCAGCGACGTGCGCGAACGCCTCGCTCGCCTTCTGCAGCGGCACCCGGATGCCGAGCGGGAGCGAGAGCGCGCGCATGCGCACCATCGCCGCCAGCGCAGCAAGCGCGTCGCGATCGGGCCTGAAGACCGTCCACGCGTAGCGCGCCTTCGGCGCGAACGCGGCGACGCGCTCGCGCATCCGCTTCCAGTCGCGGCGGCTCGCGATCGCGCCGCGCACGCAGCCGAGGCGGTCGAAGTGCGCGAGCAGCGGATGCACCGTCGTCGCGTGTCCGAGCGCGGCCGTCTTCAGCCGCGCAGCGAGCGCCGGGTCGTCGTGCCAGCCGCCGAAATTGAGGACGACGTCGAAGGCGGCCGGGAGCTCTTCCATGACACCCGGCGTGCGCTCGACGGCAACTTCGGCGCCGAGCGCGAGGCAGTCCTCGCGAGTTCCGGATGCGCAGATCGCGGTCACCTGGCTGCCCCAGCCGCGCAGCAGCTGCAGGGCGAGTCGTCCGAGGCCGCCGTTGGCGCCGTTGACGAGCACGCGCCTACCGTGCGCGCGCGATGCGTCGAGACCCGTCGACGCGACCGCGAGCCACATCGTCGTGAACGAATACGGCAGCACGGCGAGCGATTCGAACGACGCATCGGATACGGCGACGAGCTGCTCCTCGGGGGCGAGCACGTGCGACGCGTGTGCGCCTCCGCCGCGGCCGGTGGCCACGAGGCCGAGGACGCGCTGGCCGGGAGCGAACGCGGATGCGCGGCTGCCGACGGCCTCGATCACGCCGACGAGATCGTTGCCGAGCACCACGGGCAGCGTCGCCGCGCCCTTCAGCCCGAGCAGGCGCCGGCCGTAGCCGGCGGCGCGCTTCACGTCGATCGGATTCACCGACGTGGCCTCGACGCGCACGAGCACTTCGCCGGGCGCCGGCTGCGGGATGGCGGCTGAGCGCAGCTCGAGCCGGGGTGCGTCGGCCCATGCGGTGCAGGTCAGCTCAAGTCGACGGTCGTTCGGGAGGGAATGGACGGGTTGCATGGCGATGTCGGGAGTGGATGGATGGAGGCGCCGCCGCGCTGGGCGGCGGCGCGAGAAACCGAGCGCACGCGCTGATCCCACAGCTCGCGTGCGAGCGCGAGCACGACCGGGCCGATGGCGAGACCGACGAGGCCGAGGACCTCGAAGCCGCCGATGCAACCCATCAGCACCCACACGAACGGCAGGTGCAGGCCTTGGTGCGCCGCCGCCGGCCGCACGATCTTGTCGCCGCACAGGAGCACGAAGGAGCCGAGCCCGAGGCAGAAGAGCCCGAGCGCTGCCTGGCCTTCGATCGCGAGGCGCAGCACGACCGCGCCGAGCGCCGCGTAGCCGAGGAACGGGATCGCGGCAAGCGCGCCGATGATCGCGCCCCAGGCGGCCGCGCGCGGTGCGCCGACGACCGCGAACGACACGCCGATCGCGATGCCGTCGAACAGGCCGACGACGAGCATGCCGGTCACCGAGGCACGCGTCGCGCGGGTCACGACGTCGACGTAGCGCTCGGCCCGCTCGCCGACGGCATGGTGCAGCACGCGGCGAAAGTCGCGCACGAGCGCATCGCCTTCGCAGTATGCGAAGAACAGGAGCAGGAGCGTGAAGAGGACGATGAGCGCGTGGCGGCCGGCGAACTCGCCGAGTGACTGCGCCCAGCCGACGAGGGCCTTCGGGTCCGAGTGCTGTGCCCAGACGAGGAGTGCGCCGGGATGTGCGAGGTCGCTCTGCCAGCGTGCGGCTGCCCACGGCCCGAGCAGCGGCACGTCGAGCAGCCACGACGGCGCTGCGATCCCCTGGCCGTCGGCCGCCACCAGCTCGCGCACGGCCGCCTGCGCTTCGCTGAGGAGCGCCCACGCGGCGAACAGCATGGGACCGAGGACGAACACGGTGAGCACCACGGTGAAGAGCGCGGCTCCGGGAGCGCCGCGCGCCGATCTCGGCAACCGCGCCGTGAAGCGCTCGTAGAGCGGCCAGCTCGCGATCGCAGCGACCGCCGCGGCGAGCACGCTTTGCGCGAAGCCGTGCACGACCCACGCCGTCGCGACGACGATGATCGCGGCGTAGATCCGGGCGGGAGTGATCCTGCTGTTCATGGTGCGCGCTCGTGAGGTGCGCCGCATGCGGCGCTGCGAAGGCCATCCTAGGAACGGCTCGCACCCATGTCGTCAGCGATCCGTCGCCATTCCGTCCGGAATGCGAGCGGCGCCTCGCGCATCGGGCGTCGACCGCCGCGCGCGGTCGGTCGGGCTTCAACCCGGACCGAATGACGACCGTTCGCTCACGACTTCGCCGAGCCCGATGGCTATGGTCGTTGCGTGCCGCCCGACCTCGCGCCGGGCGCTTGCAACCACGAAAGGACCACACCATGAACGACACGGCCCGGGCACTGTCCGAGAGCCAGGACCTGACCACGAAGGTCGGTCACGTCTTGCAGACCCGCACGAAGATCGCCCTCGAGCGCTGCGCCAAGCGCGTACGGCAGGCCGCCGAGCGCGCCGGCGCCGAGCTGATGAAGGAGCCGGCGCTGCTGCCGTGGAACGCGTGGTCGAACGCCGCGCGCTACGCCGTCGACTTCGCGCAGCGCTCGGTCCTGCTCTGGGACACGCTGCGCCAGCGCGGCAACAACTTTCTCGAGCACGAGCGGCAGGGCCTGCCGCCGGTGCTGCACTTCGAGTACGAGGTGGTGATGGACGGCCGCACGCTGGCGCGTCCGGTCAACTACACGCTGCTTCGCATCGTCCCGCCCGAGGGCGTGACGGTCGATCCGCTGCGCCGCCCTTACGTCATCATCGATCCGCGCGGCGGCCACGGCCCCGGCATCGGCGGCTTCAAGGACGACTCGCAGGTCGGCGTCGCGCTGCGCGCCGGCCATCCGGTGTACTTCGTCGTCTTCCACCCCGAGCCGGAGCCCGGCCAGACCCTGCTCGACGTCTCCGCCGCCGAGCGCGAGTTCGTGCACCACGTGCGCGAGCTGCACCCCGACTCGCCGAAGCCGGCGATCGTCGGCAACTGCCAGGCGGGCTGGGCGGCGATGATGCTCGCCGCGTCGAACCCCGACGAGACCGGGCCGCTGGTCGTCGTCGGCGCACCGATGTCGTACTGGGGCGGCGCCTGGCGCGAGAACGAAGGCGACAACCCGATGCGCTATTCCGGCGGGCTGCTCGGCGGCACCTGGCTCGCCTCGCTCACGTCGGACCTCGGCAACGGCAAGTTCGACGGCGCCTGGCTGGTGCAGAACTTCGAGAACCTCAACCCGGCCAACACATTCTGGGACAAGTACGTCAACGTCTTCGCGAACGCCGACAGCGAGACGCAGCGCTTCCTCGAGTTCGAGCGCTGGTGGGGCGGCTACTTCATCATGAACCGCGAAGAGATCGAGTGGATCACGCAGAACCTCTTCGTCGGCAACAAGCTGTGGACCGGCGGCGTGCAGGCCTCGCGCGGCCACATGTTCGACCTGCGCGAGATCAAGGTGCCGATCGTGCTGTTCGCCTCGCTCGGCGACAACATCACGCCGCCGCAGCAGGCATTCAACTGGGTCGCCGACGTCTACCAGTCCACCGAGGAGATCAAGGCGCGCGGCCAGGTCATCGTCGGCCTCATGCACGAGGAGATCGGGCACCTCGGCATCTTCGTCGCCGGCAAGGTCGCGAAGAAGGAGCACGCGCAGATCGTCTCGGTTCTGCGCTCGATCGAGTCGCTGCCGCCCGGGCTCTACGGCATGCAGATCGCCGAGCAGCCCGGCAAGGGCGGCGAGCCTGCGTACGACGTCAGCTTCGTCGAGCTGCGCCTCGAGGACGTCGTCAAACGCCTCAATCGCTTCGAGCGCGAGGACGAGCGCCCGTTCGCCGCGATGAACGCGGTGTCGGAATTCAACCAGCGCGCCTACGAGCTGTTCGGCCGCCCGGTCGTGCAGGCGTTCGCGAACGAATACACCGCGAAGCTGTCGCGGACACTCCATCCGCTGCGCTTCCAGCGCTGGGCGTTCTCGGACCTCAACCCCGCGCTCTGGTGGCTCGCGCCGGTGGCGCAGGCGGTGC
>Ga0070667_100003511_pt1 | contig 13362 bp, 11 predicted proteins | sample KBSS33metaG_FD_64659 | JGI IMG/M metagenome (GOLD analysis project Ga0070667, IMG submission 64659) | Switchgrass rhizosphere microbial communities from Kellogg Biological Station, Michigan, USA - KBS S3-3 metaG | ecosystem: Host-associated > Plants > Roots > Rhizosphere > Soil ...
TGCTGGCGCTACCTGTCAACGAGGGCGGCTTCAAGATCCAGCTTGGACGAGCGCTGTTCTTCCTCGTCGGTGCGGCATTCTCCGCGGCCGTGGGCTACATCGGCATGACGTTGGCGACCCGGGCAAATGTGCGAGTCGCGGCTGCGGCACGCGAGGGCGGCCGCGAACGCGGATTCTTCATCGCGTTCCGTACTGGTGGCATCGTCGGCATGCTCACTGTCGGCCTGGGCCTGCTCGGCGCCAGCGTGGTTCTGTACTTGTACAACTCCAACGCCCCGACGGTGCTTGAAGGCTTCGGCTTCGGTGGCGCGCTGCTCGCCATGTTCATGCGAGTCGGTGGTGGCATCTTCACCAAGGCCGCAGACGTCGGCGCGGACCTCGTCGGCAAGGTCGAGGCCGGCATTCCGGAGGACGACCCGCGTAACGCCGCCACGATCGCCGACAACGTGGGTGACAACGTGGGTGACTGCGCTGGGATGGCTGCTGACCTCTTCGAGTCCTATGCCGTGACCTTGGTGGCGGCACTCATCCTCGGCCAGACCGCGTTCGGTGCCAAGGGATTGTTGCTGCCACTCATCATCGGCGCGATCGGCATTGTGTCCTCGGTCGTCGGTGTGCTGACGACGCGGATCCGCCCCAGCGACCGTAACGGCCTGGTGCCGATCAACCGCGGGTTCTTCATCTCAGCGGCAACCTCGATCGCGCTAGTCGCGGTCGCTGCCTTTACCTACTTGCCCGCAAAATTCGCCGATTTCGGGTTGACCGACGCCGAGCTTAAGACGGCTGGCGGATCCTCAGGGATCATGCCGACGGGCAACCCGCGCGTTATTGCCTTCGTCGCGGTCGTGCTCGGCATCGTCCTCGCCGTGCTGATCCAGCAGCTCACCGGATACTTCACCGACACCATCCGTCGCCCCGTCGCTGATGTGGCGAGGACCTCGCTCACCGGCCCCGCCACCGTCATCCTCTCCGGAATCTCGCTCGGTCTTGAATCGGCCGTATATTCGGCGATTCTCATCGCGCTGGCGGTCTACGGCGCATTCCTGCTCGGCGGTGGAGCGGTCTTCGTCTCCCTCTTCGCTGTGGCGCTCGCAGGTTGTGGATTGCTCACCACCGCCGGGGTGATCGTGGCGATGGATACGTTCGGTCCGGTGAGCGATAACGCGCAGGGTATTGCCGAGATGAGTGGCGACATTGACGAGGCGGGCGCCCGGGTGCTCACCGACCTGGACGCCGTCGGCAACACCACCAAGGCCATCACCAAGGGCATCGCTATCGCTACCGCTGTGTTGGCGGCTACTGCGCTGTTCGGATCGTTCAATAAGGCCTTTACCGACGCTCTCGACACCGCGAAGGTGGGGGCGTCCAATGTCAGTGCTCTGGTCAGCCAGTCGTTCAGTCTCGACCTGTCGCAGCCGAATAACCTCGTTGGCGTCATCATCGGAGCCTCGGTAGTGTTCTTCTTCAGCGGCTTGGCGATTCGGGCCGTGGAGCGTGCCGCTGGACGTGTGGTCTACGAAGTGCGTGCGCAGTTCCGCGATCACCCGGGAATCATGGACTTTACTGAGCGCCCGGACTATAGCCGTGTTGTCGATATCTGCACGAAGGATTCGCTTCGCGAGCTGGCGACGCCAGGTGTGTTGGCGATTCTCGCGCCGATCAGCGTTGGATTCCTCTTCGGCATCGGTCCGCTAGCCGGTTACCTGGCCGGTGCTATCGGCGCGGGCGTGCTGATGGCGATCTTCCTCGCCAACTCCGGCGGTGCGTGGGACAACGCCAAGAAGATGGTCGAAGACGGCCACCACGGTGGCAAGGGAACCGATGCTCACGCCGCGACCGTCATCGGTGACACGGTGGGAGATCCGTTCAAAGACACCGCTGGTCCGTCCATCAACCCGTTGATCAAGGTGATGAACCTTGTCGCGGTCCTGATCGCTCCGGCCATCGTCAAACTCACCATCGGCGAGCATGAGTCGACCGTGGCGCGTATCGCGATCGCTGCGGTGGCGCTGGCGCTGATCACCTCGGCGGTGGTCGTCGCCAAGCGGCGCGTCGTCACGATGGGGTAATACTTCGTCAACAATCTTCAGTGTCCGGAAAACTGGTGATCACCGGTTTTCCGGACACTGAACTGTTTTGTGAGACTGTTTTGTGAGGCCGCTTTGGCGGGCGGAGACCGCGAAACCGCGCCTGCGATTGCGTGGCGAACTAGTCTCTATCTGTGCAGTTCTCCTTGTTCGGCGCCACGGTTGCCGAACCCACCCTTGCCGACCTTGATGGTGTGCTCCTCGGTGGCGGCCACTGGGTCCGACAAGGCGATACGGCGCGGCTCTCCGCAGTTGTCGCCGACCGATGGCGCGCAGACGCTCTGCATGAGGCGTTCTTCGATCGCGGCGTTGGTGAGACAGACGAACCTATCGGCCGTGCCGAAGAAGGTTTCGCCGTGCGCAGCGCGTTCAATAGCGTGCTGGCGGCGCAGGCGCGACGCTGGACCAAGGGCGCCAACGAGGAGCCACCAGAGGACTTTGTGTTGAGCGCGATGGCGCTGCGACTGTGGGCAATCACCGCTGGGCGTACTGACGGCGCGGCGGGCTACCTGCTGGGCAACGACTCCGCCGATGACCGCATCCACATCAAGTCAGGCTCGGAGCTGTCACGGCTGAGCATGGCAGCGGTGTCGCTGACCGCACGCGCAGGCGGTCCGGGCTGGCGGATCACCTCAGCAAAACGCCTGCGTCGTCTCGCTGAGCTAGTCGGTGAGGCGCCTGCAGACTCAGGCGACGACTGGCCTGTCGCCACCTGAGCCTGCCTATAGCGTTGTTGTGCGTTGGACTATTCGGCCGCGACAAGGTCAGCCGTCATGAGTTCTTCCTCAATCTCGTCCAGCTCGTCTTGCGGTGAGGAAGGACGGATCGCCACCGCTACCAGCAGCAGAGCCGCGCCGAGGAAAAGCGTCGCGGTGAGGAACCCTCGTTCTGACCCGAGAACGAACGCATGCTGTGCGGCGTCTGACGAAGTCATGCCCGCAGGGGGATGAGCGAGAGCGTTTCGGCTTACCGACCCGAACACGGTCACCAGCACGGCGAGTCCCACGGAGCCGCCGAGCTGCTGCATGACGTTGACCAGCCCGGAGGCCGCCCCCGCGTCGGCCATCTGTACGCCGCTGAGTGACACCGTGGTGAGCGGGATGAAGGCGATCCCGTTGCCGATGCCGAAGAGCAGCAACGAGCCGAGCACGTTGAAGTAGCTGCTTGTCGCCGACAGTTGGGTCAACAAGGCCACGCCAGTTGTGGAGAGAGTGAGACCGACCAGGATCAGGTTGCGCGCACTAAAACGTTCGCTCAGTACACGAGCGTTGATCTGAGAGGTGATGAACAGTGAGGTCGGCAGCGGCACGAAGGCGAAGCCGCAGGCCAGCGGTCCGTAATGCAGCACGTTCTGCAGGAACTGCGTGAGGAAGAAGAACATCCCCATCATTCCGGCGACCATAAGCAGTCGGGCAAGGTAGGAACTAGCTCGGCTGACGTCGGCGAACAGGCGAAGCGGAATGATCGGCGTGCTGACCCGCGACTCGATGACTGCAAAGACGGTCAGCAGTGCCACGCCCAGGGCGAAGGCCGTGATAGCCCCGTCGTCATTCAATCCGTTGCTGGCACCACGGACAAAGCCATAGACCAGGGCCGTCATGCCTAAGGTCGAGGTCAGTGCGCCGCCAAGGTCAAATCGGCCCGGGCGTTTGACCGACTGGGTCATGACTACCCAGGCGACGGCGAGGACGGCCAAGCCGATTGGGACATTGACGAAGAAGACCCAGCGCCACGACATCCACTGTGTCAGTAAGCCACCAGCGATGAGGCCCAACGCTGCGCCGCCGATCGACACAGCTGTGTAGAGGCCGACTGCGCGGTTGCGTTCACGCCCTTCGGTAAACATCGTCAGCAGTAAAGCCAGACCTACGGGTGAGGCGAAGGCGCCGCCGATTCCCTGCAATGCTCGGGCCGCGAGCAGCGTCGTGGAGTTGGTCGCGAAGCCGCCTGCGAGCGAGGCGGCGGTGAACAGCGTGAGGCCGCAGAGGAAGACACTGCGTCGCCCGACGATGTCTCCGGCGCGTGCGCCGAGCAGTAGCAGTCCGCCGAAGGTCAGCGTGTAGGCGTTGAGCACCCAGGAGAGGCTGGTGGCGGAGAAGTGCAGCGACTCCCGAATGTGGGGGAGGGCCACGTTCACGATGGTGGCGTCCAATACGACCATGAGCTGGGCCACCAGGATCACCCACAGAGTGATCGTGGGGTGTGCCGTGAACCTGCTGAACCGGCCAGTGAGGCGGGTGGTGGGTAAGTGAGTAGGTGCTGTGTTCGTAGCGGGCATGAGCTTGCTCCCTGCGCTAACATCGAATAAGAAACGGATGCACCCTCCGGTACAGTGAACCACAATACGGAGGGTTCCTCCGTTTAGCAACTGGTTTATTCTGCAGGCCAGCGGATTTGTGCCAAATGGCTTGTTTCCGCGTCGAGATCACGTGGAAGGAGGCCGAACTGATGGGTTTAGATGCACCCGAGGTGCAGAGCGCGCCGTTAGACGCCCCGGTGCGGCCTGTGCGTGCCGACGCCAAGCGCAACCATGACCAACTTCTTGCCGTCGCCAGTCAGCACTTCCAGGAGCAAGGCGTCGAGGTTGCCTTGGAGCAGATTGCGCGCTCAGCGGGGGTAGGTATCGGAACGCTTTACCGGCACTTTCCCACTCGTGCCGCGCTGATCGAGGCGGTGTATCGCCGTGAAGTCGAGCTGCTCTGTGCCCGGGCCGGTGAGCTGTCGGCAACATTGCCGCCGGACGAGGCCCTTACGGCCTGGATGCTGGAGTTCATCAAGTACGTCGCCCTCAAGCGGGGCATGGCCACCGCGCTGAAAGAAGCAGCGGGCAGTGGCGAGCTTTTTAGCCGCTCTCGGGCGTTGATGGCCGAGGCTGCTGGAACATTGCTAGACGCCGCTGCCAAGGCGGGGCGGGTGCGTGCCGACGTCGAGGCGATGGACCTGCTTAGGGCGCTTGGTGGAATCTGCATGGTCAACGACGATCCCGGCTGGCAGGACCGCGCCGTTCGTCTCGTCAATCTCCTTATGGACGGCCTGCGTTTCGGTGCCCCCGTGGGGGGCGACCCCAAGTAGCCTCTCGGGCCGTTGCTGCCGGAGGGGTATCGCTGGTGACTAGGACTGCGATCACATTATCTTGAGCAGATGCTCAAATAGGCGTAACTTCATTCTCGTATTTGAGCGGTCGCTCAAATACGAGTGGAGGGAGTTGGCGTGGGTGCCAGAACTAGCACCTTTAGCGGTGTCTCTGGCGCCCCCGCTGACGATTTGACGGACGTCGGGGGCTCGACGTAGAAGCGGGGAGGACATGTATCAAAATTCGGCAGTGGGGCAGGTTGGCGAACCAGTAACGGTGGCTGTGTTGGGTCGTTCAGTGTGGTACGGCGGCTTGGCCGGTGGCATAGCAGGCGCATTAGTGGGAACTGGGCTACTGCCTGTCATAGGGACGATCTTTGGCGCGCTATATGGTGCGGTCGTTGGTCTCGCAATGGGGCTCATCAATAGCCCCGGCATGCTCTGGGTTGCATCCACGAAAAGATCCCGCACGGCAGCTCGGGTAGTCGCCTCATTGGTCTCGTTGATAGCTGGTATCGCGCTTTCGTACTGGTGGTTCCATATAGACCGAGTGGCTGGGATCAGAGTGGCGTCAGTCATGGGGCCAGTGTGCTTTGCGATTGGCTGGTTTCTTGGCCCCAGAGCCGCCTTTGGAAAGGTGATGTTGATTCCCTATGAACCCAACGCGTATGCGGCTACTCCAGGCGACTTTGGAGAGTCTGCGTGAGGACGGCCTGGCGGGCCTGTCTGCCAGGGTTGTGGCTACCCGGGCAGGGGTAAATCAGGCTTTGGTCTTCTATCATTTCGGCAGTGTTGATGACCTGATTGACGCAGCGGTTCGGCATGGGGTTCAGGAGAGCGCGAACTACTACAAAGAGCAGTTCGATGCGGTGACGTCGTTTAACGAACTCCTGGAAATCGGTCGCACGTTGCATGACCGGGAGCGGGCGCTGGGCAACGTCGCGGTCATGGCCCAGTTGATGGCGGGTGCCCAGACGAATCAGGCATTGCAGTCATCCGCTCAATACGCGATCCAGCGTTGGGTCAGCGACATTGAGGATGTCGTTAGGCGGGTACTCCGAGGAAGCCCTATCGCCGAGATCGCTGACGCAGGCGGTCTTGCGCGTTCGATCAGTGCCGGATTTATTGGCCTCGAGCTTTATGAGGGCATTGATACCGACGGGGCCAACAGCGCCTTGGACGCTTTGGAAAGTCTCGGGATTCTTATGGAGGTAGTGGACGACTTGGGCCCTGTGGCGCGGCGAGCTCTCCGTGCCAAAGTGCGTAGGCGTTTACCTCCAGTTACTTGAGGCCGCGAGAGCATGAATTGGCCTTGTGTGAGCTAGCTCTGGCCTGACGGTCACACGTTCAGTTGTGGGTGTGCTGTACCGTCCGGCTGATAGGACTAAGTACCCTCGGCGGGAAATGGGACCGAACTAAGGAGCAGGTGTGGCAGGCGGAAGTACGGCAGCAAAGACGGGCACCAAGCTGGTGATCGTCGAGTCGCCGGCCAAGGCCAAGACCATCAGTGGCTACCTCGGCCCCGGTTATATCGTCGAGGCCTCCATCGGTCATATTCGCGATCTGCCCCGCAATGCCGCTGACGTTCCAGCCAAGTACAAGGGTGAGGCGTGGGCGAGGTTAGGCGTCGATACCGACCATGACTTCGAGCCGCTGTATGTAATCAGTGCAGACCGCAAGCAGCAGGTCAGCAAGCTGAAGACGCTGGTCAAAGAGGCCGACGAACTTTTCCTCGCCACAGATGAGGACCGCGAGGGCGAGGCCATCGCGTGGCACTTGGTGCAGACCTTGACGCCGAAGATTCCGGTACGTCGCATGGTCTTCCACGAGATCACTCCGCAGGCCATCGCCGCAGCTATCGCCTCGCCCCGCGACATCGACACCAACCTCGTCGACGCGCAGGAGACACGGCGCATCCTCGACCGGCTCTACGGCTACGAAGTCTCGCCGGTGCTGTGGAAGAAAGTCCTGCCCCGTCTGTCGGCCGGACGTGTGCAGTCGGTCGCCACGCGCATCGTCGTCGAACGTGAGCGTGCTCGTATGCGCTTTAAGACCGCCGAATACTGGGACATCGAGGGAACGTTCGCTGCGCAGGAACGTAAGGCCGATGACCCGGAAACATTCACCGCGCGACTGGTCTCCTACAACGATGTTCGCGTTGCCACCGGCCGTGACTTCGACGCCGAGACGGGCCAGGCACCGTCCACCGTCGAGCATCTAGATGAGACCGCCGCGCGTGGCCTCGCCGCACGACTCGAAGATCGTCCCTTCGACGTTGTTCGTGTAGAAGAGAAGCCCTACCGCCGCAAGCCGTATGCGCCGTTCATGACCTCCACGCTGCAGCAAGAAGCGGGGCGCAAGCTGCGCTGGTCCTCCGCGGTGGTCATGCGCGTTGCGCAGCGACTCTACGAAAACGGCCACATCACCTACATGCGTACCGACTCGACGAACCTGTCGGATACGGCCCTTACTGCGGCCCGCGCCCAGGCGCGTGAGCTCTACGGCGATGCTTACGTTCCCGCCGAGCCGCGTCGCTACAGCCGCAAGGTCAAGAACGCGCAAGAGGCTCACGAAGTGATCCGCCCCGCAGGCGATACATTTCGCACCCCTGGTCAGCTCGCCAGCGCGCTGACGTCAGATGAATTCCGCCTGTACGAACTGATCTGGCAGCGCACGCTCGCCTCGCAGATGGAAGATGCCATCGGCACCACTGTCTCGGTGCGTCTTGCCGCCACGTCAGTCACCGAGGAGCGCGCCGAGTTTGCTACCTCGGGTCGGACGATCACTTTCCCTGGATTTTTAAGGGCATACGTCGAAGAGACTGACGAGTCGGAAGAGGCCGACGACGCGCAGAAGCGGCTGCCGCGCCTGGAACGTGGCCAGCACGTCGACGCCCGCGCCTTCGATCCGCAGGGTCACGTCACGTCGCCACCCGCGCGTTACTCCGAACCGTCGCTGGTCAAGGCGTTGGAAGAGCTGGGTATCGGTCGTCCGTCGACGTATGCCTCGATCATGCAGACCATTCAGGACCGTGGCTACGTCTGGAAGAAGGGCTCCGCGCTAGTTCCGAGCTGGACCGCCTTCGCGGTGACCGGCTTGCTGGAGTCGCACTTCTCCAGTCTCGTGGACTACAACTTCACCGCCAGCGTCGAGACCGACCTTGACTCCATTGCCGACGGAGACGGTTCGCGGGTTGGCTGGCTGCGCGACTTCTACTTCGGCCACGGCGAAGGTGCTGGCGCGCAAGGACGTGCGGGTTCAAGTCCCCTCTTGCCTGCTGGCGCTGCTAGTGCCTCCGAGGACAAAGACTCCCCGATCTCCGCGCAGGGCGGTCTGAAGCAAGTCATCGCCGTGCGTCTGGAAGAGATCGACGCGCGTGGCGTGAACTCCATTCCGATCGCCGGAACCGACGCTGTCGTACGTGTGGGGCGCTATGGCCCCTACCTGCAGCGTGGATCAGCCGAAGAGGGGCAGCGGGCCTCGATCCCTGAAGACCTCGCCCCGGACGAGCTCACCCCAGAGAAGGTGGAGGAGCTGCTTTCGGCGCCCTCAGGTGACCGGCCACTCGGTGTCGATCTTGAGAGCGGCTTAGAGATCACCGCGAAGAGCGGTCGTTATGGCCCCTACGTCACCGACGGCGAGAAGTCGGCGTCGCTGTTCAAGACGATGTCGTTGGACACCATCACCCTCGCCGAGGCGACGCATCTACTGACGTTGCCGCGCACACTGGGTGAGATCGACGGCGAAGAGGTCACCGCGCAGAACGGCCGCTACGGGCCTTATCTGAAAAAGGGCAATGATTCACGGTCGATCGAGACCGAGGAACAGTTGTTCACGATCACGTTGGAAGAGGCAGCGGCGATCTATGCCCAGCCGAAGGTGCGTGGTCGTGCCGCCGCGAAACCGCCACTGAAAGAGGTCGGTGACGACCCGGTGTCGGGCAAGCCGATGGTGGTCAGGGAGGGCCGTTTCGGTCTGTACGTCACCGACGGCGAGACGAACGCGTCGCTGCGTCGCGGTGACTCGGTCGAGGAACTGACAGTCGATCGGGCCGCAGAGCTGTTGGCAGACCGGCGTTCGCGCGAGCCTGCACCGAAGAAGGCCACGAAGAAGGCTGCGGCGAAGAAGGCTCCTGCGAAGAAGGCCGCAGCAAAGAAGACAGCGGCAAAGGCCACTGCCAAAAAGGCGCCGGCTAAGAAAGCTGCGGCGAAGAAGGCTCCTGCGAAGAAGGCCGCAGCAAAGGCCGTTCAGGCAGAGGCCTCCTCGACCAAGGCTCCTGCGCTCGCTCCGGCGCCGTAACGGGCCTTACGCCACACCGCCAGGCGCGCATCTCTTGACGTCGAGAGAGCGTTAGACTGGCGCGGTGGCCGACCCCGTCGAGGCAAACCTGAGCGTCGGCGCCGACGAAGTTGACGAACTTGTCGATGCGTGGCGTCGTGAACGCCCTGAACTCGACGCTGCGCCACTGCAGGTTCTGTCAAGGATAAGTCGTTTAGCTTCGGTGTTAGACGAGCGTCGTACTGCCGCCTTCGTTGAGCACGGCCTGCAATCGCACGAGTTCGATGTGCTGGCGGCGCTGCGGCGCAGTGGTGGCGACTTCGAACTGACGGCTGGGGAGTTGTGCGCCGCGACGCACGTCACCTCTGGCACGATGACGAGCCGCCTGGACCGCCTGGTCGCCCGGCAGCTGGTGGAGCGCCGCCCCGACCCCGACGACGGACGACTCGTCCGAGTGCGGCTGACCTTAGGGGGCAAGGCACGAGTCGATGCCGCGTTCGAAACCCTGCTGCACTCAGAACAAGAACTGATCGACGTACTCGCCACTGATCGCCGCGACCAGCTGGCCAGCGCGCTTCGTGATTTGTTGGCGGCGACACATCCGTGACTGAGGCAGCCACGACGACGGGCATGTTCATCGCGTTCGAGGGCGGCGAGGGTGCGGGAAAGACGACCCAGATCGCCCTGCTTGCGGAGGCGCTTCAGAAGGACGGCGTCGAGGTCGTTGTTACTCGCGAGCCAGGTGGCACCGCGCTAGGTGTGCACATCCGACAGCTGCTGTTGAGCCCAGACACGAGTGTCACCGCGAGGGCCGAGGCGCTGCTGTTTGCCGCGGACCGTGCCGACCATGTCGAGACCGTCATCCGTCCGGCATTGCGTGCAGGCGCCGTTGTAGTGACCGATCGTTACGTGGACTCCTCCCTGGCTTATCAAGGGGCGGGGCGCGCCATCTCGATCGGCGAAGTGGAGCAGTTGGCTGAATGGGCCACCGGTGGATTGCGACCGGACCTGACAGTGTTGCTCGATATCGATGTGCCGAATGGGCTTGCCCGCGCGGGGCGGCGAAGTGAGGCAGACCGCCTAGAGACTGAGCCAACGGCATTTCACGAATCGGTTCGGCAGGGCTTTCTTTCTCTTGCGCGAGCGGGCCGTGGTCATTACCTCGTCATCGACGCGACCCGGCCGGTGCAGGATCAAGCGGAGGAGATCGTGGCGGAGGTTCGCTCGTTGCGAAAGGCGTATGTGCGATGACGGTATGGGATCGCCTGGTTGGTCAGGACGTCGCCGTTGCACCGCTCGGTGCCGCCGCGCGGGTCGCGCGGGCGATCGTCGCCAGCGCTGAACATGGTGAGATCACCGCCGAACTCATCAGCCTCACCGGAGAGTCGGCGCCTGTCCCGACTGCGGCGATGACACATGCCTGGCTGCTGACCGGGCCGCCTGGGTCAGGCCGTTCGGTCGCGGCGCGTGCCTTCGCTGCGGCGCTGCAATGTGACGACGCTGCAGAGCTGGGCTGCGGGCACTGCAACTCGTGCCGGACGACGCTCGCGGGGACGCATCCAGACGTGCATGCCGTTGTGCCGGAAGGGCTTTCGATCTCCGTCGCCGAGATGCGCACCGTCGTCACCAAGGCGGCACGCCGACCGACGCATGGCAAGTGGCAGGTCGTCGTCATTGAGGATGCCGATCGTCTGACGGAGGCCGCCTCCAACGCCCTGCTCAAAGCGGTGGAAGAACCACCGGAACGCACGGTCTTTCTACTCTGCGCCCCATCGACGCATCCGGACGACGTCGCGGTGACGATCCGTTCGCGCTGTCGCCACGTTGCCCTTCGAACCCCATCGGCGGCATCGGTCACCTCGGTGTTGGTGAAGGACGGAGTCCAGCCGGAGCAGGCCGAGTGGGCCGCGCAGGCCGCGCAAGGTCACGTCGGGCGAGCGAAGCGATTGGCCAACGACGAGCAGGCTCGTCAGAGTCGCGCTGCGGTGCTGGCCATCCCGGCGTCGTTGACGTCGTTGCATGCGTGCATGACGGCGGCCGACCAGCTCGTCAACGCCGCGGAGGCCGAGGCGAGCACCAACGCGTCGGGGCGCAACGCCGAAGAGGTTGAGGCGCTCAAGGTCGCGCTTGGCGCGGGCGGTACGGGCAAGGGAGCGGTGGCGGCGGCACGGGGCAGCGCAGGTGCTCTGAAAGAGCTAGAGAAGCGGCAGAAATCCCGCAGTACGCGCAGTCAACGTGATGCACTGGATCGCTCCCTCACCGATCTCGCGGCGTTCTACCGAGACGTGTTGTTGATCAAGTCAGGCTCGGCGTTCGTTGCGCAGGCACATCCGGACTTCGCGGCACAGGTTCGTGACGTCGCCGATCAGGTCTCCTCCGCGCAGGCCTTGCAGCGGCTGGAGGCGGTGCTGGCCTGCCGCACAGCGTTGGATCTCAATGTCCGGCCCCGTATCGCCGTTGAGGCGATGACCGCGGTGTTACGCCTGCCTGCGTGACGTTCATGGTCGGTAGCTGAGACGCCTATCTGACGCGCCTACGGCGATTGGAAGGGGTCATAAACGCCGCCGCGAGGTTAGGCTCGGGACGTGGGCATGATGTGTGCGGTGACGTTCGAGCCGCGGGGTCGCCTGTATTACGCGGATCCGGGTGATCTCACGTTATCGGTGGGCGACCATGTGCTGTATCCCACCGAGGATGGCCCCGAAGTTGCCCAAGTGATGTGGGCGCCGGAATACGTCTCTGACGACGTCGGCGGCCTGGCCCAGCTCGCCGGCATGGCGACAGAACAGGACCAGCAGGCTGCAAAGGCGAGTCGTGAGCAGCGGGCAAAGGCCACGGTCGCCGCCAAGAAGCTCATCCGTGAGCACGAATTACCTATGAAAATAGCGGGAGTTGACTACGTCGCGACTCCGCATCAGACCACCATCTACTTCACCGCACCTGAGCGGGTGGACTTCCGATCGCTGGTACGCGACCTCGCTGCGACGCTTGGCGGACGAATCGAATTGCGGCAGCTGTCGGCGCGAGATGAAGCCAAACTCACTGGTGGGATCGGCTCGTGCGGGCGTGAGCTGTGCTGCTCGACCTTCTTGACCGACTTTGAGCCGGTGTCCGTGCGGATGGCCAAAGACCAGGACCTGCCGCTGAATCCCCTGCGAATATCAGGGGCTTGTGGGCGTTTGATGTGCTGCCTGAAGTACGAACATCCGCTGTATCAGGACTTTGCTCGTGACGCCCCGGCGATGGGTACCGAGGTCAGCACACCCGACGGGGACGGTACTGTCGTCGGGCACAACGTGCCGGGGGAGAAGGTCGTCGTGCGGATGGCGGCCGACGGACGTAAGCATGCCTGCGCGTTGGCCTCAGTCTGCTCCTCGCGTAAAGCATTTGAGTCCCGTCAATAGTTTCTCCCATTGGGAGACCAAGCCTCGTGGTTCGGCCTCTCGCCACATCGACCTCATCAATCCTGAGTTTCTGTTGTTATTCGACAGAACTCAGCAATTGATAGCCACGCTCGTGTGCTGGGTCGCTTGCGTGTGGCGTGGCGACTAGTGCGGTGCCGCTGTCGCGGAGCCTCGGTTGCAAATCGCGCTTCGGATGTAGATAGACTGCTGCGGTTGCGTTGCGCAAGCACCGCACGCCGCCTTAGCTCAGTCGGTAGAGCACCTCACTCGTAATGAGGTTGTCCGGGGTTCGATTCCCCGAGGCGGCTCCCTATGCCAGTCAAGTTGTCGTTGCCCGGATTTTCCTTGGTGTTGCTAGCCTCGGTTGTCGTTGGCTGCTCGCGGAGTAACAGCTCACCCGGCACCTCTGCTGCGTCCACTCTCCCTCCCTCGTCCAGCAGCGCCAGCACGCAGGCCACCCCCACTCTTTCGCCGTCGGCAGTACCGCCCGTCTCTCCTACCCAGGCGGCGACCGAACACCC
>Ga0070667_100003515_pt1 | contig 13349 bp, 8 predicted proteins | sample KBSS33metaG_FD_64659 | JGI IMG/M metagenome (GOLD analysis project Ga0070667, IMG submission 64659) | Switchgrass rhizosphere microbial communities from Kellogg Biological Station, Michigan, USA - KBS S3-3 metaG | ecosystem: Host-associated > Plants > Roots > Rhizosphere > Soil ...
GGCGTCCACCAATCGGCCAGCCGGCCGTCGCCATCGGATTTCCGGCCCTGGTCGTCGAAGCCGTGGGTGATCTCGTGGCCGATCACCCCGCCGATGCCGCCGTAGTTGATCGCCGGGTCTCCGTTGGGATCGAAGAACGGGGGCTGCAGGATGGCCGCCGGGAAGACGATCTCGTTCTTGGTGGACGAGTAGTAGGCGTTGATCGTCGGCGGGGTCATGCCCCATTCGGTCCGGTCCACCGGCCCGTTCAGCCGCGCGGTCCGATAGCGCCAGTCGAAGGCGATGGTGCGCGAGACGTCGCCGTAGAGGTCGTCCGGCCTGATCTCCAGACCCGAGTAGTCGCGCCACTTGTCGGGATAGCCGATCTTGACCGTGAACTTGGTGAGCTTCTCCAGCGCCTTGGCCTTGGTGGCGGGCGTCATCCAGGTCACCCGCTCGATCCGCGCCTTCATGGCGGTGCGGATGTCGCCGACCAGGGCCTCCATCTTCGCCTTGCTCTCGGCGGGGAAGTAGGCCTCGACGTAGACCTTGCCCAGCGCCTCGCCGATCTGGTCGTCCACCAGCGCCACCCCGCGCTTCCAGCGAGGCTTCTGCTGCGGCTGGCCGCTCAGCGTCTTTTCGCGGAACTGGTGGCGGGCCTGGTCGAAGTCCTTGGCCAGGTAGGCCGCGGAGTTGTCCGCCAGGTTGAACGCCGCCCAGGCCTTCAGCGTCTCCAGGGGCGCCTGGGCGTAGATCGCCGCGATCTTCGGGAAGGCGGTGTTCTCGGCGGCGATCACCCGCGTCACCGAGCCCAGCTCCGCGCCGGCCAGATAGGCCCTCCAGTCGAAGCCGGGCGCGAAGGCGTCGAGCTGGGCGGTCTCCACCGGATTGTAGGTCTTCTCGTCGTCGCGCCGTTCGGCCCGCGTCCAGGAGACCTTGGCGATCTCGGTCTCCATGGCGACGATCGCCTTGGCCGCCTCAGCCGGCTTGGGCCAGCCCTCCAGCGTCAGGATCTGGGCCACATAGGCCTCGTACTTGGCCTTCTGCTCGGCGAACGCAGCTTCCAGGTAGTAGTCGCGGTCGGGCAGGCCCAGGCCGCCCTGGCTGAGGTAGACCGCATAGTGCTGCGGGTCCTTGGCGTCGTCGAACACCTGCGCGTTGAAGAACGACCCGCCGAACGCGTGCTGCGAAATCCCCATCAGGCGGGCGATGTCCGAGCGCGTCTTGGCGGCCCGGATCGCCGCGAGCCCGGGCTGCAGCGGCTTGGCGCCCGCCGCCTCCACCGCCGCCTCGTCGAGGAAGGCCTTGTACAGCGCGCCGATCTGCGCCCTTTCGCCGGTGGCGGCCGGGTCCGCGGCGGCGGCCTCCAGCACCGCGCGCATCCGCGCCTGCGACAGGTCCATGAGCTGGTCGAACATCCCGAAACGCGACCGGTCGGCGGGGATCTGCAGCTTCGAGATGAAGGTCCCGTTGGCGTAGCCGTAGAAGTCGTCCTGCGGCCGCACCGCCAGGTCGCGGCCCGCCGCGTCGAAGCCCCAGGCGCCCATCCGCGGGGCGGTGGTCAGGTTGGCGACGGCGGGGTCTGTCGAGGCCGGCGCCTCGGCCGCCTGGCCGGATGCGGCGAGCGCCAGCGCGGCGGCCGCGGCGCAGGCGAACAGGGACTGATTCATGAGACCTCGATCCTAGCGTCAGGAACGGTGTGGGCGGACCATGCCGAGGTGAACGCCGGATGGCCCGTTACATCTTGGTTAGGCGCGGGGGGTCAATGCGCCATGCCGGCGTGGTCGTGCGCCATGCCGCCCATCGGCGCGGCCAGCCCCACCTTGAACGCCACCTTGAGCCGCGCGCCCGAGGCGAACACCAGGGTGGCCGGAAAGCTGTCGCCGACCTTCAGCGGCTGCTTCAGGCCGATCAGCATCAGGTGCAGGCCGCCCGGCCCGAACATCACCGTCTGGCCGGGCGCCAGGCTCGGGCCGGCCTCGGGCTTCATGGACATCACCCCGCCCGGGCCCATCGACATGCGGTGGATCTCCACCCTGGTCGCCGCCGGCGTCTCCACGGCGTTCAGCGTCTCGGGCGTGGTCCCCTTGTTGCTGACGCTCAGGTAGCCCGCCCCGTTCATCCCGGCCGCGGCCGGGCGGCTCCACGGCTGGGAGACCTCGAGGGTTCCGAGGCGGTAGCTGGCGGCGAAGGCCGGCGTGGCGGCCAGCAGGGCGAGGGCGAGCATCAGGCGACGCATGGCGGAAATCCTAATGGTGACGGGCGCCGGACGCGGAGGCGGGCGTCGCCGCGGCCCGGGCCGCTTCGGTAGCCCCAAGCGGCGCGAAACTGAAGCGACAATCGGCGGCCGGCGCGGGCCGGCGTGCGCGAAACGGCCATCCCGCTTCCACGCATCGCTTCGTCGCCGCCGGGGTTTCGCAACGGATCGCCCGCCTGCCATAGTCGCGTTCGCCCAACAGGAGACCGGATGGAAAATCACCTCTCGCCTTCCAGCTACAAGGACGTCGTGCTGTTCCTGGCCACCGCCGGGATCGTCGTGCCCCTGTTCCGCCGCTGGCGAGTGAGCCCGATCCTGGGCTTCCTGGGCGCCGGCGTGCTGCTGGGCCCGCATGGCCTGGGCGCGATGGCCGACCGGGCCCCCTGGCTCAGCTACTTCACCATCGACAACGCCGCGGAGGTCGCCCAGCTCGGCGAGTTCGGGGTGGTCTTCCTGCTGTTCATGATCGGCCTGGAGCTGTCCTGGGAGCGGCTGCGGCTCTTGCGGGTCTACGTCTTCGGCCTGGGCGCGCTGCAGGTGACGGTCTGCACTGCGGCGATCGCCGCCGCAGCCCTGGCGTTCGGCCTGCCGCCGGCCGCCGCCGCGTCCGTCGGCGCGGCGCTCGCGCTGTCGTCCACCGCCGTGGTGATGCCGATCCTGACCGAACAGAAGCGCCAGCATTCCCTGGCCGGCCGCACCACCTTCTCGGTGCTGCTGTTCCAGGACCTTGCCGTCGCCCCAATCCTGATCACCATCGCCGTCCTCGGCGCGCAAAGCGGGCAGGGGGTCTCGCCGAAGATGCTGCTGGCCTTCGCGCCCGCCGTGGCCGGGGTCCTCATCCTGGTGGCCGTGGGCCGCCTGCTGCTGCGCCCGATGTTCCGCTCCGTCGCCAAGGCCAAGAGCGAGGAGATGTTCATGGCCGCCTGCCTGCTGGTGGTTGTGGGCGCGGGGCTGGTCAGCACGCTGACGGGCCTGTCCATGGCCATCGGGGCCTTCATCGCCGGCCTGCTGCTGGCCGAGACCGAGTTCCGTCACGAGGTCGAGGTCACCATCGAGCCGTTCAAGGGCCTGCTGCTGGGCCTCTTCTTCCTATCGGTGGGAATCAACCTCGACCTGTCGCTGCTGGCGCAGCGGCCGGCGGTCGCCATCGGCGCCGCGCTGGGCCTCATCACCCTCAACGCCAGCGTGGTGTTCGGCCTCGCGCGGCTGTTCGGCGTGCAGGCGCGCAGCGCCCTGGAAGCCGGCCTGCTGCTCGCCGGCGGCGGCGAATTCGCCTTCGTCATCCTGTCGTCGGCGGTCGCCGAGGGCGTGGTCGCTCCCCAGGTCAGCCAGATGGTGCTGGTGGCCTCGACGCTGTCGATGATGTGCATCCCGCTGCTGGCCGCCGCGGGGCTGCGCCTGGGCGGCCGCAAGATCGCGCCCACGGAACTGCCGGCCGAACCTACATCGCCGCCGCCGGGCGCCGAGGCGCAGCGGGTCATCGTCGTCGGCTACGGACGGGTGGGCCACCTCGTCGGCGAAATGCTGCATCGCCACCAGATCGCCTGGGTGGGCGCCGAGCGTGACGCGCGCCTCGTGGAGGAAGGCCGCCGCGCTGGCGAGGCGATCTATTACGGCGACGGCGCGAGGATCGGTTTTCTGGAGCGTTGCGGCCTGGAGACCGCCGCGGCCCTGGTGGTGACGATGGACGACGAACTGGGCGTGGAGACGGTGGTGGCGGTCGCGCGCCAGGCCCGGCCCGACCTGACCATCATCGCCCGCGCCCGCGACGCCCGCCATGCCGAGCGGCTCTACCGCCTGGGCGCCAACGACGCGGTGCCGGAAACCGTCGAGGCCAGCCTGCAGCTCTCAGAGGCGCTGCTGGTCGAGATCGGCGTGCCCATGGGCCTGGTGATCGCCTCGATTCACGAGCGGCGCGACGAATTCCGCAAAGCGCTCAACCGTCCGGATTCCCTGGGCGGGCGAGTCCGACGGGCGCGCCGGCCGGCGACCTGAGACGGGTTTTTTCGACCACATCGTTGATCTGCACGCGTTTTTTGTGGATGCGCATGCATCCTTCGGCCTAGCTTGGGTGTTCAATGACAGTAGTAGCCGGGGGAGTGTGGCTTTGGCGTCACTCACCCTGCGCACGAACCTGTTATATGAGTAGGTCGTTTAGTCGCACCGATAAGGGCGCAAGAGAGGGCTCTAAACATGAAATTCAGACTCCTGGCGGGAGCCGCCATTGCTGCGGCGTGCTTCGCAGGCGCCGCCTCCGCTCAAGAAGGTTGGTACGGCGCGGTCGACTTGGGCTACCACTGGCCCGAAGGGATAGCCGCCAAGTCCTCGGCGAACGCCGCGAACGGTTCGCCGTACGCCTGGCGCTTCGACCAGGACAAGGACTGGGCCGGCTTCGCCCGCCTCGGTTATCAGGTGAACCCGAATTGGCGCGTCGAGCTCGAGCTCGGCTACCGACCGGGCGACGTTGATTCGGTCCGCGGCGATCCGTCCAAGAACAGCATCGCTGCGCTCTGCACCCCCGGCGTGACCCGCACCGTCGCCTCTCCGGTCTGCGGCACGCCTGACGGCGAGTTCAAGACCTGGACCCTGATGGGCAATGTCATCTACGACATCATGCCCGATTCCGTGGTCAACCCGTTCATCGGCGCCGGCCTCGGCGTCAACCACACGAAGCTTACGACGCTGGGTCAGTTCTCCAACGTCACGGGCGTGGTGAGCGCGGCCAACCCGGCGATCCAGAACCTGACGATCGACGACAGCGACACGGCCTTCGCCTGGCAAGTGCTGGCGGGTCTGTCCTGGAAGGCGGCCGATCGGCTGAACGTCGACCTGACCTACCGCTACCTGGGCGGCTCGGACCTCGACTTCGCCTCGGTGGGCTCGCACGCCCTCCAGCCGGGCGTGTTCTCCGGCGACTACAAGGACCAGTCGGTGACGCTGGGCCTGCGGTACTCCTTCGCGGCTCCGCCGCCCCCGCCGCCTCCGCCCCCGCCCCCGCCGCCGCCTCCGCCCCCGCCGCCTCCGCCTCCGCCGCCGCCTCCGCCGCCGGCCTTCGAGGCCAAGCAGTTCATCGTCTACTTCCCGTTCGATCAGTACGTGCTGACGCCGGAAGCCCAGACGGTGGTGTCGGAAGCCGCCAAGTACGCGGGTGACGGCCATGCGACCCAGGTGGTCGTCGTGGGCCACACGGACTCCTCGGGTTCGCCGGCCTACAACACCCGCCTGTCGGAACGCCGCGCCAAGGCCGTGGCCGACGCCCTGGTGGGCCTGGGCGTCGCCCAGACCACGCTCAGCGTCGACTGGAAGGGCGAATCGCAACTCGCCGTTCCGACCGCCGACGGTGTGAAGGAACCGCTGAACCGCCGCTCGACCATCGACATCAACTTCTGATCTCGATCTTCGACGCTGCGGCTTTAGCCGACGTCATGGGAGCCCGGCCGCATGGCCGGGCTCCTTTCGTTTGGGTTGTGAGCCGGAGGGGATCGCCGGACCTTGCGGCGCAGGGCGGCTTTTCCCATTGTCGAAGCCTGCCGGGAGGCGGGCATGTCCTTCGACGACCTCGATCGGGATAAGTTTGCGGACGAGCGGTCCGTGCTCGCCGCGCTGCGCTCGCCCCCGCCCCTCGACGAGCAGGACCGCCGCGCCGTGCAGGCCGAGGCCGAGGCGCTGGTCGAGGCGGCCCGCGCCGGCGCCCGGCGCCAGGGCGTGGTGGAAAGCTTCCTGCAGGAGTTCTCGCTCTCCACCCGCGAGGGCCTGGCGCTGATGTGCCTGGCCGAAGCGCTGCTGCGCACCCCCGACGAGGCCACCCGCGACCGGCTGATCGCCGAGAAGATCGCCTCCGCCGACTGGGCGAGCCACGTGGGCCATTCCGACAGCCTGCTGGTCAACGCCTCGACCTGGAGCCTGATGCTCACCGGCCGGCTGATCGAGCCGGACGAGGAGGTGCGCCGCGACCTGCCGGGCTTCGTGCGCCGCATCGCCGGGCGGCTGGGCGAGCCGGTCATCCGCCAGGCCGCCGCCGCCGCGGTCCGCATCATGGGCGAGCAGTTCGTCCTGGGTCGGACGATCGGCCACGCCGCCCGGCGCGCCGAGGTCGAAGGCTTCGTCTGCTCCTTCGACATGCTGGGGGAGGGGGCCCGCACGGTCGCCGACGCCGAGGCCTACGAGGCCGCCTACGCCCACGCCCTGGAGGCCGTCGCCTCGCGCTCGGGCGACCGCGGGCCGGAGGCCGGCCACGGCGTCTCCGTCAAGCTCTCGGCGCTGTCGCCGCGCTACGAGGCCCGCCAGGAGGCCCGGGTCTGGAGCGACCTCTATCCGCGGCTCCTGCGGCTCGCCACGACCGCGGCGCGGGCCGACCTCAACTTCACCCTCGACGCCGAGGAGGCCGACCGCCTCGTCCTGTCGCTCAAGCTGCTCGACCGCTTGGCGCGCGAGTCCGTCCTGGGCGACTGGCGGGGCCTGGGCCTCGCCGTCCAGGCCTATCAGCGGCGCGGCCTGCGCACGATCGGCTCCGTCGCCGGGATCGCGCGGGCCAGCGGCCGGCGGCTGATGGTGCGCCTGGTCAAGGGCGCCTACTGGGATTCCGAGATCAAGCGCGCCCAGGTGGGCGGCCATCCGTCCTACCCGGTGTTCACCACCAAGGCCGCCACCGACCTCTCCTACCTGGCCTGCGCCCGGGCCCTGCTGGCCGCGGCGCCCGACCTCTATCCGCAGTTCGCCACCCACAACGCCCACACCCTGGCCGCCGTGCGCCGCATGGCGGGCGACGCGCCCATCGAGTTCCAGCGCCTGCACGGCATGGGCGAGGCGCTCTATGCGGGCGCGCAACAGCGCTACGGCGCCTTTCCGCTGCGGGTCTACGCCCCCGTCGGCGGCCACGAGGCGCTGTTGCCCTATCTCGTGCGCCGCCTGCTGGAGAACGGCGCCAACACCTCCTTCGTCCACGCCCTGCTGGACGGCCGCACGCCGGTGGCGGCCGTCGTCGCCGACCCGATCGCGGCGGTGGAGGCGGCCGGCGGGGCGCCGCATCCGCGCATTCCCGCCCCGTCGGACCTCTACGGGCCGGCGCGGCGCAACTCCGCGGGCGTCGACCTCTCCATCGGGGCTGAGCGTCAGCGGCTCGTGGACGCGGTCGCCGGCCTCGACGCCACGCCGATCTTCGCCGGCCCGATCGTCGCGGGACGGGCGATCGACGCCGGCCCGGCCGAGGCGCGCGTCTCGCCCGCCGACCACGGCCGCCGGCTCGGCGAGACATGGAGCGCCAGCGTCGCCGACGTCGACGCCGCCTTCCAAGCCGCCAGCCGCGCCCAGCCGGCCTGGGACGCCCGGGGCGGAGCCGGCCGCGCCGCGGTGCTGCGGGCCATGGCCGACGCCCTGGAAGCCCACCGCAACCGCCTCGTCGCCATCTGCGTGCGCGAGGCCGGCAAGACCCTGGCCGACGGCGTGGCGGAAGTCCGCGAGGCCGCCGACTTCTGCCGCTACTACGCCGCCCTGGCCGAGCGCCGGTTCGCCGAACCGGAAACCCTGACCGGCCCGGTCGGCGAGACCAACAGCCTCGCCCTGCACGGCCGCGGCGTGTTCGCCGCCATCAGCCCGTGGAATTTCCCGCTGGCGATCTTCACCGGCCAGGTCGCCGGGGCGCTCGCCGCGGGAAACGCCGTCGTCGCCAAGCCCGCCGAGCAGACGCCGCTCGTGGCTGCGGCCGCCGTGCGCCTGTTCCACGCCGCTGGCCTGCCGGCCGACCTCCTGCACCTGGTCCCCGGCGACGGCGCGAGCGTCGGCCAGGCGGCCGTCGCCCATCCGCTCTGCGCCGGCGTCGCCTTCACCGGCGGCACCGAGACCGCCTGGGCGATCAATCGCAAGCTCGCCGCCCGCAATGGACCCATCGTCCCTTTCATCGCCGAGACCGGCGGGCTGAACGCCATGTTCGTCGACACCACCGCCCTGCGCGAACAGGTGATCGACGACGTCATGGCCTCGGCCTTCGGCTCCGCCGGCCAGCGCTGCTCGGCGCTGCGCCTGCTGTTCGTCCCGCACGAGACCGCCGGCATGCTCATCGAGGGCCTCACCGGCGCGCTGGCGACATTGGTGGTGGGCGATCCCGCCGATCCGGCCGTCGACGTGGGCCCGGTGATCGACGCCGAGGCCTGCGCGGCCCTGGAGGCCCACGTGCGCCGCCTGCGCCGCGAGGCCAAGGTCCTCTGGAAGGGGACGGCGCCGCGCAGCGGGACCTTCTTCCCCCCGGTGCTGGCGGAAATCCCCGCCGCCGGCTTCCTCACCCGAGAGGTGTTCGGCCCGATCCTGCACGTCGTGCGCTACGATCCCGCCCGAATCGCCACCGCCGCAGCGCCCCTGGTCGCCGCCGGCTACGGCCTGACGCTGGGCGTGCACAGCCGCCTGGAGTCCTTCGCCGAGGCCGTGCGCCGCGCGGTCCCGGCCGGCAACGCCTACGTCAACCGCTCGATGATCGGCGCGGTGGTCGGCGTCCAGCCCTTCGGCGGCGAAGGCCTCTCCGGCACCGGCCCCAAGGCGGGCGGGCCGGACTCGCTGTCGCGCTACGCCGTCGAACGCGCCCTCAGCGTCAACATCGCCGCCCAGGGCGGCGACCCGGCGCTGCTGAACCTGGGGAGCTGAACCGCCTCGCTGCTCACCCCCGCACCAGGATCCACAGCCCGATCGCCGCGAAGCTCGCCGCGGCGATCCCGCGAATCAGCTTCAGCGGCAGGCGGGTGGCCGCCGCCTCGCCGACCAGCACCACCGGCACGTTGGCGAGCATCATGCCCAGCGTCGTGCCGGCCGCGACCGTGAACACGTCGTGGAACCGCGCCGCCAGCGCCACCGTGGCGACCTGGGTCTTGTCGCCCATCTCCACGAAGAAGAAGGCCACGAGGGTGGTGAGGAAGACCGAGCCCGCCCGCACCTTCGGCCCCGCCTCGCCCTCCTCGAACTTGTCCGGGATCAGCGCCCAGGCGGCGAAGGCCAGGAAGGCCCCGCCCAGCACCCAGCGCATCCACGGCCCCTGCAGGAAGGCTGCGGCCGCCACCCCCGCCGCCGCGGCCAACAGGTGGTTCGCCACCGTCGCGGCCAGGATGCCCAGGATGATCGGGACGGGCTTGCGGAATCGCGCCGCCAAAAGGAGGGCCAGGAGCTGGGTCTTGTCGCCGATCTCGGCGACGGCCACGAGTCCGGTGGACACAAGGAGGGGCTGCAGCGGCATTGCGAAGTCCTGGCGGGGCCCGAGGCATGACCATGGCGTTCCGCGCCGCCGGCCCCGCAAAAAGCCGACACGCGAAAGCCAAAGGTCTCGCCAAGCGTGAACACGCCGGCCGCGCCATGGCGGAGCTGATTCGCGCCGCCAAGTCTGTTGACGCGGCCCCCGAATTCGGTACGGGCGGCTACTCCCCAGTGACCCGGCCGACATAGGCCCTCGACGGCGCCCGGGCAAGGTCGCGACGACCTCTTCGGACCCCTGCGCGAATTGTCACACTGTCGTGAGAGGATCGGCCTTTCCGCCCGAATTCCCTAGACGTCTCAAGGCCGCCGCCGTTCGGCGTTAACCTTTGGTTTACGAAAAACTCGTGGGCGCGCACCCTCGCCTAATTGACGAGTCATTAGGGAACTGTCCCCATATGATGCGTAGCAGGGCGGGGGCGCCCACAATATATAGGGATTGGGCGGGGCGGCCGCGTAAAATGCCGCCCGCCCGCAGAGTGGTGGAAGACGGGGATGAGCGCAGTCGAACAGGCACAACGGGCGGTCTCCAAGGCGGAGGGACTAAGGCCCCGTAACGATCGTCCACAACTCCAGTTGGTGCGGAAGGTCGAGGTCGACCGCAGCAGGGACGCCCTGCTCACCGACTTCGGCAAGACCACGCTGGAGGACCGCTACCTCCTGGCCGGCGAGAGCTACCAGGACATGTTCGCCCGGGTCGCCACGGCCTTCGCCGACGACGCCGACCACGCCCAGCGGATCTACGACTACATCTCAAACTTGTGGTTCATGCCCTCGACGCCGGTGCTGTCGAACGGCGGCGCGGGCCGCGGCCTGCCGATCTCCTGCTTCCTGAACGCGGTGCCTGATTCGCTGGAAGGCATCGTTGGCGTCTGGAACGAGAACGTGGCCCTGGCCTCCAACGGCGGCGGCATCGGCACCTACTGGGGCGGCGTGCGCTCCATCGGCGAAAAGGTGAAGGGCGCCGGCCAGACCAGCGGCATCATCCCCTTCATCCGGGTCATGGACTCGCTGACGCTGGCCATCTCCCAGGGCTCGCTGCGCCGCGGCTCGGCGGCGGTCTACCTCGACATCCACCACCCGGAGATCGAGGAGTTCCTGGAGATCCGCAAACCCTCCGGCGACTTCAACCGCAAGTCCCTCAACCTGCACCACGGCATCTCGGTCACCGACGAGTTCATGGAGGCGGTGCGCGACGGCGCCATGTTCGCCCTGCGCTCGCCCAAGAACGGCGAGGCGGTCCGCGAGGTGGACGCCCGCTCCCTGTGGCAGAAGATCCTTGAGGTCCGCCTGCAGACCGGCGAGCCCTACCTGATCTTCTCCGACACCGTGAACCGGTCGATGCCGGCCCACCAGCGGGCGCTGGGCCTGAAGGTCCGTCAGTCGAACCTCTGCTCGGAGATCATGCTGCACACCGGCAAGGACCACCTGGGCGCCGAGCGCACCGCGGTCTGCTGCCTGTCGTCGGTCAACGCCGAGAAGTTCCTGGAGTGGCGTGACCACCCGACCTTCGTCGAGGACGTCATGCGTTTCCTCGACAACGTCCTGCAGGACTTCATCGACCGCGCCCCGCCGGAAATGAAGCACGCCGTCTACGCCGCCATCCGCGAGCGCTCGGTGGGCCTGGGGCTGATGGGCTTCCACTCCTTCCTGCAGGGCCAGAACGTGCCGTTCGAGTCCGCGCTGGCGAAGTCGTGGAACATGCGGCTCTTCAAGCACCTGCGCCGCCAGTGCGACGCGGCCTCGCGCACGCTGGCCGCCGAGCGCGGCCCGTGCCCGGACGCCGCCGAACAGGGGGTCATGGAGCGCTTCAGCCACAAGCTGGCCATCGCCCCCACCGCCTCGATCTCGATCATCTGCGGCGGCACCAGCGCCGGCATCGAGCCGGTGCCGGCCAACATCTACAGCCACAAGACCCTGTCGGGCACCTTCGCGGTCAAGAACCCCTACCTGGAGCGGCTGCTGGACGAGAAGGGCAAGAACACGCCCGCCGTCTGGGACTCGATCCTGGAGAACGAAGGCTCGGTCCAGCACTTGGACTTCCTCACCGCCGACGAGAAGGACGTCTACAAGACCGCCTTCGAGCTCGACCAGCGCTGGGTGGTCGAGCTGGCCGCCGATCGCACCGCCGACGTCTGCCAGTCGCAGTCGGTCAACATCTTCCTGCCCGGCGACGTGGATAAGTGGGACCTGCACATGCTGCACTGGCAGGCGTGGGAGCGGGGCTGCAAGTCGCTCTACTACCTGCGTTCCAAGTCGGTGCAGCGCGCCGCCCACGCCGGCGGCGAGATGGCCGCGGTCCTCCAGGTCGGCGACCAGGACAAGACCGACTACGAGGAATGCCTCGCCTGCCAGTGAGCGCTGGCGGCGCAAGCCCGCCCATGCGATTCACGGAAACGGTGAGCGGGCCGGAAGCGAACTCTTTTGCATTTCCGTCGGTTCGTCCTTTGTAACAGGATTGCGTGAGCCGCCGCGTATCGGGCGGACCGGAGGATGGGATGAGGCCGTGGGCCGTCTTGGCCGTCGCGGCGGGTTGCCTGGCGGCGTCGTCCGCTTGGGCCCAGTCCGCGAAACAGGCGACTGGCTCAGGCAAGGCGCTGGGCCTCTTCGGCGCGGCGGTCGCCGCTGAAGCCTATGGCGCCGGCGACCTCGGCCATCTGCTCGGCCACGAGCTCTACATGTCCCGCATCCTGCGGCTGCGCGGGGCCCAGGCCCCCGATCTTCGCCGCGACGCGTTCAAGGTCCGCGCCGACCAGGTGTCGGTCGCCCGCGACTGGCCGTCGGCGCTGAACCTGGCCACCCGTCGCCTCGACTTCGACGTCACGCCGCACGCGGCCCTGGACATGGGCGCCTTCGGCCGTTCGGTCGAAGCTGGCGCGACCCTCAGCGTCTCGGCCACCCGCGACGACGAGGCGGTGGATCGGCTCCGCGACCTGGGTGTCGGCGACGGGGCGCGGTTCGGCGACCGCAGCCGCTGGTACCTGTTTGCGGCCACCAGCGGCCGGGCGGTGGGCCTCAACATGCTGCACGGCGAGACCGGCTGGAACCGCGCCGGCTGGACCACGGACCCGGCCAGCGCCCTGGTCGGCGACGCCCAGCTCGGCGTCGGCTGGCGCCGTGGGCCCCTGCAGAGCTCGCTGGGCTACGTCCACCGCGAGGTGAAGGGCGACCACATGATCTTCGGCCAGGAGACCAGGAAGGACTCCCTCCTGGCCTTCACCCTCAGCATCAAGCCCGGCCCGTAGCGGTCTCCAGCCCCTCCCCCGAAGGGAACACTTCGGGGGAGGGGGACCGCGGAACGCGGTGGAGGGGGCGCAAGGCCGCATGCTCAGCGTCTGGGGGCCTGCGCCCCCTCCGTCTTCCGCCTGAGGCGGAATCCACCTCCCCCGTCCTCTTCGGGCCGGGGGAGGAGCGGACCCTCACCCTCCGTCCAAAAGGTCGCATCTGATATCCACAGGCGATATGTGGTAGTATGCGTGCAACGGACCACAACATATGGGAGGTTTCCGTTAACGCCGATCCGGCGACAATTCCCGGGTCAGGCGAGTCGATTCGGGAGAGCCTCATGACGGCCAAAGCCAACCTCCGCACCCTTCCGGGCCTGCTCACCCCGTCGTTCGCCTACAAGCCGTTCCGCTATCCGTGGGCCTACGAGTTCTGGAAGAAGCAGCAGCAGGTCCACTGGATGCCGGAGGAGATCCCGCTCGGCGAGGACCTCAAGGACTGGGCCTCAAAGCTCAACGACCGCGAGCGCAACCTGCTCACCCAGATCTTCCGGTTCTTCACCCAGTCGGACGTCGAGGTGAACGACAACTACATGGAGCGCTACGCCCGCGTCTTCAAACCGACCGAAGTGAAGATGATGCTGTCGTCGTTCTCCAAC
>Ga0070667_100003516_pt1 | contig 13347 bp, 14 predicted proteins | sample KBSS33metaG_FD_64659 | JGI IMG/M metagenome (GOLD analysis project Ga0070667, IMG submission 64659) | Switchgrass rhizosphere microbial communities from Kellogg Biological Station, Michigan, USA - KBS S3-3 metaG | ecosystem: Host-associated > Plants > Roots > Rhizosphere > Soil ...
GCGCATCGAGCAGCATCACGCCGTTCGGCGAGGCCTCGATCGCCGACAGGAACTGCGTCAACCGGTCGCGCTCTTGGGCGGCTGCGCGATCGCGCAGCCGGACCGAGCGCTCGATGCGGTAGCCGAGTTCGCCCCACAGGCCGGCATCGCGCGGCGCCGGCTCCTCCTGCGAACCGCGCAACCAAGCGATCAGGCGGTAGCCGTTCAGTGTGTCGCGCACGCCGATCACACCGAGCGCGAACGCGAAGCCGAGCAACGCGCCGAACAGCGGCACCGAGTGACCCGGGATCAACACGCCCGCGACGCCGCCGAGCGCGGCCGCGATCAGCACCGCGACCAGGCGTTGCAGCAGCCAGCTCATCGCCGCACGGGCCGCGCCCGCCGGGTCACGCCGACAGCGCCGGCGCCGGCACGCTGGATCCGGCCGCGCCCTGCTGCGTCAGCCGGTAGCCGGCACCGCGCACGGTTTCGATCATCTGCGCGCAGCCGACCGGCGAGAGGGCCTCGCGCAGGCGTTTGACGTGCACGTCGACCGTGCGCTCCTCGATGAACACGTGGTCGCCCCAGACGCGGTCGAGCAGCTGCGCGCGGCTGTGCACGCGCTCGGGATGCGTCATGAAGAAGTGCAGCAGCCGGAACTCGGTCGCACCGACCTTGACGTCGCGTAGTTCCGCGCCCAGCCCACGGCTGACGCGGCGCGTCGCCGGGTCGATCTTCAGCGGCCCGACCTCGACCACCGCATCGAGCGCCTCGGGCGCCTTGCGGCGCAGGACCGCGCGAATGCGTGCCATCAGCTCGTTGGTCGAGAACGGCTTGGTCAGGTAGTCGTCGGCGCCGGCGTCCAGGCCCTGGATCTTGTCGGCCTCGTCGGCGCGCGCCGTCAGCATGATGACCGGCAACTCGCGCGTGCGCGCCTCGCCGCGCCAGCGCTTGGCCAGCGCCAGCCCGGACTGGCCGGGCAGCATCCAGTCCAGGATGATCAGGTCCGGCAGCACGCCGTCGACAGCGGCCTGCGCCTGCTCGGCGGTCGCCGCGATCGTGACCTCGAAGCCGGCGTGGCGCAGGTTGATCGAGATCAGCTCGGCGATCGCCGTCTCGTCTTCGACGACCAGGATGTGACTCATCGCGAACTCTCCTTGACGATCGGGCCGAGCGCCGGGCCGCTCCCAAGCCGGCCCGCATCCCCTCGGGGGATCGACCGACGTACTCGTTGGACGAGGGGCTCCATCATCAGCGGACCAGCGATTCGACGTCGCCGACCGAGTTGTGGCGCACGTCGGTGCCCTTGACGATGTAGATGATCTGCTCGGCGAGGTTCTTCGCGTGGTCGCCGACCCGCTCGATCGCCTTCGCGACGAACACCAGATCGATGCTCGACGAGATCGTGCGCGGGTCTTCCATCATGAAGGTGATCAGCTTGCGCATCAGGCCCTCGAACTCCTGGTCGATCAGGTCGTCCTGCTTCAGTACCTCGACCGCCTTGTCGACGTCCAGGCGCGCGAACGCGTCGAGTGCCTTGCGCAGCTGCGAGACTGCCAGTTCTGCCTCGTACGCCAGGTCCTTGACCGGCAGGCGCAGCCGGCTCGACACGCCGGAGTTCAGCAGCCGCTGGACGGTACGCGCGATGCGCGCCGCCTCGTCGCCGACGCGCTCGAGGTTCGCGATCGTCTTGGAGATCGCGATCAGCAGACGCAGGTCGCGTGCGGTCGGCTGGCGCCGCGCGATGATGGTCGACAGGTCGCGGTCGATCTCGATCTCGGTCTGGTTCACGCGCTCTTCGGTCGCCAGCACGTCCGAGGCGATCTCGGCGCTGAAGTTGGTCAGCGCATAGACCGAGCGCGCGACCTGCGACTCGACCATGCCGCCCATCTCGAGCACCCGGGTCGAGATGCCGCTGAGTTCGGCGTCGAACTGCGTGGATAGATGCTTATCGCTCATTAGAGCCCCTCGTCCGATGAATACATCGGCCGATCCCCCAAGGGGATGCGGGCCGGCTTGGGAGCGGCCCGGCGCTCGGCCCGCAGGTGGCTTGATATCTGGCTCATCCGAATCTCCCGGTGATGTAGTCCTCGGTGTCCTTCTTCTTCGGCTTCATGAACACGTCGGACGTCGGCCCGAATTCGATCAGGTCGCCGAGGTACATGTAGGCGGTGTAGTCGGAGCTGCGCGCGGCCTGCTGCATGTTGTGCGTGACGATGACGACGGTGTAGTCGCTCTTGAGCTCGTGGATCAGCTCCTCGATCTTGCCGGTCGAGATCGGGTCGAGCGCCGAACAGGGCTCGTCGAGCAGCAGCACTTCGGGCTTGATCGCGATGCCGCGCGCGATGCACAGCCGCTGCTGCTGCCCGCCCGACAGGCCGGAGCCGCTCTGGTTCAGCTTGTCCTTCACCTCGTTCCACAGCGCCGCCTTCTTCAGCGCCCACTCGACGCGCTCGTCCATCTCGATGCGCGGCAGCGTCTCGAACAGCTTCACGCCGAACGCGATGTTGTCGTAGATCGACATCGGGAACGGTGTCGGCTTCTGGAACACCATGCCGACCTTGGCGCGGATCAGCGACACGTCTTCCTTCGAGGTCAGGATGTTCTCGCCGTCGAGCATGATCTGCCCTTCCGCGCGCTGCTCGGGGTAGAGCTCGAACATGCGGTTGAACGTGCGCAGCAACGTGGACTTGCCGCAACCCGACGGGCCGATGAAGGCCGTGACCTTGTTCTCCGGAATATCCAGGTTGATGTTCTTCAGCGCCTGGAAGCTGCCGTAATAGAAGTTCAGGTCGCGCACCGAGAGCTTGGGCTTTTCGGTGACGGGCAGGTCGAGTTTCTTGTCCATGGCGGGCTCTCAGTGGCGGTTGCGCAGGAAGGTGCGCGCGAGGATGTTCAGCACCAGCACGCCGATCGTGATCAGGAACACGCCGGCCCATGCGAGCTTCTGCCAGTTCTCGTACGGGCTCATCGCGAACTTGAAGATCGTCACCGGCAGGCTGGCCATCGGCGAGGCCAGGTCGCTGGTCCAGAACTGGTTCGACAACGCGGTGAACAGCAGCGGCGCCGTCTCGCCGGCGATGCGCGCGAGTGCGAGCAGGATGCCGGTCAGAACGCCGGCGCGCGCCGACTTCAAGGTCACCGTCATGATGACCTTCCATTTCGGCGTGCCCAGCGCGTAGGCGGCTTCGCGCAGCGCATTCGGAATCAGCGCCAGCATGTTCTCGGTGGTGCGTATCACCACCGGGATCACGATCAGTGCCAGCGCCAGCACGCCGGCCCAGCCCGAGAAACTCTTCATGCGCGCGACGACGACCGAGTAGATGAACAGCCCGATCACGATCGACGGCGCCGCCAGCAGGATGTCGTTGATGAAGCGCGTGACGCTGCCCAGCCAGGTCTTCTGCCCGTACTCGGCGAGGTAGATGCCGGCGAGGATGCCGATCGGCGTGCCCAGCAGCGTCGCCAGCGTGACCATCGTCACCGAGCCGAAGATCGCGTTCGCCAGGCCGCCGGTCTCGGCCTGCGGCGGCGGCGTCATCTCGGTGAACAGCGACAGCGTCAGGCCGCCCAGTCCGAGCCGCACGGTCTCGACCAGGATCCAGACCAGCCACACCAGCCCGAAAGCCATCGCGGCGAGCGACAGCGTCAACGCGATCGCGTTGACGCGTTTGCGCCGCGCGTACTTGCCGACGCGCGCCGCGTACAGCGCCGAATTCTGAGGTCCAGCCGCCGTCGTCGTCACCGTGTTCATGCGCGCGCCCCTTCGCCCTTCTTCAACTGCGCCAGCAGCAGCTTGGAACACGCCAGCACCACGAAGGTGATGAAGAACAGCACCAGGCCGAGGTAGATCAGCGAGGCCTGGTGCAGGCCTTCGCTGGCCTCGGCGAACTCGTTCGCCAGCGCCGACGTGATGCTGTTGGCCGCTTCGAACAGCGAGGCCGAATTCAACTGGTTCTGGTTGCCGATCACGAAGGTCACCGCCATCGTCTCGCCGAGCGCACGCCCGAGGCCGAGCATGACGCCGCCGACGACACCTGTCTTCGTGTACGGCAGCACGACCTTGAACATCACTTCCCAGGTCGTCGAGCCCAGCCCGTAGGCCGACTCCTTCAGCAACGCCGGCGTCACGTCGAACACGTCGCGCATCACCGAGGCGATGAACGGGATGATCATGATCGCCAGGATGATCCCGGCCGACAGCAGCCCGATGCCCACCGGCGGCCCGGTGAACAGCGCGCCGACATACGGCACCCCACGGAACAGCGATTGCAGCGGCTGCTGCACGTACTCGGACAGCAGCGGGCTGAACACCAGCAGGCCCCACATGCCGTAGACGATCGATGGGATCGCCGCGAGCAATTCGATCGCGGTGCCCAGCGGGCGCTTCAGCCACGCGGGCGACAGCTCGGTCAGGAACAGGGCAATGCCGAAGCTCACCGGCACCGCGATGACCAGTGCGATCAGCGAGGTCATCAGGGTGCCGTAGATCATCACCAGGCCGCCGTACTTGTTCTGGACGGGATCCCAGTCGCTGCTCCACAGGAAGCCCAGGCCGTACTGCTTGATGGCGGGCGTGGCGCCGATGATCAGGGACACGATGATCCCCGCGAGCAGCGCCAGCGTCAGCCAGGCGGCCGCATGCGCGAGCACGGAGAACAAGGTGTCGGCCCACGGGGTCGTGCGGCGCCGCGCGGGTGGACGGCCTTGCGACTGGGTTCGATCCATGGGCGCGGGCTCGTTGTACGGTGTCGCGGGAAGTGTAGCGGCCACGTTGCCCTCTCGAGTTCGATCGGCCGACGCGAAAGCCGCGTCGGCAACGGTCTCTTACTTCAACGACACGGTCTTGCCCGATACGTCCTTGACGTGGTCGGCCCACAGCTTGTGCACCAGCACCTTCACCGAATCGGGCATCGGCACGTAGTCGAGTTCCATGGCCATCTTGTCCCCGCTCGCGTAGGCCCAGTCGAAGAACTTCAGCGCGTTGCCGGCATTCACCGGCTTGTCCTGGACCTTGTGCATCAGGATGAAGGTCGCGGCGGTGATCGGCCACGAATCCTTGCCCGGCTGGCCGGTCAGCACCTGGTAGAAGGACTTGTTCCAGTCGGCATTCGCAGCGGCAGCCTTGAAGCTGTCGTCCTCGGGCGCGACGAAGTTGCCGGCCTCGTTCTTCAGCAGCGTGTAGGCCATCTTGTTCTGCTTGGCATAGGCGTACTCGACGTAGCCGATCGAGTTCGGCAGGCGCTGCACGAACGCCGAGACACCCTCGTTGCCCTTGCCGCCGGCACCGGTCGGCCAGTTCACCGCGGTGCCTTCACCGACCTTGGCCTTCCACTCGGGGTTGACCTTGGACAGGTAGTTGGTGAAGTTGAAGCTCGTGCCCGAACCATCGGCACGGCGCACCGGTGCGATCGCCGCATCCGGCAGCGCGACGCCGGGGTTCAGCGCGGTGATCGCCGGGTCGTTCCACTTCGTCAGCTTGCCGAGGTAGATGTCGCCGAGCACTTGGCCAGTCAGCTTCAGTTGCCCCGGAGCAATGCCCTTGATGTTGACGACCGGCACGACGCCGCCGATCACCATCGGGAACTGGATCAGGCCGTCCTTGGCGAGTTCCTCGTCCTTCAGCGGCGCATCGGAGGCGCCGAAGTCGACGGTCTTCGCGGTGATCTGCTTGATGCCGGCGCCGGAACCGACCGACTGGTAGTTGATGCGCGCGCCGGTGGCCTTGTTGTAGGCATCGGCCCACTTGGCATAGACGGGCGCGGGGAACGACGCGCCGGCGCCGGTCACGTCCTGGGCGAAGGCGGTCGAGGTGGCGGCGCCGAACACGGCGACAAGAGCAGCAGAGCGAATCAGCGAGCGTTTCACGGGCACACCTTTCTGTGGGTGGGAGACATCTGGATGCCGCCACTCTAGGGATGCCGTGTGACATGACTGTGACAGCGCGGGGACCGCGCCCACCGTGTGTCACACGCGTTTCACGACCCTGTCACGAAGGGCGCGCAGAGTCGTGCCGAGCGCGCCGCTCAGCGCAGGGTCTGCGCCAGGCGTTCGGCGCACTGCTGCGCCTGCGCGGCGTCGCGCGCCTCGACCATCACACGCACCAGCGGCTCGGTGCCGGAGGGGCGGATCAGCACCCGGCCCCGATCGCCGAGTTCGCGCCCCACCTCGGCCTGCACCTGGGCGAGACGCCGGTTGCCGACCCAGTCGCTGCCGGGCGCCAGCCGCACGTTGATCAGGGTTTGCGGGAACAGGGTCACGCCTTCGAGCAACTGCGCCAGCGTGCGGCCGCTGCGCGCGACCGCCTGCAGCACCAGCAGGCTGCTGACGATGCCGTCGCCGGTCGTGTGCTTGTCCAGCGCCAGCAGGTGCCCGGAGCCTTCGCCGCCGAGCTGCCAGCCGCGTGCGACCAGCTCCTCGAGCACGTAGCGGTCGCCGACCTTGGCGCGCACGAAGGCGATGCCGCGCTCGCGCAGCGCGACCTCGACCGCCATGTTGGTCATCAAGGTGCCGACCGCGCCGGGCACCGGCAGGCCCTGCGCGAGCCGATCCGCGACCATCAGATAGAGCAGCTCGTCGCCGTTGTACAGCCGCCCGGCGGCATCCACCAACTGCAGGCGGTCGGCATCGCCGTCGAGCGCGACGCCGTAGTCGGCCGCGTTCGCACCGACGGCCGCGACCAGCGCCGCCGGCGAGGTGGCGCCGAAGCCGGCGTTGATGTTGATGCCATTCGGGGCACAGCCGATCGCGACGACCTCGGCCCCGAGCTCGTGGAACACGTTGGGCGCGACGCTGTAGGCGGCGCCGTGGGCCGCGTCGACGACGATCTTCAGGCCCTTCAGCGACAGTTCGTTGCCAAAGGTGCTCTTGCAGAACTCGGTGTAGCGCCCTCCGGCATCGTCGATGCGGCGCGCCTTGCCCAGGCGCGCCGAGTCGACCCACTGGGGCGGCTGTTCGAGCGCGGCTTCGACCTGCAGCTCCCAGGCATCGGGCAGCTTCTCGCCGCGCGCCGAAAAGAACTTGATGCCGTTGTCGCCGAACGGGTTGTGCGAGGCGCTGATCACCACGCCCAGGCTCAGGCGCAGCGCGCGCGTCAGGTAGGCCACGCCAGGCGTCGGCAGGGGTCCGGTCAGCAGCACGTCGACGCCCGCCGACGCGAAGCCGGCCTCGAGCGCCGATTCGATCATGTAGCCGGAGATCCGCGTGTCCTTGCCGATCAGAACCGTCGGGCGCGCTTCGGTCGCCTTCAGCACACGGCCGACGGCGTGGCCCAGGCGCAGCATGAAATCGGCGGTGATCGGCGCCCGGCCGACCGTGCCGCGAATGCCGTCGGTGCCGAAATGCGCTCTGCTCATGTGTCTCGTTCCTTGTTGTCCAACGCCTTCCCGGCAGGCCGACGGATTATCCGTGCAGCAGGCCCGCCGCCTGCCAGACCTTCAGTGCATCGACCGTCGCGGCGACATCGTGCACGCGGACGATCCGTGCACCCAGGTGCACGGCCGCGAGCGCGGCAGCGACGCTGGCGGCCTGGCGCTGCCCGACCTCGCGCCCGGTGATCGCGCCGAGCGTGGACTTGCGCGACCAGCCGGCCAGCAGCGGCCGCCCGAGCGCGAGCAGCTCGCGCTGGCGCCGCAGCAGCTCGACGTTGTGAGCCACGCTCTTGCCGAAGCCGATGCCCGGGTCAACGACGATGCGCTCGGGCGCAACACCGCGCGCGGTCAGCGCCGCCTCGCGCTCGCGCAGGAACGCGGCGACCTCGTCGATCACGTCCTCGTAATGCGGGCGCCGCTGCATCGATTCGGGCGTGCCGCGCATGTGCATCAGGCAGACACCGCAGCTCGGATGAACGGCGACCGCGTCGATCGCCCCCGATGCCTGCAACGCGTTGATGTCGTTGACGATGTCGGCACCGCGCGAAAGGGCGACGGTCATCACCTCGGCCTTGTTCGTGTCGACCGACACCGGGCAGCCGAGCGTCAGCGCGGCATCGAGCACCGGCAGCACCCGGGCGAGTTCCTCCTCGATCGACACCGGCAGTGAGCCCGGGCGGGTCGATTCGCCACCCAGGTCGAGCAGGTCTGCCCCCTCGGCCAGCAGTTGCTCGCAGTGCGCGATCGCCGCCGCCGCACTCACGTGCGCGCCGCCGTCCGAGAACGAATCGGGCGTGACGTTGACAATGCCCATCACCTGCGGCCGCGTCAGGTCGATCCGAAAGCGCGTGGTCTGCCAGTGCATGCGTGCGTCAGGGTTTCCATCAAAAACGGGGCCGAAGCCCCGTGCGGACGCGCCAGCGCTGCGGTGCCGATCAGGCGGTCGCCGCGGCCGTGCCGGGGGCTGCCGGCGGCGTCGGCGGCACCGTCTTGCTCATCGACGGCGTCCAGTCCTTCGGCGGGCGCGGCGGGCGGCCGTTCATGATGTCGTCGATCTGCTCGGTGTCGATGGTCTCGTACTCGAGCAGCGCATTCGCCATCGCGTGCATCTTGTCCTTGTTGTCCTCGATCAGCTTGCGCGCGACCGCGTACTGCTCGTCGATGATGCGGCGGATCTCGCGGTCCACCGCCTGCATCGTCTGCTCGCTCATCGTCGTGGTCTTGGTGACGGATCGGCCGAGGAAGACCTCGCCTTCGTTCTCGGCATAGACCATCGTGCCCAGCGCGTCGGTCATGCCGTAGCGCGTGACCATGTCGCGCGCGATGTGCGTGGCGCGCTCGAAATCGTTGCTCGCGCCGGTGGTCATCTCGCCGATGAACACCTCTTCGGCGATGCGGCCGCCGAACAGGATCGAGATCGTGCTGAGCATGCGGATCTTGTCGGTGCTGTAGCGGTCGCCCTCGGGCAGCTGCATCGTCACGCCCAGCGCGCGGCCGCGCGGGATCACCGTCACCTTGTGCACCGGGTCGGCCTTCGGCATCAGGCGCGCCACCAGCGCATGACCGGACTCGTGGTACGCGGTGTTCTTGCGCTCCTCCTCGGCCATGATCATGGACTTGCGCTCCGGGCCCATCATGATCTTGTCCTTGGCCTTCTCGAAGTCGTTCATCTCGACCACGCGTCCGCTGCGGCGCGCCGCGAACAGCGCCGCCTCGTTGACCAAATTCGCCAGATCGGCGCCCGAGAAGCCCGGCGTGCCGCGCGCCAGGATGTCGGCGCGGATGTCCTGCCCGACCGGCACCTTGCGCATGTGCACGTTCAGGATCTGCTCGCGGCCGCGCACGTCGGGCAGCGTCACGTAGACCTGGCGGTCGAAGCGGCCCGGACGCAGCAGCGCGGGGTCGAGGATGTCGGGCCGGTTCGTCGCGGCCATCACGATCACGCCCAGATTCGTCTCGAAGCCGTCCATCTCGACCAACATCTGGTTCAGCGTCTGCTCGCGCTCGTCGTTGCCGCCGCCCAGGCCCGCGCCACGGTGGCGGCCGACCGCGTCGATCTCGTCGACGAAGATGATGCAGGGCGCGCTCTTCTTGGCCTGCTCGAACATGTCGCGCACACGCGCCGCGCCGACGCCGACGAACATCTCGACGAAGTCGGAGCCGCTGATGCTGAAGAACGGCACCTTGGCCTCGCCGGCGATCGCCTTGGCGAGCAGCGTCTTGCCGGTCCCCGGCGGGCCGACCAGCAGCACGCCGCGCGGGATGCGCCCGCCGAGTTTCTGGAACTTCTGCGGGTCTTTCAGGAAGTCGACCAGTTCCTTGACCTCCTCCTTGGCCTCGTCGCAGCCGGCGACGTCGGCGAAGGTGGTCGTGTTGTTGGCCTCGTCCAGCATGCGGGCCTTGCTTTTGCCGAAGCTGAACGCGCCGCCCTTGCCGCCGCCCTGCATCTGGCGCATGAAGTAGATCCAGACGCCGATCAGCAGCAGGATCGGGCCCCAGGACATCAGGATGCCCACCAGGAACGAGGGTTCCTCGCGCTGCTTGACATCGAACTTGACGTTGTTGTTGATCAGGTCGCCGACCAGGCCGCGGTCGAGCGCGGTGGCCGTGGTGCGCACTTCCTTGTCGTCGTTGGTGCGGGCGCGGATCTCGGTGCTGCCGCCGCCGACGTCCTGCAACTGCACGCTCTTGATGTGCTTGGCCCGAACCTCTTCGAGGAAATCGGAATAGCCCATCATCCCCGAGCGCTCGGCGGTGCGGTCGAACTGCTTGAACACGGTGAACAGCACCAGTGCGATCACCAGCCAGACAGCGACCTTAGAGAACCATTGATTGTTCACCGCGACTCCAGTTTCGGGTCCAGACCAGGTAGGAACGGCGCCGCGCGCCGCCATCCCAGCCATCTGCGGCCGATTTTAGTCCAGTCAAGCCCCGGGGCCGGCACGCAATCCCCCGGCGGGCGGGCGTGTATCGAGCTGTCCGACACGCTGGCGCGGCCTCATGTCGGGTTATCGACCCCGCCGACGCGGCCTTGAACGAGCGGTTTCAGGCCGATCCCGACCAGAAAGGTCTCGGCCGATTTGTCGCGCGAGGCCTTGGGCTTGATCGGCTTGACGACCCGGAAGTTCGTCTTGAACAGCTTCACGAGCTGGCTGTGGCCGCTGCCATGGAACACCTTGCACACCAGCGCGCCGTTCGGCGTCAGGTGCTTCCGGGCGAACTCGACGGCGAGCTCGACCAGGTGGCTGATGCGCGCCGAATCGGCGCTCTCGATGCCTGACAGGTTCGGCGCCATGTCAGAGACGACCACGTCGATCGGGCGCCCGGCGACGATCTCCTCGAGTTGCGCCAGTACCAAATCCTCGCGAATGTCGCCCTGCAGGAAGGTCACGCCCTCGATCGGCTCCATCGCCAGCACGTCCAGCGCGATGATCGTGCCGTTCAGCGCGCCCGCCGCGGCGCCGCCGACCCCGGCTTCCTTCGGCGCGAACTTGCGTCGCACGTACTGGCTCCAGGCGCCGGGGACCGATCCCAGGTCGACGACGATCTGGCCGGGCTTGAGCAGGTGCAGTTCCTCGTCGATCTCCTTGAGCTTGTAGGCAGCGCGGGCCCGGTAGCCCTCGCGCTGCGCCTGCTTCACGTAGGGGTCGTTCATGTGGTCGTGCAACCACGCCTTGTTGACCTTCTTGCTTTTGGTTTGGGTTTTCATCGGGCATTGATAATACGGGGATGACTGCGATCCAATTGACTCCCGCCCAGCGCAAGGACCACCGCGCCGCTGCCCATCACCTGGCCCCGGTGGTGATGATCGGCGGGGATGGCCTGACCCCGGCCGTGCAGAAGGAAGTGGACGCGGCGCTGAACGCCCACGGCCTGATCAAGGTGCGCGTGTTCTCCGACGAGCGCGCCACGCGCGAGACGATCTTCACGACGCTGGCCGACGCGCTCGGCGCCGCGCCGATCCAGCACATCGGCAAGCTGCTGGTGCTGTGGCGCCCGATGCCGCCGAAGGAAAAGGTCGAGCGCGAGGGCCGCGGCGCCGGGCCGCGGGTCGTCAAGATCCTGAAGTTCTCGAAAAGCGGCAATCACCGCGCGCAGGTCAAGAAGATCACGGTGATGGGCAACATGCGCATCGCCGCCGGCGGCGAGTTGAAGCGGGCGACCAAGCGCCGCACCAGCGTCAAGAAGTCGTCGCAGTCCGACTGACGGCGGTCAGGCGCCAAGCCAGCGCCAGCACGAGCAGGCCCTTCAGGACGAAGAAGCTGGCCGAGATCGCGTGCAGCGTGCCGAACGAGACGGTGCCCTGCCCGGCGCGCGCCGCTTCCATCATCGGCTGGACCGCAAAGTACCCGGCCACGGTGCAGAACAAGGTGCCGAGCACGAGGATCAGGTTGGCGCTGAACACCGAGCCGGTGCCAGCCGCCGCGCCATCCCGGCTGCGCTGGCGTTCGATCGTGAACAGGACGACCGCGACCGCAATGCTCACATAGGCGTCCTGCTCAAACAGGCGGTTGACGAAACGGCCCGCGTCCGGGGAAGCCAGCATCGAGAAGGCGGCCGGCGCCGCCATCGCGCCGATGCACAGTAGCAGGCCGGCCCACAGGCCGGCGAGCAGCGCCGCGAGACGACCGGCCATCAGCCGTAACGCACGGCCATGATTTCGTAGTGCCGCAGCCCGCCCGGCGCCTGCACCTCGGCCACGTCGCCTGCCGACTTGCCGATCAGCGCGCGCGCGATCGGCGAGCTGATCGAGATCAGGCCCTGCTTCAGGTCGGCCTCGTCGTCGCCGACGATCTGGTAGGTCGCCGCGGCGCCGCTGTCCTCGTCTTCCAGATCGACGGTCGAGCCGAACACGACGCGGCCTTCGGCGTTCAGCGTCTTCGGGTCGATGATCTGCGCCGCCGCGAGCTTGCTTTCGATCTCGAGGATCCGGCCTTCGATGAAGCCCTGCTTGTCCTTGGCGGCCTCGTACTCGGCGTTCTCCGACAGGTCGCCCTGCGCGCGCGCCTCCGAGATGGCCATGATCACGGCGTGGCGCTCGACGTTCTTCAGCCGCGCGAGTTCTTCCTTGAGCTTTTCGGCACCGCGTACCGTGAGGGGAATGGTGGCCATGATGAGCAAACCTTGATCGCAAAAATAACGCCGCCGCCGGGGTTGGCCGGCGGCGGGACTGATGAGCCGGAGTTTAGTGCAGTTCGCGGTGCCGGTCCTGCAGAGACACCACGACCAGGTCGTCCTGGTGCTTCATGCCCTCGACCGCCGCCTCGCAGCCCGCCATGCTGGTGTAGTAGGTGACGCGATGGGCCAGCGCCGCCTGGCGGATGTGGCGCGAATCGGCGATCGCCGTGCGGGTCTCATCCACCGTGGTGAAGACGAGCTGGATCTCGCCGCCCTTGACCATGTCGACGATGTGCGGCCGGCCGTCCTTGACCTTGTGGACCGCCTTCACCGGCACGCCGGCGGCGGCGATCGCGGCGGCCGTGCCCTTGGTGGCGACGATGTTGAAGCCCAGGTCGTGCAGCTCGCTGGCGACCTTCACCGCGCGGTCCTTGTCGCTGTTCTTCACCGTGATGCAGACCGTGCCGCTGGTCGGCAGCTTCGAGCCGGCGCCGAGCTGACTCTTCAGCATCGCCTCGCCGAAGGTGCGACCGGCCCCCATCACCTCGCCGGTCGAACGCATCTCGGGCCCGAGGATCGGGTCGACGCCAGGGAATTTGTTGAACGGGAAGACCGCCTCCTTGACCGAGAAGTACGGCGGGATCACCTCGGCCGGCCGGCGCCCGTTGCCGTTTCTCTGATCCGACAATTTCTGCCCGACCATGCAGCGCGCCGCGATCTTTGCCAGCGGCTGGCCGGTCGCCTTCGACACGAACGGCACGGTGCGCGACGCGCGCGGATTGACCTCGAGCACATAGACGACCGCCTCATCACCCTCGCCCTGGATCGCGAACTGCACGTTCATCAGCCCGACGACCTTGAGCGCCTTGGCCATCAGCAC
>Ga0070667_100003518_pt1 | contig 13339 bp, 13 predicted proteins | sample KBSS33metaG_FD_64659 | JGI IMG/M metagenome (GOLD analysis project Ga0070667, IMG submission 64659) | Switchgrass rhizosphere microbial communities from Kellogg Biological Station, Michigan, USA - KBS S3-3 metaG | ecosystem: Host-associated > Plants > Roots > Rhizosphere > Soil ...
ATATGGCTGAACTGCAGTGTCCATAACTTTACGACGCTCATTTTATGCGGATCGCCTCGCGCGGTATTCAACCCCTGAATTGTTGCCAGAATTCCCTGCGATGCGGACTACCACAGGAGCAACAGGGCAAACGAAAATCGGATGCTCCGGAATCCCTGGTGAATTCTCCAGCGAAGATCAGATCTGCGGCGGGTCCGGGGATGACTCCCTGAATGTATTCCTGACGGCCCGCTCCGCCAGATGTGACAGCATGAGTATCCGAATGAACAGCAGCGGGAAAAGCGCCAGCAGGAAGTAGAACGGAAGCATCGGCGAAAGATCCAGGATTCGGTCTTTCGCAAAGTGTGCAGAAATCCCGCAGTAGAGCTTCTTCCGGTTCAGCAGGTGCAGCTTTTGGATCGTCGGCATTCCAGCATCGCACAGCTATGCAGAGAAAGTCCGATTGTGTCAGCCGGAAGGACAGGCGATTGGTGCCCTTGAAGGCACGGTCTGTGACCCCGCACATTCCTGAATTTTAAACAAACTGAAATAGGCATCGCGCCCGGTAACTGACCTCGCCTACAAGGCAATGCGACAACAGTCCGTATGGCCGTGTCGCGATCCTTTGAAAAACGGCAGCCAGATGCCTGATTTCAGACGAACGAGACAGCTCTGCGGCTATACTTGCTTTAATGCGATTGCAGAGCATGGCCACTTACCGCCTGGTTCGCATCCTGAGGGCGGTTCTTCCAGTTATCGTCCTGGTACTCATAGGGATTCCTGCGCGAAATTACTGGAAAAGTCGCGATCGCACGATTTCTGCGAACCCTGGCATCACCCCTTCGAGCCCCGATCTGTCCGTCCATACACTGGACCTGACGTTTTCGCGTTTCGATGGGCGACCTGTTCTTCGGGTAACGGCAAAGGAGCAGTTTTATTTCAAAGACAACACGTACAAGCTGCACGATGTCAGTGTCGTGATCTCGGGCGAGAAGCCGGGAGACTTCGATAGAGTTATCAGCGGCGATCAGTGTCTCTACAATCAGGCGACCGGCTACGTTCACTTCACCGGACGCGTGAAAGCACAGCTCGATGCAACGACTTCCGCCCGTACCGAGGAATTGATCTATACGCCGGAGGATCGCGTGATTACGTCTCCGGTGCGAACGCACATCGAGCAGCCTGGCGAGATGATGGGTGATGTCGACCAGCTGAAATACAGGATCGCGTCGGAACTGCTGCAGGTTTCCGGAAATGTGGACATGCAGATGTCGAATGGCGAATCCCTGCATACCGCAGCCGCCGAATTTCAAAAAAAAGAGAACTGGGCTTCGGTGACGGGAGGTGTTCTGCTGGAGGCGTCCAATGGTTGGTTGCGCGGAACCAGTGGCCGCGCCGATCTGCAGCCCGAAACCTATCGACCCATCAACGTGACCATTGACGGAGATGTCACTTCCGAATCACACAGCCTGAATTCTCCAGATACCCTGAAGACTCATTCCGGCAGCATGGCGAGCGTTCTGACCCCAGCAGGCGCAATCCAGCACATTCTTGCGAAAGGGAACGTTCGAGCGGATCATTTTTCGACGGGCATCACCAAAACGATTACCGGAGCTGAAGTGGAAGCGTGGCTCGACGATCACGGCCATGTGGATACGATGATAGCGCGGCAGCTTGTGCCTCCCTACGCGAAGATGGTCGAATCCGAGCGCAGCCTCATTTCCGAAGTCATTCAAATAAAATCAGATGGTGGTTCCATAGACCGATCCACGGTGACGACCACCGATCATTCAATGCTGGATGCCGGTGGATCCACCATCTCGGGTCGCGCGTTCACGATCGACCAATCGGACAAACTCGTGTTCAGGACGGAATTGCCGGCAACGATTACGTCCAGAACGAAAGATGGCCTTTTACGGACAACGTCTGGCAACAAGACCCAACTCGACATCAATCGGAAAACCAATGCGCTCGAGAGGCTGACGCAGACCGGCAACTTCACGTTCAAAGAAGGCGACGCACGATCCGGATCGGCCGACAAGGGTGTCATTACCGAAAGCGGGAACATTGTTGACCTGACCGGGCACTTTTCATTCAAGGAAGGCGCACGTTCCGGCACGGCAGGGCGCGCCCTCTTTACAGATAATGGAGACACTGTCGAGATGTGGGATTCTGTGTCCTTTCAGGACGCTTCCCGCCGGGGATCGGCTGCGCACGTGAAGTTCCGCAATGGTGGCGACATCGTGGAGATGAATTCTCCGACGGGCGTTCCCGCAAAAATAATCGACACTGAGAAAAAATCTGAAGTGCAGGGACGACAGATTGTCATGAACCAGAACACAAACGATTTTGATGCCTCGAGGGAGGTGTATACCGAATCGAAGGCACAGCCTGAAATGGTCCAGGTTTATGCCAATCATGCCAAATCGACCGGCGATCTCGTTCAATACGATGGCAAGGTTTTGCTGATCCGGGGAAACAATTCACAGATCAACGCCGATTTTCTCAAGCCGGACAAAAACGACGGATTCACTGCCGAAGGCCACGTGGATTCTCGCATTGAAGGGATGCAGGCATTGGCAGACAAGCTGGAATATGACGGTGCCAAGAATACCGCTGTGTATACCGGCAATGTCCGTGCCAGGAAGGATGACAAGAACGGAAAGTTGGATCTTCTCTCGTCCGATATGACGCTGACGATCGATCCGGCAGATCCAAAAACGCAAAAGAAGGCACAGCTCAAGGAACTGACGGCGAACGGCAAGGCGAAAAGTAAGGTCATCGTCACTCAGGGCTCGCGGCGCGGGACGGGAGATCACCTGATTTACGACTACGCCACCGATAAGGTGACCCTTACTGCAGACAAAGACTCGGAAGTGACGATTGACGATCCCCAGAATCAATCTTTCAGCAATGTCACCCGGGCAAGCTGGACTTCTGCGGGAGGCAAGATCAAAGCAGAAAACGAACGGGGAGGAACCGTCCGAACGATCTTCCCGGTTAAGGCGAAATGATTTCACTTCGAGCTGCCGGGGTTTCGAAATCCTACCGGGGGCGCACGGTTGTTCGAAATGTCGATATCGAGGTCTGCCAGGGAGAAGTCGTGGGGTTGCTCGGACCAAATGGCGCGGGCAAGACGACAACTTTTTACATCATTGTCGGTCTGACCCGGCCCGATAATGGCGCGGTCATGCTTGGGGAGGAGAACATCACGGACCTCCCCATGTACATGCGTGCAAAAAATGGAATCGGCTATCTTCCCCAGGAGGCTTCCGTATTTCGCAAGCTGACAGTGGAAGCCAACATCATGGCGATACTCGAAACACTTCCGCTATCGAGCAGGGATCGCCGCACCCGAATGGAAGGATTGCTTGAAGAGTTTGGTATAGGACATGTTCGCAGGAGCCTCGGAGATTCTCTATCCGGAGGGGAACGGCGGCGCGTCGAAATCGCGAGATCGCTGGTGATTTCTCCCAGTTTTATTCTGCTGGACGAACCGTTTTCCGGTATCGACCCGATTACGGTGATCGAGATTCAAAAAATAATTGCGCACTTGAAGGCAATCAATATAGGGGTACTGATAACGGACCACAATGTGAGAGAAACCTTGCAGGTCACCGACCGCGCTTATATCATCAATAACGGTTCGATCTTCCGGTCCGGAACTCCAAGAGTCCTCGGAAATGATCCTGAAGTCCGGCGTGTGTATCTTGGGGAACACTTCAGTCTGGACTAGTCCGCATAAATGTTCGATCTATGGGTTTTTTAGAACCAAGACTTAGTTTAAAAGTTCAGCAGAAACAGATCCTTACCCCGGGCCTCGTCCAGATGGTGAGCCTGCTCACCCTGAACAAGCTTGAGCTGATCGATCAGATACAGCAGGAGCTCGTCCAGAATCCGGTGCTCGAGGAGGGAACCGAAATCGTCGAAGGCACGCAGGAATCGGCGGAGCACGATATTGATCTGGAAGCCGAAGCTGCAAAGGCAGCCGATGCCCTCCAGATTTCGGAGTTGCCCGGATCCGCCGAATCCGAATCGTCGGAGATGGATGATGGAGACGCACAATATTCCGTGGTCAGCGAGCGGGAAGTGGTCGTTGAACATACGGCAGACACGGTTCCGGTGGAAGCGGAGTTGCGCGACGATCCCTACGATGATATCGATTTTCGAAGTTTCGATGATTATCTCAATGACAGTTCCTCACGGCCGCGGGAAACGGAAAATTTCGAAAAGCCGTCGTTTGAAAATTTTCTCGCGAAACCTCCGTCGCTGACCGATCACCTTTCGTGGCTCCTCGGTCTCGCGGCCGTGGAACCGGAAGTCCGTTCGGCATGCCATTCGATCATCGGCAATCTCAATGAAGATGGTTATCTCCTGGCTGCCGACGAAAATGGGAAGGAAGTATCGATCACTCTCGAGGAGATTGCCGAAAGCGGCGGTCATACCCTGGAAGACGTCGAAAAAGCCCTCGCCGTCGTACAGCGATTCGATCCTCCCGGTGTCGGGGCTCGCGATCTGCGAGAATGCCTGCTGATTCAACTTCGTGTTCTGGATGACGAAGGCAATATCGAAGAGGATTCGATCGCCGTGGATATCGTCCGGGACCATCTGGACAAGCTGAAGAACAAGCAGTATCGCGAGATTGCCAAGGGCATCGGCAAACCGCTGGAAGAAGTCATGGCTGCCGTGGAGCTCATCAAGGCGCTCGACCCAAGGCCCGGCCAGAAGCACAACAAGAACGAGCCGCGCCATATCGAACCCGACGTCTTCATTGTGAAGGTGGGGGATCAGTACACCGTCGTGAACAACGAAGACGAAATGCCGCAGCTTCGACTCAGTACCACCTACCGGCAGATGCTGGAAAAGGATGTTCTCAACAAGGAAGTGAAGAACTACGTCAAGGACAAGTTCAAATCGGCCGTCCAGCTCATGAAGAACATCGAACAACGCAAACACATCATCGTGAAAGTGTGCGAGGCGATTGTTCGCCGACAGATTGATTTTCTGGATAAGGGCATTGACCAGCTCCGGCCCATGATGATCAAAGATGTTGCCGAAGAAGTCGGAGTCCATCCGTCAACGGTGAGCCGTGCGGTGGCCAATAAATATGCGCACACGGCCCAGGGTATCTTCGAACTGCGGTACTTCTTTTCCGAAGCCGTAAACGGGCCAATGGGAAATGAAACATCTCTCCTGATCGTGAAGCGTAAGGTCCGAAAGTTTATCGACGAGGAGGATCCAAAGAATCCTCTGACCGACGACAAAATCGCCCAGATGCTGAAGGACGAAGGAATCGCCGTGACTCGCCGCAGTATTACGAAGTATCGCGAGGACCTCAAGATTCCCAGCACCCATCAGCGCCGCACCCGGTCGTAAGCGGGAAGCATCGGTCCGGAGGATGTTTGTACGACGAAACGTAAGCACAACCTTCCCGTTGTAGGCGGTCTATGACCGCGCATGCTCTTTCAACCACGTCAAAATCGATCTCAGGATTGTGCGCGGTCGCATACCGCGCCTGCTAACGGAGCTAAAGGCAATAGTGAACCCATCATCATTTGTCATCATTACCGGCTTGAGCGGATCCGGCAAAGGGACATTCCTCAGGGCTCTCGAAGACCGCGGGTATTTTTGCGTCGACAATCTTCCGGTCGAACTCCTCGGTAAATTCTACGAACTGACGCTAAAGTCCGACGGCGAAGGCACAAAGGTCGCTTTGGGAATCGACGTTCGTGAAGGGAAGGGCCTGCACGAACTTCCAGCCATGTATGCGGAGTTGCGTAATCAGCCCGGCATTTCAGCAAGTCTGTGGTTCCTTGAGGCCTCCGATCCGGTGCTTGTCCGGCGATTCAGTGAAACACGGCGTCCCCATCCGCTGGATCCCGGCAAGACAGTGATGGAGTCCATTTCAGAAGAGCGAGCCCTGCTGGCGCCGATTCGAGCGGCTGCCGATCGAATTCTGGACACTTCACAGTTCACGATCCATGATCTGCGTAAACATGCCCTGTCGTTGTTTCAAGAGCTGGGTGCCGGCCATCTGCTCATATCTCTGGTGAGCTTTGGATTCAAATATGGCGTACCCATCGATTCGGATCTGGTTTTCGATGTCCGGTTCCTGCCGAATCCGAATTTTGTGCCGAACCTGAAAAGCCTTACGGGTGGCGATACGGCGGTCATCGACTACATGAATACCCAGGATGAAACAGGAATTTTTCTCGGCCATTTGCGCGGATTTCTCGACTACCTGGTTCCACAGTACGACAAGGAAGGCAAATCCTACGTGACCATCGCCATTGGCTGTACGGGTGGTCGGCATCGGTCGGTTTTCATCACCAACGCCATTGCAGAACACTTCAAAGTGCGTGGCGGCCGCGTTAAGGTCACTCATCGGGATATGGAGAAAAGCTGAGGGAGGTTGATACAATCACCCGATGATCGGCGGACTCATCGTCACTCACGGCCGGCTGGCCATTGAACTCCTGAATGCGGCCGAGACCATTACCGGAGAAATCGATCACATTGCAGCGGTGTCGCTCGGATGGCACGACGATGTGGGGACTGCCGCGGCCATGGTCCAGAAGGCACTCGAACGTGTCAATACGGGCAACGGCGTGGTGATTCTTACGGACATGTTTGGAGGGACGCCCACGAACATCGCGTCGACATTTCTGAACCCCGGCAAAGTGGAAATTGTGACCGGCGTGAATCTGCCCATGTTGATCAAGCTGGCGCAGGTCTCGCCGGAAGAGCCGCTGGCCTCCGTTGCCCGGTTGCTTCGCGACACGGGGCAGAGCAGCATTTATATCGCCAGCGAACTGCTGGCGCCCAAGAAACAAGCATGATCGAGCGGCAGATCGCCATCGGGCATCGAATGGGTCTGCATGCGCGCGCTGCGGCAAAGCTGGTTCAATTAACAAGGCGCTATAAATCTGAAATTGTGCTGCTTCGTAACGACGGCGGAAACAGCCGTGAAGCGGATGCCCGGAGCATCCTCGCGATTCTACTGCTTGCGGCCGGGCACGGGGCGACAGTTGCAGTGCGCGCCAACGGATCAGACGAAGATGAAGCTGTCGACTGCATTTGCGAGTACCTTAAAGGATGAGCTTTTCCGAACGAATTCTCCACGGGATCACAGTTTCCTCCGGTGCCGCAATCGGTCACGCGGTGCGTGCGTTCGATCCGCTGTTCATTTCGCTCAACCTCAGAATCAGTTCCGACGAAGTCGCTGGTGAAGTCGCACGATTCCGCGCATCTGTGGAGAAATCCAGTGGCCAGTTGCGCCGCATGCAGGCCCAGCTGAAACGCCGAAATGCGGAGGAATCCTCGTTTCTCATCGACGCCCATCTTCTGATTCTCCAGGATCGTTTGTTTGTGGATCGCATCATCGCGAAAATCGAATCCGATCGGATTAACGCGGAATGGGCCATACAGCAGGTCACTGATGATTTGTGTGAAGCCTATGACCGCCTTGAAGACGATTACCTCCGCGAGCGACGCGGCGATCTCGACGACATCGTCCGCCGCCTGTTGCACAATCTGCAATCCAAACACATGCCCCAGATCGGAAAGCTGCCATACGATGCCATCATCGTGGGCAGATCGATTCCGGCTTCGGCATTGTTTGAACTGCGCTCACGTCATATCGCCGGCCTGGTGACAGAAACCGGAAGCTCCCTGTCACATACCGCAATCATGGCGCGTTCCATGGAAATTCCCACGGTTATGGGGGTTGCGGACCTGCCGGAAATATCCTCCGGTGCCCTTCTTGTTGTCGACGCGGCCGAGGGTATCGTTATCGTTTCACCGTCGGAAGAAACTCTGGCGCGCTACGGCAAGATCGCGACTCAGGCGAAAATATCCAGGAGGCTCGCGGCCGAGGCGGCTTCCCGTCCGTGTGCAACGGAAGATGGAGTAAAGATTTCTCTCGGCGCCAATATCAACTTCATCGAAGAAGTGCACGCTGCCGTAGAGTGTCACAGCGAGTTCGTAGGACTGTACCGAACCGAATTCGATTTCTTTCGCGAGGGCGGCCGCAATGACGAAAAGTCCCTGACAACGGATTATTCGAATGTGCTCAAGGCGGCGAAATCGATGCCCGTGACGTTTCGCACCATTGATGTGGGAGCCGACCGAAATGCGTGGGATACCGTGAATCCCAGCCTGGCAACCCGGGGGCTGAGATTCTGCCTCGAGAATCAGGATCTGTTCAAAGCTCAGCTCGGTGCGCTGTTCCGTGCATCGGTGAAGGGTAACGTGAGGATACTTCTTCCCTTCGTTTCGTCGATCGGTGACCTCGATGCAGCACTCACCATCATTACGAATGTGAAGAAGGATCTTTTGCGGAGGAAGGAGGCCTATGCGCCCGATGTTCCGATCGGGGTCATGATTGAAACTCCGGCCGCCGCGCAGACTTGCGATCTGATGGCGTCGCGGGTGGATTTCCTTTGTCTGGGGACCAACGATCTGATTCAGTACTACCTCGTCATCGATCGGTCCGATCAATCGAGCGCTCACCTCTACAGCCCGTTTCATCCTGCCATTCTTCGTTGTCTGCATCAGGTGCATAAACTCCTTGAGCCTGCCGGCAAGCCCATTACGGTTTGTGGTGAAATGGCGGCCGATCCTGCCTCCGCCGCAATGCTTCTGGGAATGGGATTTACATCACTGTCGGTGAGTCTGGGAGCATATCCGCGCATGCGTCAGATCCTATCGACCATGAATCTGGGAAGACTGCGCGAGCTGGCCTGCGAAATCCTAAAAATGCAGAACCCCGCGGACATCGAGTCGATGGTACGAAGCAGCATCGGACTCCAGCCCATCCACCATTCATGATGAAGGCTCCTGGGAAACTGCTGGGTTACGTCAGAAAGCACATTGCGGCGCTCTGGGCTGCACTCGCGCTTTCCGTGCTGCTGGGCCTGTTGGAATCCCTGCGAACTTTGCTGATCGGGTCCGTGTTTAACACTTTTCTGGGTGTGTCCTCCGTGCAGGTGAATTCGAAGGGGTTCCTGAAATACGTTTCAGGTTTCCAGCCGAACACGCTTCTTGCGCTGCTATTAGCCGCAACAATCGCCAAGGTCATCACCGAATACGGCGCGATCGCTGCCAGTGCGTTTCTGGGACAGTCTGTTGTTCGGAACCTTCGCAACGATGTTTTCGACCGAATTCTTCACCAGCCGCTTCGATTTTTCGATCGCAACCCGACGGGCGAACTGATGTCGCGAATATCCGCCGATATTGAACGTGTTCAATCTGCGGCTTCCGACACACTCGCCGAAGCACTGAAGCAGGGAGCTACAGCCGTGGCCATGGTCGGAACCATCCTTTACATCGACTGGAAACTATCTCTGGCATCGTTTGTTCTCCTTCCGCTGGTTCTGTATCCCACGGCGTGGTTTGGAAAGCGGCTGCGATCGTTGAGCCGCTCAAACCAGCAGGAAATGGCGGATATGTCGGGCGTGATCTACGAAGCATTTTCCGGAAACCGGATCGTGAAAGCATTTCGAATGGAAAGTTCGGAGAGTCGCCGATTTCGCGAAGTCACCCAGAGACTGTTTCGGACGAATCTCCGGCAGAAGATGACACACGCCCTTTCATCACCCCTGATGGAGATCCTCGGAGTATTGGTCGTTGCCGCATACGTTGTCTATGCGAGTCGCCAGAACAATCCGGGCTCCATGGCGGTGTTCGTCTTTGCTCTCGTTCAGCTGTATGACGCGGTTCGACGAATGAGCGGGATCAACAATTCCTTTCAGCAGGGGTTTGGTGCATCCGAGCGCATCTTCGAAATCCTGGAAATGCCGCAGGAATCCGATACGGGAACGTTCGAACTGCCGCCACTGTCGAATGCGATTGAATTCGATAGTGTGACCTTCGGATACAACTCGAATGTTCCGGTGCTCAACAATGTTTCGTTTCGTGTCAATCGGGGAGAAATCGTCGCGATTGTGGGTGCCAGCGGCGCTGGAAAAAGTACCCTGGTCAATCTTGTCCCGCGATTCTTCGATGTGAATTCCGGGGCGATTCGCATTGACGGCCGGAACCTGCGGGAGTGTACTCTGGAGTCCCTGCGTCGGCAAATCGCCGTCGTGACGCAGGACGTAATTCTTTTCGACGATACGATTCAGGCGAATATCGCTTATGGCGATTCTTCCGCGACGAAGACGTCTGTGCGAAAAGCAGCTCAGGCGGCTCTGGCCGACGATTTCGTCTCTGCGTTTCCCGAAAAATACGAAACGAGAATTGGCGAACGCGGGCTTCGTCTCTCTGGCGGTGAGCGTCAGAGAATCTCGATTGCGAGGGCAATTCTCAAGAACGCACCAATTCTCATACTTGACGAAGCCACATCGGCTCTGGATTCCGAGTCTGAAATTTATGTACAGCGGGCGTTACAGAATTTGATGGAAGGCCGCACGACCATCGTGATTGCGCATCGGCTCTCGACGATCCGCCGTGCGGATAGAATTATCGTTCTTTCTGAAGGCCGGGTATGCGAGACCGGTACCCACGACGCATTGATTGCCAGGCAGGGAGTTTATTGGAAGCTGCATAGCCTGCAGTTTCCGGAAGAGGTTTAGAGCATGATCTACAGCATGACGGGGTTCGGTTCCGCGAGAACCGAAGCCGAGAATCTGACCGTTCTTGTCGAGATCAAGAGCGTCAATCACCGTTACATCGACATCCATATCAAGATTCCCGGTGAGTTTCAAAGTCTGGAGAATCAGGTTCGCCACCGGATCACGTCGACGTTTAAGCGCGGCCGATTTGATGCGTTTGTTCGAATCGACTACAAGCGTGAAACGGTCAAACTCGACGCCAATCTGGGGATGGTTCGTGCGTATGTCGATTTAATGAAGCAATTGAAGATGGACTTTCCCATACAAGGCGATCTGACAATGGATATGTTGTCAAGGGTGCCGGGATTGATTGCCGTGTCCGGCACAGACCTGCTTCCCGCGGAAATCGAAATGATCGGGAAGAAGCTCGAGGAAGCCGCGGGCGAAGCCGTGCGCAAGCTGGCGGAAATGCGCGTGATTGAAGGCAAGTCGCTGATGGGCGACATCGACCGGCGTGTGGGGAATATCGCCGGCCATTTGAAGACCATACTTGCGGGCGCTCAGGATTTTGTCGACCACTACCGGCAGCAGCTTGTGGCCCGTGTTACAGAGCTTGCCCCACAACTGGTTGCCGACAGCGGCCACAGGCTGGAAACCGAAGCCCTCATTTATGCCGAGCGGGCCGACATTACCGAAGAAACCACCCGGCTTCGAAGTCACCTGGATCAGTTTGCCGGGCTCAAGGAGCTGAAGGACGAAACGGGAAAACGCATGGATTTCATCCTTCAGGAAATGAATCGAGAAGTGACGACCATTCTTTCCAAGACTTCCGGACTTAATGAGCGCGGCGTGTCCATTGGCCAGGCGGCGATCGAAATCAAGGTCGAAATCGAAAAATTGCGGGAGCAAGTCCAGAATATTGAGTAGAATGTTAGGTTCGTTCATGCGAGCCAACCTTTACATCGTTTCCGCCCCCTCGGGATCGGGGAAAACCACGCTCCTTCAACGTCTTCTGCCAGCTTTCAGCGATCTGAGATTTTCGATTTCACACACGACGCGCCAGCCACGCGCCGGTGAAACCAACGGCGTCGACTATTTTTTTGTAGACCGGCCCGAGTTTCTCAGCATGGTGGATCGGGGAGCGTTCCTGGAATGGGCGGAATACTATGGCCAGCTTTATGGGACGTCTCATCATTTTGTCGAGCAACAGCTTTCCGGCGGTTGTGATGTGATTCTGGATATCGACGTCCAGGGCGCAAGACAGGTGAAGTCCAGAATTCCTGACGCTATTGCCGTGTTCATATTGCCGCCGTCGTTCTCTGAACTCGAGAGACGGCTGCGTTCGCGAAGGCTCGAGTCCGATGAAGCCATTCATCGCCGGCTGGAGATCGCGAAAGGAGAAATTCCTTACTACCGTGATTACGATTACATCGTGATCAATGAAGTGCTTGAAAATTCCATCCAGCTTCTCGAATCCATCGTTCGTTCGGGGCATGCAGTTCCGTCGCGGCAGCAGGCCCGGATCGAGGAGATCATTGCGTCTTTCGGAGGTTCAGCTTGATTCTTATTCCTGAAAACATTGACAGCAAGTATCGCTTCGTCATCCTTTCGGCTCTTCGCGCGCGCCAGATTCAGGGCGGCAGCATGCCAATGATCAAAGACAATCGTCATAAATCCACTCGCATTGCCCAGAAGGAACTGCTTGCGGGTCTGGTCAAATTCCGATTCCAGGATGCCGAGGAACGGAAACGATTGAAAGCGGAAGCCCAGGAAGCGTAAAGCGGCGGAACGGTGTTCCCGTAATCTGTGACCGCGCGCATAGCTGAATTCAGGTGCGCGGTCACAGAGTAGTGCCAGTATGCCTCTCAGCCAGCCACTTCTCCGTGGCACCGAGCCTCATGGATATTAGGTCGTGCCCCCGCCTTCTGTTTTCTCCGTCACTCCAAGTACCTCGATAAGGGATGTGGGAATTCCGTTACCGCTAAATAGGCACTCAGATGCCACTACTCCAATGGGTCGCATGGATGCCCTTGGACGAATGTCTTTCGATGCCAGCAGATGAATTCCGGCTAACACCCTGGCACGGAAACTGCATCTTCGAAGTTCTGTGGCCCTTACACCGAGTATGAAAATAAAAGATTTCCTTCTGGAGGAGCTTCAACGCGAAGTCAAACGATCGCGTGCGGCGTTGGAGCAGGTGCCCTCGGGCAAGTACGACTGGAAGCCCCATGAAAAGTCGATGACCTTCGGTTATCTGGCGAACCTGGTCGCGACGATCCCGACATGGATCGCGATGCAGATAAACCAGGCTCAATTGGATGTTGCTCCCGCGACCGGCGGAACCATGGAACAGAAGCGGCTGGACGAAAGCGAGAAGCTATTGCAGACCCTGGAGAAAGCATCCGCGGAAGCTCGTACCGCTTTTGAAAACACGTCGGATGAACACTTGAAAACAAACTGGCGATTGCTGGCGGGCGGCCAAGTCGTTTTGGAAGCGCCGCGGTACGAGATGATCCAGGACACGTTCAATCACTGGGCTCACCATCGTGGTCAGATGACTGTCTATTTGCGGTTAATGGGCGCCAGGGTTCCTTCGATCTACGGCCCGTCCGCAGACGATAAACAGTTTCGCTGAAGGCTAGGCTGTAGAGACGGTCCAGGACCGCCCGGGGTTTTCAGTCGGCGCGCCCATCGGGCACCTCAGCGGCGTGCCTGACTTCCACAAAGGTGCACGTTTTATGATGAAACGTTCAGGCAGCGGCTTTATCTGCATCGCATTCGCAGTCGTTTTCGCTCTTCTTTGCAAC
>Ga0070667_100003523_pt1 | contig 13336 bp, 13 predicted proteins | sample KBSS33metaG_FD_64659 | JGI IMG/M metagenome (GOLD analysis project Ga0070667, IMG submission 64659) | Switchgrass rhizosphere microbial communities from Kellogg Biological Station, Michigan, USA - KBS S3-3 metaG | ecosystem: Host-associated > Plants > Roots > Rhizosphere > Soil ...
AGCCACAGCCGCATCGAGGCAAGCTGGACCATAGCGAGGAAGTTGGCTGCGAGCTTGTCGTAGCGGGTGGCGACCCGGCGGAAGTGCTTGAGCTTGGAGAAGAACCGCTCGATCAGGTTGCGCTCGCGGTAGAGCCGCTTGCTGAAGCAGGGCTTCCAGCGCCGGTTGCTCTTCGGCGGTATGTTGGGCGTGGCGCCCTGGTCTTGGATCAGATCGCGGATGCGATCGGCGTCATAGGCCTTGTCGGCTAGCACGATGGTGCGTGGGCCGAGATGGTCGAGCAGCGCGTCAGCCATCTGCCCGTCGTGCGTCTGTCCGGCGGTCAACCCGAGCCGGATCGGGAGGCCTTGCGCGTCAACGACGACGTGGATCTTGGTCGTGAGCCCGCCGCGCGATCGACCGAGACAGTGATCTGCACCCCCTTTTTTGCCGTCGCGGCCTGCTGGTGGGCGCGAACGGAGGTGCTATCGATCATCTGGATTTCGCCGTCATGCACGGCGGTGATGGCATCCATCATCCGATCCCATACCCCAGCCTTTCGCCATCGCACGAAGCGATTATAGCAGGTTGTGCGCGGGCCATAACGTTCCGGGAGGTCGCGCCAAGGTGCACCGGATCGCAGCACCCAGAAAATGCCGTTCAGCACGCGGCGATCATCAACGCGAGGCACACCTCGTGACTTGTTGGGCAGCAGCGGCTCAATCACGCGCCACTCGAAATCGGTCAAATCATATCGGCTCATATCGCCCTGAATCACGATTGCGCTTGCGAAGGAAGAGGCAGCGCCTGTTCAACAGTCGCTACACCTATTATCGTGCGAGAATGTCCGATGAAATATGGCTACATCCTGATCGTGGCGATCTTTACCAAGCGACGAAAAGCTTGGTGGACGAGCGAAACGACGCCGACCTTCTTGGCGAGTGCGTCGACACACTCCTCAACGATTTGGAGATATATGACGATCCCCGGCAGGGCGCTGGATCTTGGCTGTTCCCAGACGAGCTACCGCTTATCGACGACTTTGCCGTGAGACTAAAAGCGGTCGTGGCAGAAAATGTCCCCGCACAGAGTGGCAATGTCATCCTGACACACCCAAACATCGAAGATGTCCGGAAGGCTGGTCGCATTTTGCTAAACGCCATCACGCAAAACGGCCGAGGAGTGCCGAGCCGATAGCCCTCAATTTATGGGTTCACGGCCAAGATTGTCAGGCGATCGGCAGGTAGGTGTAATTCACCTCCACTTCGACGACTTTGCCATCAGCCTTCACCACCTCGACCACCCATTTCACGATCGAGTCCGTGCTCGGATACTCATTGGCCAGATCGAATCGGGTACAGTCCTTGAGAGCGTTCGGACCATAGCATTGCCTCTCCCGGACAGTTTCAAGGGCTTGTAGTGGCAAGGCTGCCAGGGCGTCGCGTGGCTCTGAACATTCTTTTCCATCGCGCTCGCAAATGATCTTGAACGGTAAGGGTTGCGCTTGTGCAGCGGCACCGATGACATCGTGCAGCAGAGCCACTGCAGATATGGCCGCTTCGTGCGACGGCGCGTGAAAAATTGTCCGGCCGGATATTGGGGTTTCGCAATTACGTGGGGCCTGCGCAGCCGGACTGAGCGGTTCAGCCTTCCTACCCGGTATCAGCGGCGTGGGAATTGCCGGGCCAGCAACAAAATATACTTGCTCGCGACGAACATCCCGCAAGCGTAGCGGCTTGCGCGGCCATATTACTTTCCCCGCCGCCTCTTTCTGTTCGGCGGAGGCGTTTGCGGCAGCCCGCGCATCGAGTGTCACGAACGCCGCTCTGACGGTGCAGACCAGCGGCGAAATCTTCTCGGCACGCGCATAAAAAGACATGCCGAAAAGATACATCGTATTGAGCACATGATTTTGCGGGATGCCGGTCCACGGCGAACGTTCAGTGAAGTCTTTCGAATTCCGGCCTAATAGCATCGCTGCAGCCTTTTGGACGGGAGCCCCATAAAGCCTGTCAAGCGTCAGTGGCGCAGCATGGGAAGCGGCCGAGGCAATAAACAAAAGTGCCGCCGCAGATCCGGAAATATACTTCATGCTTCTTCCCTTAGTCAGCGTTTTCTGCGGCATTTTTTAAATCGGACGATCGGTAGGAACAGCAGATCGGCCGCCATAGTTGCTTTGCTCTGAGAGATTAGCGCAAGTTAAATATTCCGCCAATACAGGTAGGATCGAGGGCAGATTTATATAGCGGTTGGACTATCGTGATCGACGATTTTAGGCAGAAAAGCGCGATCTACTCTTCCGGAAGGTCGGCTGGGCAAGGCGCCTGCCCCCTATCGATAATCATAAGGGTATTACAACACCTCTCGTTATTATCGTCTAGGTTGCTTGCTACGTAAGGTTGCGATTGCGGTGAATGTTCGTGAACTGGCATTGCTGGATATTCGACCACGAACGAAAACGGCCAGCGCGGCCCGAAGGCTGCGCCGGCCGCTCAGCAATGTGTCGCGATCAGAACTTCACGCGTGCCGTCACGCCATAAGTGCGCGGGTTGCCGGGATAGCCCTGGATGACGCCGGTCGCGCGGGTCGAGCCGAGCAGGTTGATATAGTAGCGCTTGTTGAACAGGTTCTCGGTCCACAATTGTAGATCGAGCTTGTCGTCCATAAGCAAGGTGCCGACCCGCACGCTGGCGAGCGCATACGCATCGATCTGCGCGGTCGGATCGAGCGTGATCGTGGTGTTCTGGGTCGAGCGCCAGTTGATGTCGAAAATGCCATAGGCCTTCACGCTGTCCGATATCGCATGCGTATAATCGACCGTATAATCGGCGGTCCATTTGGGCGCCCAGGCGACCTGACGGCCGGTCAGGTCGCAGGTCAGCGCGGTCGACTGGCCGGGGCAGGCCGAGTTGGGGAAGGACGAATAATAAGCGCGGTCGAACGCAAGGAAGGCCTTCGTATGCAGGCCGGGCGCCAGCCATGTCTGCACCTCCAGCTCGACGCCCTTTGAGGTGAGCGATCCGACATTGGCGAGGAAGCGAACCGCCGCGCCCGCACCCAGCGACTGATTGGCCTGATAATTCTTCACCTTGGTGTGGAAGGCGGTGAGGTTGATCAGCACCTTGTGATCGAACAGCTCGCTCTTGATGCCGGCTTCGAAATTGTCGGCGGTCTCGCCCTTCACCGTCTGTTGCGCGCCGAGTGCGATCGCCGATCCCACGCTCGTGTCCGGGTTGGATGCGTTATAGGCCAGCAGGTTGAAGCCAGCCGACTTGTTGCCGCGCGCATATTTGCCATAGACGAAAACGTTCGGCGTGACCTTGTAATTGACGCCGATCTCACCCGAGAGCGAGTTGTCGATCAGGCCGGTATCGACCACGCCGATCTGCGCGTTGGCGGTGCTCGGTGACAGAGCGTTCAACTGCGCCGTGCTGAGCGAGCCGGGGTTTGCGGTCACCGTGCCGTTATAGGTCTGCGTACGGCGCTCATGGGTGTAGCGCAGGCCGGCGTCGATCGCGAGACGACGCGCTTCGTCGGGATGCCAGGTGACATTGCCGAACAGCGCGTCGGTATCGGTGTGGAACACCGCCTGGCTGGTGAAGGTCGTGCCGGTCAGGCGCGTGGCGTAAGCGCCCTGCGCCCAGGTGCGGCCTGCGACGTTGGGGAAGATCGTCGCCGAAGGATTGGCGGCGAAGATATTATACTGGGTTCCGAAGCGGAAGCGCGAGTCCACCTGGAGCCGCTGGCGGCTCAGGAAGCCCCCAACAGTCACCTCGACCGGCTTGTCGTCTGGGGTCGAGAAGCGGACTTCCTGCGAGAACTGATGCTCCTTGTTGCACGATCCATAATCGTTGATCGCGTCGAGCTGGGTAAAGTCGTTGTCGTTGTTCGTGAAGCAGGACCATTTCTGATAGGCGGTCAGCGAGGTCAGCGTTCCCATGTCGCCGACGTTGTAATTGATCTCGCCGCTGGCATTATCCATCTTCGTCCTGGCGTTGAGCGCACTGTCGATATTGACCGTGCGATCCTTGAAATTGCTGGTCAGCAGGGTGAAGCCCGCCGCCGTCATCCGCGCCTGCAGCGCCGCCGGATTGAAGATCGCGAGGATGACCGGGGAGATCGTCGGGAAGCTCTGGCGGCCGTGCGTGCCGATGATCCGGATCGTCAGATCCTCGGTCGGCGTGGCGAGCAACTGGCCGCGCAGGCCCCAGCCCTGACGGCCGTTCTGCGCCACGTCCGGATTGAACAGGTTCGGATAGGTGCCGTCGCGCTTGCTGTAGAAGCCCGACAGCCGCACCGCGAGCTTGTCGGCGATCAGCGGACCGGTCACGCTTCCTTTGAATTCCTTGAAGTCGTAATTGCCATAGGTCGCCTCGACATTCGCGCCGAGATCGAAGCTGGGCCTGAGCGTGTTGATGATCACCGCGCCGGCCGTGGTGTTCTTGCCGAACAAGGTGCCCTGCGGGCCGCGCAGCAACTCGACGTCGGCGATGTCGTTGAAGTCGTTCGACACCATGCCCTGGCGGCCGGTGTAAACACCGTCGACGAAGATACCGACCGAACCGTCGATGCCGTCGGTGTTGAAGCCGTTATTACCGATGCCGCGGATACCGAGGTTGAGCTGTTTCGGGTTGGTCAAGAAGACCGAGAAGGACGGGAATTTGTTCTGGAAATTGGTGAAGTTGACCAGGTTCTGGCGGGTCAGCTCGAGCGGCGTGATTACCGTGATCGGGATCGGCACCTGCTGCGCATTCTCGGTCCGCTTGCGCGCGACGACGGTGATTTCCTCCGAACGATCGGCGTCTGCGGCCTCATCCGGCGTCGTGCTGGCAGGCGCTTCGGCAAAGGCGGCGTCGGCGCTGGCGAGCAGGCTGGCGGCGAGAACGAGATGGCCGACGCCATATTTGAGCACGGAGCCGAAGTTCGAAGATGACATGAAGATATTCCCCGCTTGTAACGTGGCACAAGCGCGCGATCTCATTCCCGAGTAAGGAATAAGCGACTACAGTCATATTGAAGCTATGATCTAATGTCGGTCGTACTTGTGCTGATGCGAGCCACTAGAAGCGTTTTTGGTAAGTTTTGTGACGATAACCGTCACGACAATGTCACACTCAACCTGTGCGAACCCCCGGCCGTCCTGCCTCCAGATCGAAGCGGACGAGATCGGCAATGCCCGAGTCCTCCCGCAGCGCATCGGCCAGACCCCGGAAGGTGACGCTACCGCCGGTCGGGGTGAGATCGAGCCGCCCATAGCCGCGCACTTCATTTTCGGCAAAGGCGAGGCCGTTGGCGCTCGCGAGCGTCTTGAAACTGGCGTCGTGGAACAGCGACGTGATCGACCCGCCGACGAATTCGGTAGCGATGGGCTGACCATCGGGCTTGTCGGGATGCTGGACGTCGGCAGCGGCAAAGGCATGGATGTCGCCGCCCAGCGCGATCGGATTGGAGGTTTTCGCCTCGGCCCAGCGGCGGAATATCCGCTCGCGCGCCGCAGGATAGCCCGACCAGTTGTCAGTCGAAAAAAGCGGCCCCAGTTCGGGATGCTTGGGATCGATACGGCCCTGTTGGCGCATCAGGGTCTGCTGGCCGAGGAGGTTCCATTGTGCGCGGGTCTTGCCCAGCCGGTTCATAAGCCAGGCTTCCTGCCTGTCGCCGAGCATTGTGCGCTTTGGATCGTGGAGATTGGGGCAGTCGCCGACGAGTACCTGATATCGCTCATGCGCGGCGATCAGCCCGTCGGGCTGGCAGGCGCGCGGCCCGCGATATTGCCGGTCATCCACGATCTGCAGCTGCGCGAGCGTTCCCCAGTCGAGTGTGCGATAGAGCTGCATGGCCGCGCCGTTCGGCCGGGTCGCGGCGCGCAGCGGCTGATGCTCGAAATAGGCCTGATAGGCGGCGGCGCGGCGGCGGAGGAAGGCGACCGGATCGCTGTCCTTCTCGTCGAGCGCGTCGGCATAATCGTTGGCGACTTCATGATCGTCCCAGGTCAGCGCCCAGGGCGCGGCGTGATGCGCGGCCTGGAGCAGCGGGTCGAGCTTGTAGGTCGCGTAGCGGACGCGATAGCCGTCGAGATCGACGGGCTTGGGATTGCGATGCAGCCGTACCGCATCCTTGGGGTTCGGTGCGCCTTCATAGATATAGTCGCCGAGGAACAGGATCAGATCGGGATCCTCGGCAACCGCGTGACGCCACGCCGCATAATAGCCCGCTTCATATTTCTGGCACGAGGCGAAGATCAGCCGTAGCCGATCGACCGGAGCGCCCAACGCTGGTGCTGTCCGCGTGCGGCCGACCGGGCTGACTTCTCCGCTCGCGATGAAGCGATAGAAATAGCGGCGTGCGGGGCGTAGGCCGGTGACGTCGACATGCACGGCATGGCCGAGCTCGGGCGTTGCGCGAGCGGTGCCGCTGCGCGCGATATGTGCGAAGCCTTCGTCCGCGGCGATCTCCCAGCGAACCGGCACCGCGACCGACGGCATGCCGCCATCACCCAGCATCGGCTGCGGCGCAAGCCGGGTCCACAGCACGACGCCGTCGGAGGCCGGATCGCCGGATGCGACGCCGAGCGTGAACAGACCTTGCGGCAGTTGCGACGCTCGCGCGCCGATCGACAGCAGCGCGGCCGATCCCGCAGCAGCGGCGATGATCCCGCGACGAGTGAAAGCGAGTAGGGATGCGGTGTGTGGCATGGCGGAACCTCAGGACAAGGTTGCGCTATCGGCGTGCCCTGTTACCGATCCATGACGAAATCGGGTCAGCCGTTCATTTGGGCAGCCGGCAGGTCGGCAGCTTGAGGCCGGCGAGATCGGCGCAGGGGCGAACCTGAACGCTGCCGTCTGGGCCGATGAATGCGCCATAGTCGGCGCCGCGATCGCAGCGCACCGTCCACATTTCGAGATTTTTGTACCGGCCCTGATAGGCGGTTGTCGCGACCTGTTTGCAATATTGGCTGTCGTCGAGAACCGCGCGGCGCATCACCGCCTTCTGCTGGATCGGCGCCAGCTTCTTGAGTCGATCGGAAAAGGCGTTGGGCTTGTCGGCCGCCAGCGCGGGGGAGGCGAGCGAGGCGGCAAGCGCCAGAGCGAACATGGTCTTCATGGCCTCTTCATAAACTGATCGGGCCGCGGCGCACAATGTGCACCACGGCCCGATGGATACGCGACGCTACGCCTGGGTTTTCTACAGCGCGTCGCTTATCTTGCGGCCGGCGAAAAGGGCCAGCAGCGCGAAGATAATGAACAATGCGATCGCGATGAAGAACAGGATCTTGGCCAGCCCGACGAACGCGCCGCCGATGCCGCCGAAGCCGAGAGCGCCGAGCACAAGCCCGACGACGAGAAAGATGAGCGCCCATTTCAACATAATCGTCTCCGTTCCTGCGTGGTGTATTCGCAGGACAAGACGTCCGGCACGGTGCCGCAGTTCCATTCGTTACGGATTGATAACAACATGACCGGTGGACATTTAAGGCAAAGGTGCTATAATACCTTTATACTAATTTCGGAGTAGATTTATCGCATATTCGAAAACAACCGGCTTCAATGAGGCTCATATCCCACCCTCCAGATCGGCGGATTTGGCGACAAGCTCGCCGGGGACGTGCCCAAGGCTCAATTTGCAGGCTGGATTGTCAAGCGCGCCATCAAGAGTCGTCCCTAGATTGTGACGAATACGCAGAATATCGTGCGAGACATCACTGACAACCGTTTGACGCCGGCGGAATTGAAGGGATTGACCGATCATGTAATCGACAAGATCGGCGTTGGCGATGCGATGCATCTGTCGGGGATAGAGCCAAGGATTCCTTGACCGTCGCGCCAAGTCACTTGAAAGTCATCGAGAAGATAATATCAGGCCTACCAACCGATAATGCCGGAAACAAAGCCAGGGTATATTTTCGGGATGCCAAGAATAGGGGACGGATTAGGGTAGGATGAATAAAATTCGCCGCTATGTCAATATGACCGTGCATACCCTCATTGCGATAGCGGTCATCATATTTGACTTGTCGCTGGTACTGCGTGATGTCGATGGTGCCTATAGTGCCACGAGCTATGCGGAAGGAATTTTCCCTGTTCTATTTCCCACGTCGTTTTATTTTCCGATGTTGGGCTTCATATGGAATGCGCCCATCGGCGCTGTGATTATCGTTCACGTTGTCGCCGTTGTTACGCTGTGGATCATAGGAAAGATCGCGGCCGCCGAACGGCGATGGTCGGCCGTTGCAGCCCCGCTGGTGTACGTTGCCGGGTCTGTACTAGGCTGGATCGCGTTGTGGACGTTGATCCGATATTGGCCGACGGCGAGCCTGATCTGATTAGCGGATGAAGTGTTGAACAGGCGGCCGGTCAGCAATTGACGGGTGGCTCGATCCCTCTCCCTGCGCGCGCGAAATTCACCACTGTGCATCCAGTGCTCAAAAACCCCTGGCGCTTGCCTTTAATCGCCAATCCATGGGAGGCGATCGGCAGGAACGGATGCTCGCCAGCGCAGGCGAGTTCCGCCAGCTAAAGGCCAAAGAGGGTTTCTATTCGCCGGGTGCCCTCGCTCTGATCGCCAGCGCATGGACCTTCTCCCGCATCAGATCGCCCAGTGCATGGTTCACCGCCCGTTGCCGGGCGACCCGGTTCTGGCCGGTGAAGGCATCGGCGACGATCTCCACGGTGAAGTGGCTTTCGCCCGACCCGTCATGCCCGGCATGGCCGCGATGCTTGTCGCTGTCGTCGATGACGGCGAGATGCGACGGGCTGAGCGCTTCCGTCAGGCGGCGGGTGATTTCTGCGGCGACGGGGCCTGTGGTTATGTCGGTCATCTCGCCTATATAGGATGATCGGGTTGCAAAGGGACCCGGAAATGAACGCCGGGCTTAGAGGGCTGCACATTGAGCGAAGAGACTGCCGCACGGAAGCCGGGGCCCCGGTTTCACGGGCGGATCGAAGATGCGAACCAGGCGTGCGCGCGCGCCGGCTGCGATCAGCCGGGCGAATTCCGCGCACCTGCCGATCGCGGCCGCCGCGCCGGGTTCGACGGGCCGGGCAATTATCAGTTGCTCTGCCTCGATCATGTTCGCGAATTCAATAGCGGCTATAATTTCTTCGAAGGTATGAGCTTCGACGAGATCGAGGAGCAGCAGACCCCCTATGCCGGCTGGGAACGCGAGACGCGCGCCTTTTCGCCGGGGGCGGGCGGGGCGCCGCGCTGGAGCGAGTTCGTCGATCCGCTCGACGCGATCGGCGCCAAGTTCGCACGCGCAGCACAACGGGAACGCACCGATGGGCGAGAGCTGTCCGAGGTCGATCGCCGCGCGATGAAGACGCTCGGACTCGACAAGGATGCCGACCGCAGGGCATTGCGCAGCCGCTATGCCGAGCTTGTCCGCCGCTATCATCCCGATCGAAATGGTGGCGATCGAAGCCACGAGAAGGCTTTGCAGGACGTGATTTCCGCTTATACGCAACTCAAAGGTCGGCCTGCCTTCGCCTGAGTCCGGCCCTTCGCAGTAGCAACAAGGCTTTCGTGATGACCGACATACCCAACGCCCAGCCCGACAGCCGCGAGGACACGGTGCTCGACGCGCCGGACAAGATGGTCTCGGTGCGCGAGTTGTTCGGCATCGACTCCGACCTCCAGGTCCCCGCGTTCAGCGAGGCGGATGAGCGCGTGCCCGATCTGGATCCGGCCTATGTGTTCGATCCGGACACCACGCTCGCGATCGTCGCGGGCTTTGCCTATAATCGCCGCGTGATGGTCCAGGGCTATCACGGCACCGGCAAGTCGAGCCATATCGAGCAGGTGGCCGCGCGGCTCAAATGGCCGTGCATCCGGATCAACCTCGATGCGCATATCAGCCGCATCGATCTGGTCGGCCGCGACGCGATCGTGCTCAAGGACGGCCAGCAGATCACCGAGTTCAAGGAAGGCCTGCTGCCCTGGGCGCTGCAGACGCCGACCGCGATCGTGTTCGACGAATATGATGCGGGCCGGCCCGACGTGATGTTCGTGATCCAGCGCGTGCTGGAGACCGAGGGCAAGCTGACTCTGCTCGATCAGAACCGCGTGATCCGCCCCAACCCCTGGTTCCGCCTGTTCGCGACCGCCAACACGGTCGGCCTCGGCGACACTACCGGCCTCTATCATGGCACCCAGCAGATCAACCAGGGCCAGATGGATCGCTGGAACATCGTCGTCACGCTCAACTATCTGCCGGCCGCGACCGAGGCGCAGATCGTGCTCGCTAAGTCGGGCGAATATGACAAGCCCGACGGCAAGAAGGTCGTCGATAACATGGTCAAGGTCGCCGATCTCACCCGGCAGGGTTTCATGGCGGGTGACATTTCGACCGTGATGAGCCCTCGTACCGTGATCAGCTGGGCGCAGAACGCGCTGATCTTCAACGATATCGGCTTCGCCTTTCGCCTGTCCTTCCTCAACAAATGCGACGAGAGCGAGCGTAGCCTGGTCGCCGAATATTATCAGCGCGTGTTCGGCAAGGATCTGCCCGAAAGCGTGGTGGGCAAGGCGGAATGAACATGGCGGCAACGCCGTCCGATTTCGCGCGGATCCTGCACGTCGAGGGCGGGTTCAACCTGCGCGACATGGGCGGCTATCCAACGCAGGGCGGCCGTCGCGTGAAGACGGGCATGCTCTACCGGTCGGGCCAGATGTCGAAGCTGAGCGACGCCGGCGCCGCGCAGATGGCGGCACTTGGCATCCGCAGCGTCGGCGATCTGCGCCGTGGCTCGGAGCGCGAGGCGCATCCGACCAGGTGGCACGTCGGTAGCGATACCCAGTATTGGACGCGCGATTACGAAGCGGTCAGCGGTGTTCTGTCCGAAGTCGTCCGCAGCACCGATCCGACCGCCGAGGCCCTGCACGCGGCGATGATCGGTTTGTACCGTGAGATCCCGCACGATCATGCGCAGAGCTTTCGCCATATCTTCGATCGACTCGCCGAGGGCCATGTGCCGCTGCTGTTCAACTGTGCCGCTGGTAAGGACCGCACCGGGGTCCTGGGCGCGCTCATCCTTGAGGTGCTGGGCGTATCGCGCGATCTGATCGTCGAGGATTATCTGCTGACCAACGCCGCCGATTTTTCGGCACTGTTTGATAGTGCGGCGCGCGGCCTGCCTTTGCCCGAGCATGTGCGGGCCCCGCTCACGGCCGCCGATGCCGATTATCTCGCGGCGATGTACGATGAGCTCGACACGCACTTCGGCGGCGTCGATGCCTATCTCGAGCAGGCGCTTGGGGTGGACGTCGCCAAGCGCGCGAAGCTGCGCGATGTGTTGCTCGATTAATGGCCGAACGCACGCCGATCGAAGCTTTCCGGCAGGTGCTTGGCGGTGCCGCGCGGGCGATGGCGCATGAGCCCGAGCTCGAGCTGAACTTCACGGCCGAGGCGCCGTCGAGCTCGTACAAGCAAGTCCGCGTGCCGATGCCGCCGCGCAACCTGCCGCCGCAGCAGGTTGCCGAAGCGCGCGGATTTGCCGATGGCTTCGCGCTCCGCATGCGCCACCATGATCAGAAGCTGCATGAAAAGGTCGGGCCGATCGAGCCGATCGCGCGCGCCGTGCACGATGCCGTCGAGCAGGCGCGCGTCGAGGCGATCGGTTCGCGGGCAATGGCGGGCGTGCGCGACAATCTCAATCAGGCGCTCGAGGCGAAGCTTCGCTCCGATCCGCTGGTGCGGGCACGGACGCGTGAGGAAGTGCCGCTGTCGACCGCGATCGGGCTGGTCGTGCGCGAACGGCTGACCGGCGAGGCGCCTCCCGCCATCGCCGAGGCCGGGCTGGCGCTGGTCCGCGACTGGATCGAGGAAAAAGGTGGCGCCGATCTCGACGCGCTGACGATGGCGTTCGATGATCAGGCGACGTTCGCCAGGCTGGTCGGCCGCCTGCTCGAGGATCTCGGTCTGACTGAGGGCGAGCAACTGCCCGAACTCGATCCGCAGGATGGCGGCGAAGACGAGAATCAGGATCAGGAACAGGGCGAGGACGAGCAGGACGAGGGCGACGATTCGGGCGGCACCACCGACAGTCAGATGGAAACCCGCACCGAGCAGTCCGAGGCCGGCGACGAGGACGGCGAGCAGCGCGAAGTCGACAGCGAGGACATATCCGACGCCGACGGTGAGCTGGGCGAGGATGGCGAAGACGGCATGATGCCGGTGCGGCCCAACCGTCCGATGTCCGATCTGCCGCCGGGCTTCGACTATCAGGCCTATACCAATCGCTTCGACGAGGAGATATCGGCGGTCGAACTGTGCGACGATGATGAGCTGACGCGCTTGCGCGCCTATCTCGATCAGCAGTTGGTCCATCTCCAGGGCGCTGTCACCAAACTCGCCAACCGATTGCAACGCCGGCTGATGGCGCAGCAGAACCGCAGCTGGGATTTCGATCAGGAAGAAGGGATGCTCGATGCCGCGCGGCTGGCGCGGGTCGTGATCAATCCGATGCATTCGCTCAGCTACAAGTTCGAACGCGACACCGATTTCCGCGACACCGTCGTCACCCTGCTGATCGACAATTCCGGATCGATGCGCGGCCGCCCGATCTCGATCGCCGCGATCTGCGCCGACATCCTCGCCCGCACGCTCGAACGCTGCGCGGTCAAGACCGAGATCCTCGGTTTCACCACCCGCGCCTGGAAGGGCGGCCAGTCGCGCGACGCCTGGCTCACCGCCGGCCGTCCGCCCGCGCCGGGCCGGCTCAACGATCTGCGCCACATCGTCTACAAGAAGGCCGACGAGCCCTGGCGCCGCGCGCGCAAGTCGCTTGGGCTGATGATGCGCGAGGGGCTGCTCAAGGAGAATATCGACGGCGAGGCGCTCTTGTGGGCGCACAACCGCCTGATCGGCCGCCGCGAAGAACGCCGCATCCTGATGGTGATCTCCGATGGCGCGCCGGTCGATGACTCGACCTTGTCGGTGAACAACGGCTCCTATCTCGAGCGGCATCTGCGCCAGGTGATCGGCTGGATCGAGAACAAGTCCCCGGTCGAGCTGGTCGCGATCGGCATCGGCCATGATGTCACCCGCTATTATCAGCGGGCGGTGACGATCATGGACGTCGAACAGCTCGGCGGCACGATGGTCGAGCAGCTCGCGGGGTTGTTCGAGACCGAGGGGAAGTGAGGCGGCGGCGTGAGAGGCGGCCTGTTGCTGCGCCGTCGGCACCCGCCAGTTCCGGCGCCATCCGTTCATGACGCTCGTTCGAGCGATCTGACTGCTAGCGGGTTCGGCGATAATCCTGCTCTGACAAGTTGCCGTAGAGCCCGAAAGAATTTGAGGGTCCGCTAAGCGCCCCAATCCCGGCCGTTTAGGTGGCACGCCGCTTGTCCCAAAAGCCGCCGT
>Ga0070667_100003524_pt1 | contig 13336 bp, 10 predicted proteins | sample KBSS33metaG_FD_64659 | JGI IMG/M metagenome (GOLD analysis project Ga0070667, IMG submission 64659) | Switchgrass rhizosphere microbial communities from Kellogg Biological Station, Michigan, USA - KBS S3-3 metaG | ecosystem: Host-associated > Plants > Roots > Rhizosphere > Soil ...
GGATGGGTGTGTAAGCTTTGCGGCTCAACCCCAGCGATTGGCCAACGGCTCGAAGATCAACTGTGCGAAGATTGTCGGCTCCAAGTTCGCAACGAATAGCACTCAGAGACTCCCTCGGGGCGGTCTCTGTGTTCGCGGAGCTAAGAGGCCGACCTCGGTCAGTGGTGGTTGGTGTAATTACGGTGTTTCACCAGCTACGCCTGCAATCTCGCCAATTTAAGGAGAGATGCTTATGCTCCCACGTCACCGACCCGTCATGATGGTCGCGTCATTGATACTTCTTCAGGTTGGGATGGCCGCGCCAGTGGTTGGACGCCCGCAACCATCGCGATCTTGAAACCTATGCCTCTTTCATGGCCGATGACCTGATCGGGTCAACCGACGCCGGCGAGCGAGTAACGAAAGCGTGGCTCGTAGATTGGCTTTCGAAGCGCCAGCCAGAGGATGAAGATCGTACCGATTTACGCGATGTTCATGTGCATATCGATGGAGACACCGCGATTGTCAACTATCTGATTACTGTGCTGAAGGGTTGGGGTAAGACTGTGGTCATCAGTAACCGGCGACGGACCGAAGTTTTTAAGAAAACGAACGACAAGTGGCTTGCCGTCGTCGTCCACGAGAGTGATGTTCCCGCAAACTATTTCAAGGAAGTGGAAGTCGATCCGAAAACTCTTAAGGACTACGTGGGGCACTACGATTGGCCGCGTCACAAGATCGATGACAGAGAAACGGTCACTATCGAGAATGGTCACTTGTTCAGCGAGTGGAGGGGAACAAAGAGGAAGTGCCTCGCCAAGGAGAAGGATACTTTTTTCCAGCGCGACGACGATGGATGGTGGACATTCATCCGAGATCAACGAGGTCACGTCACCGGGTATATCTACTATTATCCCGACGGGCCGGAAGTCCCGGTAACCAAAATCGACTAGTTTTGTGCATTTCGTCCTCTCCGTACCAAGTTCAAGTACGCACAAGCGGCCATGGCGGCGACCACTCGACTGGAATCGACGGCGTAACTGTTGTAATCAGGCGATTTCACCAACTACTTGGGCCGGGCACGTCTGTTCTGGGGTAGTGGGTGATTTTTCAACAACTGTCGCCGCTAAGACGCCGTAGATTGCTGCTGCTCAATGAGTTTCGCCAGTTCTGACAGTGCCCCGCAATACATTGCATGTTCCGTTTTGGTGATGGGGTCGCCAGCCGTCAATTCTGCCGCTTATCGTCTCCTCAGCGGCCGCCTTGATTGCTTGCATGACGTCTTTCCGCTGTGGTTCGTCCATCGTCTTCAAGTCGAGCGACCCAAATGCCTGAGCCAATTCGAGCGCGTGGCATACGGCAGCTTCCCGTCGCGACTAGAAACGTCCTGAGAGAGCTGGCGCCTTAAACCAATCGGTTCCATTTGGAAAGACGATAATGACTGGCATCATTCTCCGCCTGACGAGTGCGCCAAAATCTTAATCGAAAGAACTCGAGAAGCCCCACTCCTGACGAAATGGCGATGTTTCGTCAGCTGAGAGCCGGGCGAGCTTAGCCTGTTAGGTGCGACGCTGCGGCTTCGTTTTACGGGGACCTGCGACTGAACGGCTCATTGCTCTTGCGCAATGACCCGTCGTACTCAAATGTGTCATTCTAAGTTATCAACTCAGCCCTGCCACGGTTAGAGACTTCGGCTTTGAACTTTGACCAGGCGGACGCTTTCGCGATTGCTACAAACAACTGTTTGCATGGCTCGCAAAAACATCTGTGACCAGTGTCACAGAGAGATCTCCGTGCGGCTTGGATTGTGAAAGGGCTCAATAGCCTTGGGCGTATAGGTTTACCCGGCATGCCGTCCCCACGCATAGAAGTGCCTAGTGAGATCGTCCACAAGTGGCAAGAGATCGTCAACCTACTAGCCGAAATCATTCACGTTCCCGCCGCTTTGGTCATGAAGCTCGAACCTCCGAACATTAAGGTGTTCGTGTCGAGCGAGTCGAGTGGGAATCCTTACGAAAAGGACGAGGTGGCGTGTTTCGATCCCGGGCTGTATTGCGCGAGAGTAATCAAGTCTCAGCAACAACTCCTCGTCCCGGATGCTCTAGAGGATGAAGAGTGGAAGTCGAATCCCGACGTCAAAGTGGGAATGATCTCGTACCTGGGCTTCCCGATCGCTTGGCCTGATGGCCAAGTATTTGGGACCGTTTGCGTTCTCGATGACAAGAGGAACGCCTATACCGAGCCATACCGCAAGTTCCTGCTGCAATGCCGCGACCTGTTGCAGACAGACTTGAAATTGTTAACCAGCGCAATGCGGGAGGGTGAGGAGCGCTTCCGACTGGTCGCCAATGCCGCTCCTGTGCTGATCTGGATGTCTGGTCCCGACAAGCTGTGCAACTACTTCAATCAGCCCTGGATTGAGTTTACCGGTAGGCCCATTGAGCTGGAGCTAGGAAACGGTTGGGCGGAAGGGGTCCATCCTGAAGACTTGGAGCGGACTTGGGACACTTACACAAAGGCTTTCGACGGACGCGAATCTTTCAAGGTGGAATATCGGCTGCGGCGCCATGACCGAGAATATCGCTGGGTGCTCGACACAGCTGTTCCAAGATTCAACCGGGACGGTTCTTTTGCTGGCTACATAGGTTCTTGTATCGACATCACCGAGCACCGGCGTGCCGAGGAAGCGCTGAGGAAGTCCGAAGAGAAGTTGTCGAAGATCTTCCGGACAAGCCCAACGCTGATCAATCTGACCAACACCAGGACCCACCGCTATCTGGACGTTAACGATGCTTTTGAGCGAATCACGGGATACTGCCGCGAGGAAGTCATTGGGCGAACCACGGTGGAATTGGGGATCTGGGCCGATCCGCACCGCTGCCGCGAACTACTTCAACAGCTGCAGGCGGAAGGCCAGGTTCGCAACGCGGAATTCCAGCTGCGTACGAAAACGGGAGAGATACGGACCGGTCTACTCTCGTCAGAGCTAATAGAAATCGAGGGGGAGACCTATACCCTTACCGCGGTCGCCGACATCACAGAGCGTAAGCGGGGGGAAGAAGCCCTAGCCAGCGTAAGCCGCCGACTGATCGAGGCGCAGGAGCAGGAACGTGCCCGTATCGCCAGAGAGCTTCACGACGACATCGTTCAGCGGCTGGTCCTTCTGAGTCTCGGACTGGAGGGGCTCCAGCACGCTCATCCCGATTTGCCAGCTGGGGCCGGCAGTGGTATCGACAAACTGCGGGAGCAGACTCTCAAGATCGTCGATGATGTTCAATCCTTGTCTCATGAACTGCACTCGTCAAAACTGGAAGTCATGGGCATGGGTGCCGCCATGAGAGCATTTTGCACAGAGTTTAGTGAGCACCAGAAAGTCGAGATTGATTTCGAGACCCACGATTTGCCCAGCTCCTTGTCGCCACCCATTAGTCTTTGCCTATTCCGAGTCCTGCAGGAGGCCGTGCGCAATTCCACCAAGCACAGTGGTGTCCGGCGAATCGAAGTGCGATCGTGGGGCACTCCGGATGAAATTCATCTCACGGTTAAGGACTCCGGTGCAGGCTTCGAAATCGAAGCGGCAAGGAACCGCAGAGGGCTCGGACTCATCAGCATGGAGGAGCGGTTGAAACTAGTGAACGGAACAATTTCGATTGTGTCACAACCCCAGCGTGGCACGACGATTCACGCTCGCGTGCAGTATCAGTTGTCATAGTTTCATGCGAGTAGATAGGTAGAAGGCACCGACTTCGCTGCGCCAGTGTTGCGGCGCGGAGCTTGACTGTCGAAAACAGGCGATTTCACCAACTTCTACGTCCGAAACATCGCACTGCGACGTGCAGATGTTCGCCGACGTGCTCGACAATAAGCATCCGAACTGAGATGCGACCGGTGCCCAACGAAAGGAAAGACAAGAATGACCTGGCGCGAGTTGAACGACCAGTTAAGAAAAACCAAAGACGTTAAAGGGATACTGCAATTGTATAAAGCGGAGCGGAAGGGGAAAGGGAAGCGTCGCACGAGGTGGCTGACGAGGATTTACTGCCGCTACAGCTATCTTCGCCGGAAGAAAGAAATGAAAGCTGTGGCATCAGGTGAATCATTTGTCTGAGACGCCAAGAGACCCTAGCGATGCTTGGATCTTTGGTGAGTCCTGATCGCCTTGTCCTGATTGATTTCCGGCTCCATTCTCTGATCGTGACGAAGTGACGTGTGTCCCCCGGGATCGACGTTAACGGGTCTTGTGCCCTCCCGATGACGGGTCAAGAGTGAAATGGCGATCTTACGTCAACAAGTTGGATCTCCACCGATCACGTTCTTGGAATGCGCCAGAGATAGCGTGCCGTCATCGTCGGGGGAGTGAGCCGGATTCGACGCTTTTGAATGCGCGAGCTGCTTCAAGAGCGCAGTGAACTTGTTACGGCCCGCTGCGAACTGTACCGCTTCCTCGTTCGTTATCGAGAGGAGGGGCCGAGCGAGACTCTCTACTTGTTCCTCAAGGAGCTGGTTAATCTCGAGTTCTAATTCGCGAAGGGTTGCGGTGTCTTGTCGTGGAGCAGCCATGTTGCAAGCAATGCACATGCCGTGCCGCCTGCCAAAACGTTGAGAAGAAAGACCAACCTTGCTGTCTGGACCCCGTGGTCATCGGGGAAATCGCGCCGGCGTTGCGCGAAGGATCGCACCTCACCGGCTCTTTTTTGTTGACGGGCGTTTGTACCGACAACCGGCGAAGGGCCTCCCCTCGCAGTAGTTGGTGAAATGGCGATTTTCGCCAACGACGACGCTGATGAAAACATCCCGATTGCGACACTCTGTCACAATTGCCAGTACCCCCTCCCCGAGGGGGGCGGGCATACTCCCTCGTACCTACCATTTGGGGAAGAGACAATGTCATCGCACGTTCCGTTGCGACCGAGACAGGCGTCGGTGGCGCCACATTAATCGTTGGCCGGGCGCGTAAGGCCAATTGTCGAAATCAGGCGATTTCACCAACTACTTCCCCAAGTATTGACTGGTAATCCTTTCAGTTGGCGACTCGTGCCTTTACCGACAAAGGGGCACGCGCGCTGATGAAGGGAAAGGCGAAACTCGGTGCCGATGCCAGCATCGCAGCGGGGCCGGTTGGTCGAGAGGCGGAAGCACCAACGAATGCGGCGATGAGCGCAGAAATGCTGTCGTATTCGAGGGCGCAGGGTGTCCTTGCTGGCGTGTCACTCTCAGGATCGTCCCTCGGACCCGAATGGAATAACAGAGTGATCGGATTGTCCTGCAATCTAAAAGGCAAACCTCAGCGCCAACTGCCCAACGCGAGAATTTACCGCAGTGCTGCTGATAACACCGAACGTCGCTGATGTGAAGTTTGTATCAGGGTTGGCAAACTGGGTATGGTTCAGTGCATTGAAAAACTCGGCACGAAATTGAATACTGCTTTTCTCAACGGGCCAGTTTAGTAGGACGGTTTTGGAAAAAGCGAGATCCAGATTAGCTTGGCCGGGACTGTTTGCAATCCCCGTCCCGCTGTTCCCAAACGCTGTTCCGATGCCATCCGCTCCGATGATTGGCGGAGTCGTAAAGCATGTGGTATTGAAATAGCCTCCCAATTTTGACTCCGCCGCTCCTCCCTTGACCAATTGATTTTTTGAACAGCCGCCACTCAGTTCCGCCCGGTCTTCGCTGATACCGAATACATTGGTGGAATTAGTGTTGGCAATCGTGAGGGCACTACCCGATTGAATCACGGCCACAGCGGCCACGGACCAGTCTCTCAAGACGGCTCGAGCCATGCCACGTGTTGGTCCGGGGAGGTCCCAAGTGGTGCTGAGGACGAAACGATGGGTGCGGTCAAAACTCGCCCTTCCCCAACGCTGTCTGGGCGAGTTCTGGTCTCCAAGAGTGAGGGCATTGCCGGAAGAGGTTGAGTTGATATCAGCGCCGTCAGTGTCCAAGGTCTTGGAGAGAGTATAGGACGCGAGAACCTGAAGACCGCGCCGCAGACGCTTCGTCAGGCTGGCTTCTAGGCCGTTGTACCAGGAACTGCCCTCCGATTCCATTAGTTGAAGGGAGTCCGCTGGTATCCCGGGAATGGGAACTCGCAGTGTAATGTTGTCTACCCGGTTTTCCGTGACGCCTCGTATTGGGGTTTCTGGTGACGCGGACAATGCCTGATTCAAAGAACGTTGGCGGACCAGATGCGTGCCCCGAGACCCGACATAACCAATTTCCAAAAGCCATCCCTCGTTCAATTCAGCCTGAGCGTTAAGCGAGAATTGCTGGATAGCTGCCGGTTGAAAATCGGGCGCAATCGAGTAAACGGTCGTCGTGGTGGCGGCAGAGTATGCGGGGAATGAAGGAAACGATGCCGGCGTTGGGAAAGGTTGCATGAAGGGTTCCTGAAACGTTGCATGGGCGTTGGCAGTTCCTGCATTCAAGCGAAACGTCGAGAACGGAGCGCCGAAAATGTTTTGGTAAAACGCTTGTCCTGTGGGCCGGGAATAATACAGGCCATACCCGCCTCTAAGAACCAATGCACTTGAAGTGGGCCAAATCTGCCAAGCAAAGCCCAGTCGCGGAGCCACAGTGTTTTGTCCCACGGCATAGTTGCCAAATCTGTTGTTGACGCGCGTTACGCCGGGTGGAATGACGCCTGGAAAGTTAGAAGCGACGACGTAACCCGCGACGCTGCCGCTTGAAGGGGGGGTGGGATCAGCTTTAGCAAAGTCGAAACTCCCATTTCTACCAAAATTGTCCGCAAATTGACCGAGACGTTCGTAGCGGAGGCCAACATTTAATGTCAGCGACTTGAGGACGCGATAGTCATCTTGTACAAAGCCCGAGCCCTCCCAGACTCTGTATTCACGAGTGGACAGGCCGAAATCATCGAAAGAGGCAAACACGTTGCTGAAGCTTGTGCCGTTATCGGCTGCGCTGAGTCCCAGCAAGAAATCGGGCCAACTGAGAAATCGTAGAAGCGATCCCAACCCAATGAGATCGACATTGTCTTGCAATCTGGTAATGCTACCCCCAAAGCGAAGTGAATGACGCTTCCGAACTAGGCTCAGATTGTCGCTGAAGATAAAACTGTTCTGTGTCATTGATCGTGGGAATCCCGACGCGATACTGACCGAACCGAGAATTTCCAAACTCGGCAGTTGGTTATTTCCGCTCATTCCGCCTTCCGCCACACCAACATCAGACCAGCTGAATGCAGTCTTAGCTTCCGTCCCAGTCCGGATACGGACATATCCCACGCGGGCCTCATTCAGCAAATTGGCGGAAAATGTGTAAGAGTGGGCGAGCGAAAAAACTCTAAATGCGGAATCGCTGGGACTTGGAAAGCCTGGGACATTGCCCGCTGGATTCAACCCATTGCCGGGAAATGTGACTGTCTGATTATCGTCAGCGAAGAAGAAGCGAGCGGCCAGCCTAATGTTCGGGGCAACGATGTAGTCAAGACTACTTGAGAATTGGTTTTCATCAAAATGGCAGGCATCGGAAAAAACAGAGAAGCCCTGACTGAAGAACTGCTTCGAGGGGTCCACAGTTTGGGGAGTAGGAATCAGAAAATTACCGTCGGGTTTATTGAGATTCAGGAGTGCCAGAGCCGCTGGGTTAATATTTGATCCATCCGGATTCACAGCTACGCCACCATGAGTTCCTTTCATACCGCCAAAGAGCCGTCCGAGGGCTGTTGCCGATCGATCATTCGTCAGAGGGGGCCCGGTTAGGCTTGCAGTGCAGGCTGTCCGAGACTGACCCGCGGCGAGTCCATTTGTCTGGCGCGTGCCTTGATAGGATCCGAAGAAGAGAAATTTGTCCTTACGGATTGGCCCCTCAAACGCAAATCCGAACTCGTTCTGTTTAAGCACTGGGCGTGGCTGAAAAATTTGGTTCAAGAAGAACTCATTCGCATTGAGGATGTCGTTTCGCAGGAACTCAAAAACCGTTCCGTGAAAATCATTGCCGCCAGTTTTTGTGAGCAGGCTTACATTGGCGCCCCCATAGCGGCCGAAGGCAGCATCGGAAAGGGCGGTTTGAACCTTGAACTCCTGAATGCTGTCTGGATTCGGAATGGGAATGCCACCACTGCCGGCTGCGCTCCCCTGCACATCGCTAACGCTGATTCCATCCAGTTGGTAGTTGTTGTCGTAGGAGCGCGTTCCGTGTACGTAAACTCCGTTATTCGACGAAGCGATCTGCGATAGAGCAATCCCTCCCAGTCCGAGTTCTCCAGCGTTGGAGACACCAACGCTGACACCTGGAGAGAGGCCAGTAATTTGCGCAAAGTTCCTGGTTGCCAATGGCAGACCACCGACAGCGCTCTCGTTCACGACCCGGCCGAGGCCAGCATTGTCCGTCTGGAGCATTTGCGAGTTTGAGGATACTTGGGAGCGATCGAAATGTGCTGGGAGCTGCAGATGAAGTTCAAGACGAAGGGTCTCGGTGACATAAATGTGTAGATCCGAAAGTGTGAGGGTCTTGAAATCAGGCCTGCTCACCTGTAATCGATATGTGCCAGGTGGCAAGAGTTGGATCGCGAACCACCCGTTCTCGTTGGAGGTAGTAGACTGCGTGACGCCACCGGATTCCTTCGCGACTTGAACCGAAACACTGGGAATTGCGGCTCCCGAGGGGTCCAACACAATTCCGCTGACAGCGCCCGTTGTGGAGGTCTGGGCAAGGCCAGAAGCAACTAAAACAGAGCTGACGACAATGAGGCAAAGGCACGGGCGACGGCTCCGAAGATGTGCCAGGGTGAAACCGTTCGGATCAGTGAACATCCCCGGTGCTCCAGAAAGGAACTGATATTCGAGGTCCGAGAAGGCCAGCGGTAGCTTTTCTACCTTTACCTTTCTTGGAGTAAGCTTTGCGAAAACGCTGAAAATAGCCAATATACGGTATCATAGCCACGGCTTGCCACGGTAAATGTATCGAACACGTTGGTAGTGATGATGTCAAACGTGGACACCAGCGTGAGAAGTCTTGAGCGTCAAATCAAAATGACTGCTCGTTTGTATTGATTTTGGCGCAATAGCGAAAGCACCCTCGTCGGCCCAAATCGATTAAGCGTTCAGGCCTGGCGGATTATGAAATACGGTAACTGCTGTTCATCGGCAGCGGCGCATCTGTCACTAATTTGCTTCTTGCTGATTCTCGTCACAAGCGCCGGGGCACAGCTCAGGCAGACACGGAGAGTGCTGATTATCAATGACCTTGGAGTTGTTTCATCGCCCGGCTTTGCTGAAGTCGATCAAGCAATCTTCAGTGTTCTTCAGAACTCGCCCTATCAGATCGAGCTGTACCATGAGAGTTTGCAACTCATTTTCTTCCCGGACGACGCTTCCCAGCGCGCGTTTCGTGAGTCGCTTATACTCAAATATTCAGAACGCAAACCCGACTTGATCATTGCAGTTGGATCCGCATCCCTCAGGTTCATCGCCGAATCGCATCAACCTTTCATCCGAGAAGCGCCTGTCATCTTTTGCGCAATTGTAGGTGAGATTCCGAACAAGCTGAAGTCTGACCTGCACGTTACTGGTGTTTTGGCCAAGCTGCAACCGGAAGAGACATTGAAAGCAGCTCTGCAGTTGTTGCCTGGCACAAAGCGCGTTGTGGTCGTGGGGGGCATGGGTAAGTTCGACGAAAAATGGGAAGAGGTGGCGAAACTCGCTTTCCAAAAGTACGAATCGAAACTCGAGTTTTCGTACCTTACCGACCTGACCATGGCTGATCTGCTTGAGCGTCTCAGGCACCTGCCAAACAACACCATTGTCATGCACACTTCTATCTCAGAAGACGCGGCTGCACAGCGATTTATTGATTCAGCTCAGTCCGTACCCTTAGTGGCAGCCGCCGCGAATGCCCCCGTTTTCGTCATGGACAATGTCGATCTCAGGGCGGGAACTGTGGGTGGCGTCTTGGTGAATTGGCCTGACGACGGTCGTGTCGCCGGGGAAATGGCTGTACGGGTACTCAACGGCGAAAGACCAGGCGACATCCCGATCGAAATGAGCAAGGGCGCCTACATGTTCGATTGGCGAGCCCTCAAGCGTTGGGGGCTTAAGGAGAGCGCCCTTCCCCGTGGCAGTATCCTCATCAACCGACAGCCAACAGTCTGGGAGTCTTACAAGGTCTACATCATTGGCGGTATCTCTCTCATTCTGTTGGAGGCTCTGTTGATTGGCGCTCTGCTCCGGCAGCGAGCGAGAACAAAGAGAAGTGAAGAGTACAGCAGACATCTGGTGCTTCGCTCGCCAGTGGCCACGGTGGTGACTCGCGGATCGATGCACAAAAACGAGCTGGTCAACCATAAGTTCACCGAGCTCTTCGGCTACACGATTGAAGAAGTGCCAGACGAGGCCAGATGGTGGCCTCTTGCGTATCCCGACGAAGCGTACCGGGAAGAAATTAAATCAGAATGGCGACGTCGAGTAGAAAGCGCATTAAATCAACGAAAGCAAATCGAACCGATGGAGGCGCGCGTTCGTTGCAAGGATGGTTCGTATCGGCACATCGAATTTCACTTTGCCTCCTTTGCAGACTCCAATGTGGTCAAATTTATAGACGTCACTGAACGTAAAGCCGCTCAGGACGCCTTGGCTGACGTCGGACGCAGGTTAATTGAAGCCCACGAAGAGGAGCGTACCAGGATTGGAAGAGAGCTTCACGATGACATCAATCAGCGCCTCGCGTTGTTAGCGGTCGAACTAGGTGGATGGAGTCAGGATGCCTCGACCAATGAAGTCACTGAGCTTGTTCGCCAAACCGAGGCGCGTATCACCGAAATTGCCCACGATGTGCAGGGACTATCCCACCGCTTACATTCTTCGAAACTCGATTACCTTGGTCTAGCCACCGCGGCCAAGAGCTTCTGCACAGAGCTCTCCGACAAAACTAGGGTTGAGATAGTGTTCGGACATGCAGGTATACCACACACCCTCTCGAAGGAAGTCTCGCTATGTTTGTTCCGAGTTTTACAAGAGGCGCTTCAGAACGCCGTGAAACACAGCGGTGTTCGGAGCTTTACGGTGGATCTCCGGGGTACAGAAGAATCGATCGAACTCACAGTGTCAGACATCGGACAGGGCTTTGAAGAACAAAAAGCTTTCACTCATCAGGGTCTGGGTTTAATCAGCATGCGTGAAAGGCTGCAATTGGTGAATGGCGAGCTTTCAGTGAAATCCAAACCCGGGGCTGGCACTACGATCCGCGCTCGCGTGCCTAGAAGGTCGGAAACTGACTGCGAGCGTGCAGTCGGCTGAAGATACACATCAAATCCCGGCGCTGACTTGAGAGCTGCCGTTACTGTTCGCGACTCGCTGGTACGTTCACTGCTTACAAAACCGTGGAATGTTCGGCACAGATTCTGTCGTAGATATGACCCTGTTGTTCGAGCTGAAACTCGTTCAGAACATACCCACACAAGGTATCCACATCGTGTAACCTGGACATCTCGTCCCAGAGGTGTTCGATCTGAACCGCAGCTTCTGCTTTACCCTCTGCCCATGCCGTCGGTGCTGTTTCACCACAAGCTGCGACGCGCCGATCCTCGCCTTTTTCTCCCTTCGCTGCATAGAACAGATTGCTTACGGCTTTCTGAAATCGAACCGGATCAGGCTTATCCTTCACCATAAATGTCGAAAGCGTCTCATCAACATCCAAAGGAATATAGCGGCGCTCGTCAATGGCGCCAACTACATCCACACCATCTGCTTCCAGTCTTTGAAGGATGGTCTGCAGGTGGGACTCGGTTGCAATAACGGCCACAGCATTCCCGGTTTCCAGAGCGGTTTCGATGAATAAAGTAAAGCCAACTACAAGGCTTGCATCATCCGCATAAAATTGAACTGCGTGGCCGCGGGGGGAATGCCTTATTCTCGATGCTAGCGGTGCCGAATGCGCCCGGTAGCCGAGGCGCTCTGGCACTCGATGCTCCGCAACGTCGGTGGAAAAGCGACCCGACAATCCCTTGCTCAGAAATTCTCCGCCCTGAAGAACAGTTGCGATAGCTGGTAGAAGTTCGCTTCCAGCATTAGCTTTAATAACGTAGCCCTTTGCTCCCGAATTGAGAGCTTCTTGCGCTACATCGGCAGAGGGTTCCTGAGTAAGAAATATTATTTTCGACCGCCTACAGACCTCGCGGATCCTTCGTGCGGCTTCAATGCCATTAATCTTGGGAAGTCCGATGTCGAGCAGAATCAAGTCGGGTTGCAGTTCCTCAGCTTGTTGAACCGCTGCGAGTCCGTCCGACACGATACCAACGACCTGCAAATCAGGCCTGGTTTCCAGCGTCGAAGTGATGAACCTCCGAAACGCTTCGTAATCCTCTACTACCAGAATGCGGGCTGAAGGCACGCGAGGCAACCTTTCCCGGGTCGGCGGCGGTATTTTATCTATCCGAACGCGACAGAGCGTTACTATTTCCCGCGCAGATGTCTATCTCCCAACGATACTTATTTTCGCTCAATATACTTTGTTGCATCCGCACGTCTACTGTCAGTCTCGACAGCCCGCGTTTACGGGCCCGACCGGTGTCATCTTGCCCGCCCTGACCTGTAAGCTCAGCGGATTCCAGCCTTCAAATCTGTTTACTATTAAGTTACGAGACCGGTTTCAAAATGCTCTACCTCCTATCCCCCTGAGGGATCGACGTCACTTTAGCTGCAACATTAGTAAGCGAACAGAAGGAGAATATGGTAGGTTCGATGTGATCCAACTATCGGAGCAAATCACCAAGCGTCGGTTTCAAACACGCCGTTAACGCTGAAAACGGAGGATGGCCTTGCAAACTAGATCGCTCGATATAGAGAGGCGTCTCAGGAAACTAGAAAGCCGATTCTCGATTCTGTTAGCCGAACGGCGTCGCCTAAACTGCACTTGCCGAAAAGAGACGAACTATCATACGGCTTGTGAACTAGAGGCTATTTTCAGCATCCCGTGTCCCACGCACGGAGTAATGGATCCCGGTGCTATCTTCTATCGGACGACGTGGCTTCCATTAGCTCCCGAGCACCGACCATTCTGCAAGTGCCCCCCCAACATTTGGCGTGAATTCCTAGAGCGCAAGCGGCCGCGCCCAACTTCTGCAGAGGAAGCAGAATTTTCAAAGGTACATCCCCACCCCCGTACCCAGATGTCGCCCGACGAAAGTGAGCGAGCTTTCCAGGAGGAACATCGCCGTGTGAAAGACGTGATCAACCGACATCGACTTACTGTATTGAGGTCTAGATCAACAACAAGGCTCGCACGCGACTAGTTCCGCTACTCGGCGCGCAGCGGAGTTCATTATTCCATTGGCATAAAGAATGAATAGAGCTACCAAAACAGCAGAGGATGAAACGACCTGCAAGGCCCTTACCAAAAA
>Ga0070667_100003529_pt1 | contig 13327 bp, 7 predicted proteins | sample KBSS33metaG_FD_64659 | JGI IMG/M metagenome (GOLD analysis project Ga0070667, IMG submission 64659) | Switchgrass rhizosphere microbial communities from Kellogg Biological Station, Michigan, USA - KBS S3-3 metaG | ecosystem: Host-associated > Plants > Roots > Rhizosphere > Soil ...
ACCGGCGAGCCGCGCGCGGCTTGCGCCGAGCGCGCTTCGAACCGCGGCCTCACGCATCCGGCCGAGCGCTCGTGTGAGCGACAGGTTCGCCAGGTTCGCGCACGCAATCAGCACGACGCCGCCAATCGCGCCCAGCAACAGGAGAAGCCCGAGTCGTGCGCGTCCGACGATCGACTCGCCGAGCGGCATGATCCAGCCGCGCAGCTCAATCGGCTCGTGAGTCTCTCTTGTCGCGATGTCCGCGACCGACTGTTGAATGACATCCAACTCAGCCCGCGCCTGTTCGAGCGTGACGCCGGCCTTGAGCCGCGCGACGGCGGCGTAGTTGAACTGGCCCATCCAACCGATTCTGGAAAAATTCAGCCGGAACGGCACCACCAGGTCGAACTTCGAAGACAGCGACGCCGACTCGGAGAGCAGCTCGAACCCCGGCAGCTCGGAGCGAGGCTCCAGCACGCCGACAACCGTGTATTGCGTTCCGCCGAGAATCAGACCACGGCCAACCACCTGCGGGTCGCGACCGAGCCGATCCTCCCAGAGCCGCTGGCTGATCACGGCCACCGGCGGGTGATCGGGCCGTTCGTCGTCACGCGTGAGCGGCCGGCCCAGCGCGACCGGCATCTGCAGCACGTCGAAGACGGTGCCCGATGCCCGCACGAGGACGACCTGCGCCGGATCGCCGGCGCCAGTGAGGTTCGTCGTCCGCCACTCGACCTCCGCGATCGAGGCGAACGATGTCGCCTGGCGCCGCCACTCTTCGAAATGCCGCGCGTTCACCGGAGAGGTGGCGTACCGCCTCGCGATTCGCGGCACGACCTCGCGGATCGACACGAGACGCTGCGCCTCGCGGTAGGCGAGCGGCCGCAGCACCACGCCGTTGACGATCGAGAACACGGCCGTGGACGCGCCGAGGGTCAGCGCGAGCGTCGCAATGACGGCGCCGGCATAGAGGGGTTCGCGCCGGACGGCGCGCAGCGCGTCGCGGACGTCGAGCAGAGTGGTAGCCATGGCGGCTTAGACGGAGCGGCGGGAGCCGAAGTTGTCCGCCTTCGCTCGTCCAGCTTCCTGCGTGGAGCGAGCTTCGGCGGACCGAACGGAGCCGTTGGCAGGCCGGCACCGCGGGACATCCGCCAGTGGCAGGGCGGTTTCGGTCTTGCGGGGTTTAAGGGCAGACGTCGCGTTAGAGGAGCAGAAGGGAGCATGAACAATGCGCACACTGTTGCTCGGGATCGCTGTCGTCGGTTTCGCGGGCGTCGGCTTGGTGACCCTTGCGGGTCGCGAGAAACGGGAGTCCACAAAAGACAGAGCTGCTGAACACGTGATTCAACGCGGCGAGTATCTCGTCAAGATCATGGGGTGCAACGATTGTCACACGCCGTGGAAAATGGGGCCGGAGGGTCCGGAACCGGACATGTCACGATTTCTATCAGGCCACCCGGAACAGATCGGCCCGCTGCCGAACCGGACGGCTGCCGCGCCGTTCCTCTGGTCCGCATTTGGCACCAACACCGCGTTCAGCGGGCCCTGGGGCGTGAGCTATACGTTCAATCTGACACCCGAGCCGAATACCGGTCTCGGCATCTGGACGGAGGACATGTTCGTCCAGGCGATCCGCACGGGCAGGCATATGGGCGTGTCACGTCCGATCAACCCGCCGATGCCATGGCCTGCGTACCGGAACGCGAGCGACGACGATCTGAAAGCCGTTTACGCGTACCTTCGCACCATCAAGCCGGTCGTGAATCACGTACCGGACTTTCAGCCCGCTGACGACTCGGACGCGCACGACTCGAGAAAGTACTAGCCGGCACCTCGGCTGTAAACCGATGTCGTATGGCGAGTTTGTTCTCGCGATGTCGTCCGAACCGCGGGGTTCCGGCGTGATAGACTCGCCAATTCTGCGGCCCAATAGCGCCTTGGGCTGGGTCGCGTCCGCAATCTTCACACCCATGGCCGCAGACGTGCCGGAACCCCTCGAGTTCCCAGCGCTCCCCAGCGTGATACCGGTAGGTATCCTCCGGACCGACCTCGAGGGCCGTTGTGTCTACCTCAGTCAACGCGTCACCGATTTGACCGGCCTCCGCGCCGAATCGGCGCTCGAGTCGGGATGGGAACAGTGTGTCCATGCCGACGACCGCGACGCGGTCCGGCGTCAGGTCGCGTCGGCGCTTCACGCGAGGAAATCCTGGCAGGGCGAGTTCCGCTGCGTGCTTCCGGACGGCCGCATCCGCTGGCTTCTGAGTCAGTCAGCGCCGGAGCACGATTCCGACGGGCGCGTCGTCGGCTTCGTCTGGACGCTGATTGACACCACTCACACACAGGAGGCGCTGCGCGCGAGTGAGGAGCGCTTCAAGCTTGCAACCAAAAGCGCTGGTGTCGGCGTGCTCGACTATGACGTGATCGCGGAGCAGGGATTCTGGTCGCCGGAAGTCCGCTTGTTGCTGGGAGTTCCCGAGGGACGACTGACGACGCTGGCCGGGGCGTTGGACTTCTGTCATCCCGAGGATCGGGGTCGTGTCGAAGGCGCCATTGCGGCTGCTCTCGATCCGCGTGGATCGGGTGCGTTTGCCGAAGAGTTCCGCATCCGTCGTGGGGATACGGGCGAGGTGCGGTGGGTCGCAAGCGCATGCCAGACGTTTTTCGATGGAGCCGCGGACGACCGGCGACCCGTCCGGTTCACGGGCATCGCGACCGATGTGACCGAGCGCAGAGCCCGCGAAACGCACGTGCAGGGGTTGAGCGAACGCCTGCTGCGGAACGATCAGCGACAAGCGTTCCTCCTCAGGCTTTCCGATGCACTGCGGCCGTTGAGCAATCCGCTCGACGTGCAGGAAGTGTCCTCGAACCTCCTGGGCGAGCACCTGGGCGTGAACCGTGTCGGCTACGCGGAGCTCGAAAACCGCGACTACGTCATTCGGCGTGAATACGCTCGCGGCGTCGCACCTCTGGCCGGACAGGGGCCAGTGGGGAGCTTCGCGGGGGCGCTGCGCGATGCCTTCCGGCGCGGCGAGACGGTGGTGGTGGACGACGTCGATACGGATCCGAGATTTACGGACGCTGAGCGGGCGGTCATGCGGACGAGACAGATCGCGGCGTTTGTCGGCGTGATGCTGTTGAAAGGCGGGCAGCTGGTGGCCGCCTTCGGTGCCAACCATGCGACACCGCGTTCGTGGGCGCCGATGGAGATCGCGCTGATCCGCGACGTCGCCGAACGGACCTGGGACGCGGTCGAGCGCGCCCGAGCCGAGGCGGCGCTGCGGGAGCACGAGGAGGCGCTTCGAGCGCGCCGTGACGAAGAGCGCGATCGGGAAGTGCAGCTGCTGTTGGAGACCGCCACGCAGGGCATTATCGTGGTGGACGCCCAGGGAACGATCGTGACGGCGAATCGCGCCCTCGAAGCGATGTTCGGCTGGGCGCCAGGGGAGCTGATTGGCCGGTCGATCGCGCGGCTCGTGCCTCCGGCCGTTCGTGACGCGCACGCGCAGCATTGGACCGGGTACTTCGCCAAACCGAGTGCCAGGCCGGCGGGTGTAAACGCCGAGATCGTCGGTCAACGGAAAGACGGGTCGACATTTCCGCTCGAAGTCAGTCTGAATCATCTGGCCGATGCCGGGGGCGGACACGCCATCGCCTTCGTCACGGACATCACTGAACGCAAGCGGGCGGCGGTCGCCCTTCAGGAGCGAACGATCGAATTGGAACACCGGACGGCTCAACTGAGCCGGCTGGCGTCCGACCTGACGCTCGCCGAGCAGCACACGCGCGAACAGCTCGCCAAGACGCTGCACGACGGTCTCCAGCAGTTGCTCGTCGGCGCGGCCCTGAACCTCGAGCGACACCTGATGCGGGAAGTCCAGCAAGGGGGCACTCCGGACGACCTGCTGGTGCGGGCGAAAGGTCACCTCGATCAGGCGAGCGCTGCCGCACGATCGCTGAGCCTGGAGCTGTTTCCTCCCGCGCTGCACCTTGTGGGGTTGCCTGCGGCGTTGACCTGGCTGGCAGGACGGACACGAAACCAGTACGGCCTTGTGGTTCAGGTGACGGCTGACCCGCTCGCCAACTCCGATCGCAAGGACGTCCGCACGCTGTTGTTCGAGTCGGTGCGGGAGCTGTTGTTCAACGCGGTGAAGCATGCCCGCGTCGATCGGGTCACGCTCGATCTGTCACTCGATCAGGAGAACGCACTCTGCATCACCGTGACGGACTTGGGGATCGGGTTCGACCCCGGCGCGCTCGCCGAACGAGGCAAGGCCGGGAAAGCCGGATTTGGCCTGTTCAGCATCCGCGAGCGGCTGACGCTGCTCGGTGGCCGGTTCGACATCGAGAGCGCCCCCGGGCAGGGGACGCGGTTCCGCCTGGTCGCGCCCCGAGGCGAGACGCAAGGCGAGATCGAGGCGCCACTTCACGTGAGCCGCGGCGCGACCGAACCGACGTTCGGCGCCGCCGGCTTCGCGCCGGCGCGGCCGCTCAGGATTCTGATCACCGACGATCACGCGGAGGTGCGACGAGCGTTCCGCGAGTTGTTGCAGGAGCGGTCCGAGCTTCACGTCGTGGGCGAAGCCGCCGACGGACTCGAGGCGATTGTCGCAGCGCGCGAGCTCCAGCCCGATATCATCCTGATGGATATCTCGATGCCACGGATGGACGGGGTCGAAGCCACGCGCCGCATCCGCGCCGAGTTTCCAGGCATCCAGATTCTCGGGCTGTCGACGCACGTCAAAACCGAGGACCTTCACTCCATCGAGCTGGTCGGGGCCGCAGGGTTTTTCACCAAAGGCGTCGATACGCAGCGTCTGATCGACCACCTGATCGCCGTCCACGCCATGACCGCACTCGAATCGCCCAGTCAGCCGGCTTAGAACGGTTTCCGTTTCGATGTAGCGCCGCGCTTTCAGGGCGGCTACACGGATCTGGAAACGCGCTAGCGGGACGCGCACACTGTCAGTTCAATCGGAACGCGTACAGCTGATCGCCGGCCGCGACGAGGACATGCTGCTTGCCGTCGAGCAGGTAGGTCTGCGGCGCGTTGGTGACGTTGCCCAGCCGGGCATTCCACAGCGGCGTGCCGGTCGCGGCGTCGAACGCGACGAGGTTGCCAGCGCCGTCGCCCGCGAACAGCAGGCCGCCGGCGGTCGTCAGCATGCCGGTGGGACCGCCGCCGCCGGGGAGCTGATGGCGCCACGCGATCCGCCCGGTCTTCGGATCGATCGCCGTGACGAAGTTGCCGTAGTTGCCGATGCCAGACGCCTGCCGTCCACCGAGGCCCATCGATCCGCGCGGATCGGGATCGATCAAGTAGGCGATCGACAACTGGTTGTTCTCGGGCACATAAAAGAGGCCGGTGTCCGGCGAGTACGCGGGCGGCGGCCAGTTGGTCGCGCTGCCGGGAACGATCGCGCCGGGAATCGTCGCGACCTTCTCGGGGTTGAGAATCGGCCGGCCCTTGTCGTCGACCCCTTTGGCCCAGTTCGCTACCGTCCCGAACTTGCTGGTCGCGATGTGCTCGCCGGTAATCCGATCGACCGTGAAGAAGTAGCCATTGCGCGCCGCTGTCGAAACCAGCTTGCGCGGGCGGCCGTTGATCACCGTGTCAACCAGGATGGGCGTCTGCGCCGAGTCCCAGTCGTGCATGTCGCGCGGCGACGTCTGGTAATACCACGCCATTTTGCCGGTGTCGACGTTCACGGCGACGAGCGAGCAGGTGAACAGCCCGGCGCCTTCGCCGCGGCCAGCCGGGGTGTAGGCCGGCGTCGGATTGCCGGTGCCGAAGATGTAATACCTGGTCTCGGGATCGAAGACGCCGGGGACCCAGGGCTGAGCGCCGCCATGACGCGCCGCATCGAGACTCGGCCACGTCTCGAGGCCGGGATCGCCCGGGTTCATCGGCACGGTGTAGAGGATCCACTGGCGCTTGCCGGTCTCAGCGTCGTACGACTGCAGGAAGCCGGGCATGTCGAGGTCGTTGCCGGTGCCGACGATGACGTGGTCGTCGATGATGATCGGCGCCATCGACGAGAAATACTGTTCGTCGAACCGCGAGATCTCGACGCGCCACTGCTCCTTGCCGGTTCGGGCGTCGAGCTTCACGAGATAGTTGTCGTGGAACTCGGTGAATAGGAAGTTCTTCCACATCCCGACGCCGCGATGACCAGTGTGAGTGCCGCCGCGCGTCTTCCAGTAGTACTGCCAGAGGATCGAACCGTCGCGCGCGTCCACGGCCCAGACGTTGTCGGGCGACGTGGGGTAGAGCACGCCGTCGACCATCAGAATCGATCCGCGGATGGCCGCGGGCCCGCCGGTGTTGAACTCGCCGGTTCCGAGTCCGCTGATGACGAGCGGGAAGGGGGACGCGCCGCCCCGGCCTCCTCCGCCACCACCGCCTGGCCCCGGCGCCGCCGCTCGTCCAGTTGGGCCGACGCCGTCTGTGAATCCCCGCGAGACCCACGCGAGCGAGAGCTGCTTGACGGTCGTCTTGTCGATGTTCTTCAACGGGCTGTAGCGACGGCCCGTCAAATCACCCGAGTAGGTCGGCCACGAGTCGGTCGGCGGGCGCAGCTGGGCCGCGGTATCGACGCCGCGGCTCTGCGCCAGCAGCAGCGCCGGGGTCACGAGACAGAGCGGAAGCAGGAGCTTGATTCTGTTCATGGGATTACTTCAGGGTCGCGAGAAACGCGGTCACGTCGTGCATGTCTCGATCGGTCAGTTCCAGCACCAGCCGCCGGTGCGGCTCCAGCGGATCATTGAGGTCGACCTTCGGATTCGCGCCATCGCGCCGGAAGGTGCGTCGCGCGCCATCCTCGGTCTGGATCGACACCACGAAGTCGTCGATGCGCACGAGGCGCCCGGTGACGGGGGCGCTCCCCGGCGCGGTGACCGTCACCTGGATCCGGCTGGGCTCGGCCTCGCCACGTCCACCGCCGCCGCCACGGCCGCCGCGTCCGCTCAGGCCGCCCGAAACCCAGAGGTCCTGCAGCGCCCGCGCGTCCGCGACCCGGGCGGCGACGCCGCGGAGGTTGCCTGCCGGTGAATGGCATCGACTGCAGACTTTTTCGAAGTAGCGCTGGCCCGCCGCGGCATCGCCGACGATGACGTTCAGCTCGGGCAGCGTCTCCGATCCGGGCGGCCGTCCCTGGCGTCCAGCCTGTCCGAGGACGCTGTGGAAGTACTCGGCAATCGCCAGCATGTCTTCCTCGGGGAGATGAAACGCGGGCATCGTACCGACTCCGCCCTGACGGCCGTCGCGGATGACGGGAACGATATTCTCGCCGCGTTGATCGGTGAGGACGATCTGCGACCGCAGCAGGTTCGGCCCGCCCTGATCGCCACCGCGCAGGTCGGCGCCGTGGCAGGCGCCACAGCGCACGCCGTAGAGTGCCTTACCGCGCGCGATCGCTGCGGGATCGCCTGGTGGGCGCTGCTGCTGCGGGAAGTTGGCGCGTTGACCACCGCCTTGGCGGCCCGGCGGGAGTGTTCCGCGCTGGGGCTCGGCGCCGCGTCCCTGCTGAACCGTGCCGGCGGGCGGTTCCTGCAAATCTTCAGAGGCACTGCCCTGGACGGCCGCCCACAGCATGCCCGCACCGATCACCGCTATCCATGCCTGTCTCATCGCTCGCAAATGATAAATGAAATCGTTATCATCCGCCCATGCTGTACACCAGACGCGAAATTGCCACGCTGGCGCTCGCCTCGGTTCCGGCGGCCGCGCTGGCCGATCGCCGGTTGGCGGCACTGGCGCAGACCCTTCGCGAAGGCTCCGGCGGGCAAGCCCGGAAGCCGAGTTCCGTCATCGGCGGAGTCAGCCTCGGGACGATCACGTACAGCTACCGCAGCATGCCGGATCAGAGCGCCGAGGCCACCCTCCGCTACATCGTCGAATCGGGCATCAGTCAGATCGAGTTGATGAACGGGCCGGCCGAGAGTTTCGCCGGCGCGCCTCAGGGCGGACGGGGCGGCGGCGGTGGACGGCGGGGTGAGCAGCCGACGCCGGAGCAGCAGGCGGCGCAGCGCGAATCAGCCGAGCGGCTCAAGCAGTGGCGCACGTCCGTCTCGATGGATCGCTTCAAGCAACTGCGCAGGATGTACAACGATGCCGGCGTGACGATTTACGCGTGGAAGGCGCTGAATCCCAACATGTCGGACCAGGAGTTCGAGTACGTGTTCAACGTCGCCGAGGCGCTCGGGTGCACGCACACGACGCTGGAACTGCCCACCGACGCCGCGCAGCTCAAACGGATCGGAGCCTTCGCAGAGAAGCGGAAGATCTACGCCGCGTACCACACCCATCTTCAGGGCAGCATGACCGCGTTCGACCAGGCGTTCGCGGCGTCGAAAGCGAACATGGCGAATATCGATCTCGGTCACTACGTCGCCGCCACGGGCGAGAGCCCAGTGCCGTTCCTGCGGAAGTTCCACGACCGGATCGCGAGCGTGCACCTGAAGGATCGGCAGACGCCCGCGCACGGCGCCGGCAACCTGCCGTGGGGCACGGGCGACACGCCGCTGAAAGAGATCCTTCAGACCATGAAGACGGAGAAGTACACGTTTCCGGCGTCGATCGAGCTCGAGTACGACGTGCCGGCGGGATCCGACGCCGTCAAGGAAGTCGCGAAATGTCTCGAGTACTGCAAGGCGGCGCTGTGAAAGACCGGAGCGAACGCCCAGCGTGTGGCCGCCGCGATGGGCGAGCCGGTGATATCAGAATGTGTACTTCACCCCGAGCTGGATTTGCCGTGCCTGGTTCGAGGTACTGGTCACCCGCCCGCCGGCCGCTGTGTCAATGACGGTGTTCGGCGCGGCGAAATAGACCGAGTTCAGCAGGTTGAACGCTTCGACTCGGAGCTCGATCCTCCTGCCGCTGGCGATCGCGAACCGCTTGAAGAGCGACGCGTCGACATTCCATTGATGGTCCGCCCGCAGGATGCCGGCGCCTGAATTGCCGAACGTGAACGGGTCGGGTACGACAAACGCGGTCTTGTCGAACCACAGGTCGATCGTCGGACTGGCCACCGTCCCGGAGCCGATCCGATTCGGCCGCTGTCCGCCGACGCCGTTGTTGGCGACGTCCCGCGAAATCGTTGGCGTGTACGGCAGACCGCTGCGGAAGTTGACGATCGTCTGGACCTGCCATCCACCGAGTAGTGAGTTGTTCCTCGCAAACGGCAACGCATACCCCGAGCTGAACGCAAACAGATGGGGTGTGTCGGACGGCGTGGGACCCTCTTCGTAGACGTAGTTGCCACCGATTTCCGGCGCGGGGATCGTTCGCAGGCTCGACGAATAGGTATAGGACAGGAGATACCAGAAGCCATCGGACACGCGCTTCTGCAGCTTCGTCTGCAAGGCGTGATATCGACTCGACATCGCCTGGGTGTTGACGCTCAGATTGCCGAATCGTGGGTACGGCCGGCGAGTCTGGACGCTGCCCGGCCCGGCCGGCGGGAGGTTGATGTTCTCGGCCTGCTGCTGATGCGAGCCTGTGGTCCCCACGTAGTTGACCTCCAGCGTCGTGAGAGCGAGGAGCTCCTGCTGAAAGCCGATGTTCCAGCGCTGATCGCGTCCGGCCTTCGCTTCGAGCGGCAGTGGAATCCATCCGACCGTCCCGACTGCCGTGCCAAACGGCACACCCTGGTAGAAATCGGCGAGTGTTCTCGTCGGCACGTTGTTCACGGCCGCCGTCACGGTCTCGCTGAGGCTGAACGGCAGGAAGTTGAAATTCAGACGCCCGCTCGTCCCTTCGGCCTCGTAGAACGTGCCGTAGCCGCCGCGCACCACGGTCCGATCGCCAAACGGCCGCCACGCGAACCCCAGTCGCGGTGCAATCTGTTTGGTGTCGTTCTTGGTGATGTTCAGCGGCAGCCCGGCCTGACTGCTGGTCTGAATCAGATCGCCGAACAAGGCATAGCCGACGTCGGCCAGGCGCTGAGAGCTCAAATCGATCGTGTCGGTCTCGCTCGAGACGATGATTGATTTCGCGCGTGTGGGATCGAAGGCGGCCGCCTGATTGCGGTAGCCGGTGAGCCACGGCGTGAATTCGTACCGCACTCCGAGGTTGATGGTGAGTGAGTTCGACACTTTCAGATCGTCCTGGATGAAGCCGTGCCAGTAGGTCCCATAACCGCCCCACCACGTCGCCGGGTTCGAACGGCCGGAGTTGGCAGGAAAGCCGAGCAGGAAATCGGCGAACGCGTCACCGCTACCGGCCGCCGACGCAGGGTTCTGCGTCATGACCCCGGTAAAGCCATACGAGCCGTTGTGGGTGCGCGCGTCGGTGAACAGGATGTTGCGGCGATACACTCGCCCGCCGAACTTCAGAATGTGCGGCCCCTTGATCCAGGTGACGTTGTCGGTGATCTCGTACTCGCTGCGATTCTGCCATTTCGGCCTGCCGTCGCCGGCGTTGCCGGAGAAGCCGGTGTAGCCCGAAAAGGTGAACGCTGGCAGCGTCGCGATCGCCGGATCCTGAACCGCTTCGAGACCGCGGACGCCGGCCTGCCGCAGTAGATCGACGCCCTGCCCTTGGAAGTACGCCGTCGATCGATACTCGCCGTACATATGGCTGAGTCGCAGCTCGTGGACCAGTGACGATCCGAACGTCGACGTCAGTGCGCCAGCGAGGTTATACGCTGGTCCTTTCAGCTCTGTCGATCCGAGCGCAGGAAAATCGGCCGGCGTATCCTGCGTGCTGTGATGCTGGCTGAAGCGGACGAACACGCGGTGGCGCGCGCCGACCTGTTGATCGGCCCGCAGCGTCATCTGGTTCGAATCGAACGCCGTGATCGGATTGGCGGTGAACGTCCCCTGGGCGGTGTTGGGCAGCGGGATGTATTGCATGAAGAACTGCGCCTGCGACGAAATGCGGCCCTGCGGGATGGTGTTATTTGCGAACGGCGTGCGCGTCGTGCCGACGGTGGTCAGCGGGTCGTAGATCGGCGCGCGGCCGCGGAAGTCGCCGGCGCGCTGAGCGGCGTCCGGCACGATCACGTTGACGACGTTCCCCTGATCGCGCCGCTGCCCTTCGTAGCTGGCGAAGAAGAAGGTCCGGCCTTTCAACACCGGGCCGCCCAGCGTTGCGCCGAACTGATTGCGCTCGAGCTTTTCTTTCTTCGCGGCAAAAAAATTCCTCGCGTCGAAGGCGTCATTGCGCAGGAACTCGAACGCGCTGCCGTGGAAGGCGTTCGATCCAGACTTCGTGACGGCGTTGAACGTGCCGCCGGCGCCATGGAACTCGGCGGAATAGGCGTTCTGCTGGACGCTGAACTCCTGCAGCGCATCGACCGACGTCTGGATCCAGGTACCGCCCTGGTGCTCTTCGGTGATGTCCACGCCGTCGAGCAGGAAGCGCGTCTGCTGTCCGCTGATGCCGCCAATGACGTTGCCATTCACGATTTCCGGCCGCACGGTCTGCACGTTTCCGGTCGCTGGCAGCAGCGCCGTACCCGGGGTCAGCTTCGCGAGCTCGTAAAAGCCCCGGCCGTTCAGCGGCAGGTCGACGATCTGTTCATTCGTCACGACGTGGCTCAGCGTCGCCGATTCGGTGTTCAGCAGCGGCGACTGCGCCGACACGACGAGATCAGTGGAGAGCGAACCCACCGAGAGTGTCAGCTCGACGCGGGCCGATTGGCCGACCGTCAGCTCAACCCGATCCCGGACCGTAGTCTGAAAGCCCTGCAGCGCTGCGCTGATGCGATAGATGCCGGGCTCGAGCGGCGTCACCACGTAGTTGCCTTCGCCATCCGTCGTGACCGTGCGAGAGATATTGGTCGCCAGATTCGTGACGGTGACCGTCGCGCCGGGCACGGCGGCGTGCTGTTGATCGAGCACCATGCCGAGCAGTCGACCGGTTTGCAGCTGTGCGGAGAGCGGTGCGCTGGCAAGTGAACAGAATGCAACGAGCAGAGCGACACAGCCGAGCGGCCTGATCCTCATGGTCGTCCTCCACGATCCAACGGTCGGGGCCGAGCGTAGGCCGGTTCAGCCCGGCCGTCAACCTGCGATCTGAGGCTAACGACACTCTTCTGATTTGAGGGTCGGCGGAGAGGGCACCACGTTCTAGGCGCCAGCTCTGCCGGCCGATCAATAGCCGCTCGCCTTGATCCAGAAGCGCTCGCGCCAGGTGCCGCCAGCCGGGACGCTCTGTAATTCCTTGTACAGTCCGCGCGCCGCGAGGTTCAGCGCGTCGATGATGCCGGCCGTCGGCTCGATGCAGATGAACGGCCGGTCCTTTGGCGACCAGATCGTCACCGCCCGATAGTTGGGGCCCAGGCCGATCTCGAGCCGCTGCGACTTTCCGCTGATGGCAACCGTTGCCCGGCCTCGCGAATCCCGCGGCAGATCGGTGAATACATCGTCCAGGCTGTAGTCGCCGAGCGATGCCGCTTGCGGAGACGGAAAGAACCGCTCGATCGGCTCGGTGTCGCCGGTCGGTACCTTGTTCGACGTGAGCAGCCAGTGCGTCCGCGCGCCAACCGACAGCGTCCACGAGTCGCGCGGCGAGTCGGTCAGCTGGAAGTACGGGTGGAACCCGATCGCGATCGGCATCGGCTCCGCGCTCATATTGACGATGGCCGTCTCCACTTCGAGCACGCCGTCGCGCAGGCGATGCGTGATCTCGATCGTGTGCGCGAACGGCCACTGTTTCATCCACATCGGCTGCCGGTAGAACTCGAGCCGGCTCGTCACCCAGGCGCCATCCCTGTCGGCCAGTGCCTCCACGACGGTCCAGCGATCGGTCGTTGTGATGAACCCGTGACTCGGCATCTCCCCGCGCACGTTGCCGAGCTGCATGTCGAATGCACGCCGGCGGCCGTTGGCGAAGAATGCCTGCTCGTCGAGCCGATCAATCCAGGGGCCGAGAAACGGGATGCCGCTCATGCCCGGACGCGCCTTGAACTCCTCGATCGAGCCGTACGGCCAGTACAAGACGTTCTGGCCCTTCACGTTCATTTCGAAGGCGATGTTGCCGACAGACGTCACAATCGAGACAGTTGTCTCGGCACGCGCGTCGGTCAAGCGCACGACGTCGCCGCTGCGGTTAACCGAGTATTGCTGCGCGAATGCCGGCGAAGCGGCGAAGAAGACAGCGACGCCTGCCAGCGCGGAGCGGATCATCGCTGGCAAACCGGACAGTAGAACGTCGAGCGTCCATTCTGCCAGACGCGCGCGATGGTGCCGGTGCAGCCGGCAGTCGGGCAACGTTCGCCTTCGCGCTCGTAGACGCGGAAGCGCGAGCCGCGATAGCGCTCGGGGTCCTTCAGGGCAATGGCGCGGCGCAGCACCGACTTGATCGCCTGGACCAGCCGCTCGCAGCCGGCCCGCGGCGCGCCGGCTG
>Ga0070667_100003543_pt1 | contig 13302 bp, 9 predicted proteins | sample KBSS33metaG_FD_64659 | JGI IMG/M metagenome (GOLD analysis project Ga0070667, IMG submission 64659) | Switchgrass rhizosphere microbial communities from Kellogg Biological Station, Michigan, USA - KBS S3-3 metaG | ecosystem: Host-associated > Plants > Roots > Rhizosphere > Soil ...
CCCCTGATCACGTGGGGCCTGGTCGTCACCCGCGGCCCGCAGGGCCTGCCGGGCTCGCGGCGACGGCAGAACCTCGGCATCTATCGCCAGCAGGTGATCGGACGCCGGCAGGTCATCATGCGCTGGCTCGCGCACCGCGGCGGGGCGCTCGACTTCCGCGAATTCGCCGCGGCGCGCCCGGGTTCGCCGTTTCCGCTCGCGGTCGCGCTCGGCGCCGACCCGGCGACGATGCTCGGCGCCGTCACGCCAGTTCCCGACACGCTCTCCGAGTACCAGTTCGCCGGGCTCCTGCGCGGCAGCCGGACCGAGGTCACGGACTGCAGCGTCGGCGACGCCGGCGTCGCTCTGCAGGCGCCGGCGACGGCCGAGTTCGTCCTCGAGGGCCATATCCCGCCCGCTGCAGGCGGCTTCGTCGGCCGCAGCGAGTTCGGGGTGCCGCTGAAGGAAAGCGGCGGCTACCTGCACGCGCTCGAGGGTCCCTTCGGCGACCACACCGGCTACTACAACGAGCCCGACTGGTTCCCGGTCTTCGAGATCGAGCGCATGACCCACCGGCGCGACCCGATCTTCCACTCGACCTACACCGGCAAGCCCCCCGACGAGCCGGCGGTGCTCGGCGTCGCCCTCAACGAAGTGTTCGTCCCGATCCTGCAGAAACAGTTTCCCGAGATCGTCGACTTCTATCTGCCGCCCGAAGGCTGCAGCTACCGTCTCGCCGTCGTCAGCATCCGCAAGCGCTATCCGGGGCACGCGAAGCGCGTCATGTTCGGCATCTGGAGCTTTCTGCGCCAGTTCATGTACACGAAATTCATCGTCGTCACCGACGACGATGTCGACGTCCGCGACTGGAACGACGTCGTCTGGGCGATCACGACACGGATGGATCCGGTGCGCGACACCGTGCTCGTCGACCGCACGCCGATCGACAGCCTCGACTTCGCGTCGCCGGTCGCCGGGCTCGGCGGCAAGATGGGCCTCGACGCGACGAGCAAGGGCGTCGGCGAGACCGAGCGCGCGTGGGGCCGCCCGATCCGCAGCGACGCCGCGGTCGAGGAGCGCGTCGCCGGCATCCTCGCCGCGATCGCGGCCGCGCGGCCGCGCTGATCAGCGCGTGGTGCGCTTGCGCGCCGCGCGCGGCGCGACGCGATCCGCCTGCGACGCCTCGGAGGAGCCGCCGGCCACGGCGCCGGCGATGCCGGACGGCGATCGTTTGGTGCCGGCCTGCAAGCCCTCGGACATCCCGATCAGCACGCCGCTCGCGATCGCGGCGTAGCTGTCGAGCATCGCCTGGGCCGCGCGCATCTGCGTCGCGCGCCCCTGGCGCAGCATCGTCTGCGCCTGGCCGAGCACCGTCTCGACGGTTTGCGCCGCCTGCGAGCCGGTCGCGCTGCCCTTGGTGCGGAACGCGTCGAGCGCGCTCTGCCAGGGCACCTGCAGCGGGCCGGCCGACTGCGCCGCCTTGGCGACGGCGGCGAAGAAGACGTCCTCCATCTTCTCGACGTTTGCGAGCGCGTCCTTGAGCGGCTTTTCGGTCAGCGAAGCGCCGGTGCTGACGAATTGCTCGAGCGCCTTGCGGTTCGCCTCGACCGCCTGCAGCAGTGCCGCATCGATGCCCGCGAGTGCCTGGTCGATCAGGCCGGTGACGTCGACCTGCGGCGCTGCGTTGCGCGCGATGCCGAGCGACGCCGACTCGGCGACGTTCTTCACGACCTTGCGGATGTTGTCGAGCGTCAGTTCGCGGCCTTGCAGCGCGCGCAAGGTCGCTGCGCTCACCGCCTTGCGCACCGCCTCGCCCTGCTTGGCGCTCGCCTCGGCGAACATCGTGATCAGTGCGTCCTGGTCGATCCCGGGTTTCATGATGTGCTGCTCCTCCTCGAAAGACGCCGCGGCGTCACTGCATGTGCTGGCCGCCGTTGATCGCGATGTTGGCGCCGGTCAGGAACGCAGCCTCCTCGGATGCGAGATAGATGATAAGACCGGCCACCTCCTCGGGCTTGCCGAGCCGGCCGACCGGGATCTGCGGCAGGATCTTGGTGTTGAGGATCTCCTCCGGGATCGCGGTCACCATCTTGGTCCCGATGTAGCCGGGCGAGATCGTGTTGACGGTGACGCCCTTCTTCGCGACCTCCAGCGCGAGCGCCTTGGTGAAGCCGTGCACGCCGGCCTTCGCCGCCGAATAGTTGGTCTGGCCGAACGCGCCCTTGGAACCGTTCACCGAAGACACGTTGATGACGCGCCCCCAGTTGCGCTCGACCATGCCGTCGACGACCTGCTTGGTCATGTTGAAGAGGCTGTCGAGGTTGGTGCGCATGACCGCGTCCCAGTTGACCTTGTCCATCTTCTTGAAGGTCATGTCGCGCGTGATGCCGGCGTTGTTGACGAGGATGTCGACCGCGCCGACCTTGTTCTGCACCTCGGCGACCGCGCGCGCGCACGAGTCCATGTCGGCGACGTCGCACTGGACGGCGAGGATTTCGTAGCCGTTGTCCTTCATCCCCGCGACCCACTCGCGGTGCTTGGTGTTTCCAGGCGAGTAGGTGACGACGACGCGGTAGCCCTGGTCGACCATCTTGGTGGCGATCGTTTCGCCGAGGCCGCCCATGCCGCCGGTGACCAGCGCCACGCGTCCTTGCCCGCGGCCATTGCCTGCTGCCATTTCTCTTCTCCTTCGTGCGGTGAGTGTCGTCCGTCGGGACGCCGGCGCATCGCACCGGCCGAGACAGATTGATCATGCTCGCATGCCTCGGCAACGCCTGCTCCGGAAAACCCCTGACGCAGCCCCAGCTTCGGCAGGTAGCGCGATGCCGCCGGGGCGGCGCGTTCGGATGCTGCGACCTTTCGTCCTATGCTCGCGTCTGTGACGAGGGCGGCGAACATCGGGGGAGCGGTGTCGGCCGGGGCGATCGCCGCTGCGACCCCCGCGCTCGCGGCGTGTGCGCTCGCGCTCGCGACGGCTCCGGCGACGGCACAGGTCGGCGGCCAGGCCAGCCTCGCCCCGGTCGTGGTCACCGCCACCCGCACCGCGCAATCGCCGTTCGACGTGCCGGCGTCGATCGACCGCATCGGCAGCGAGCTCATCCGCGACGCCAAGCCGCAGGTCAACATCTCGGAGAGCCTCGGCGGCGTCCCCGGGCTGCTCGCGCGCGATCGCCAGAACTACGCCCAGGACGTGCAGATCTCGGTGCGCGGTTTCGGTGCACGGTCGACGTTCGGGATCCGCGGCGTCCGCCTCTACGTCGACGGCATTCCCGCGACGCTGCCCGACGGCCAGGGCCAGATCACCAACGTCGAGCTCGGCTCGACCGACCGGATCGAGGTGCTGCGCGGGCCGTTCTCGGCGCTCTACGGCAACTCGTCTGGCGGCGTCATCCAGGTGTTCAGCGAAGAGGGCAGCGGTCCGCCCGCGGTCGGCGTCGGCGCCTTCGTCGGCAGCTACGGCGCCCGGCGCCTCGGCGTCAAGGCGAGCGGCGGCAACGGCGGCTTCGGCTACGTCGTCGGCGCCAGCGCGTTCGGCACCGACGGCTACCGCGACCACAGCGCCGCCGAGCGCTACCTCGGCAACGTCAAGCTCACCTGGCGCGACGTCAACGACTTCTGGACGGTGGTCGTCAACCATGTCGACCTACGGGCGCAGGATCCGCTCGGCTTGACGCGCGAGCAGTTCGAGGCCGATCCGACCAGCGCCGATCCGGTGGCGACCCAGTTCAACACCCGCAAGACGGTCGCCCAGACGCAGCTCGGCGTCATCTGGGAGCATCGCATCGACGACGTCCATTCGCTGCGCGCGCTGATCTACGGCGGCACCCGCGGCACGACGCAATTCCAGGCGATTCCGGTCGGGCCGCAGGCGAACCCGTTGCACCCGGGCGGCGTCATCGACCTCGACCGCGACTACACCGGCGCCGATCTGCGCTGGACCGCGCGGACGCGGCTCGCCGGCTCGCCGTTCACCGTCGTTGCCGGGATCGCCTACGACGGGCTCGACGAGCACCGGCTCGGCTTCCAGAACTTCGTCGGCCCGGAGCTCGGCGTGCAAGGCGCGCTGCGTCGCGACGAAAGCAACGATGTCGCCAACTCGGACCAGTACGTGCAGGCGGGATGGGAGCTCGGGCGCTGGACGCTGCATGCGGGGGTGCGCAACAGCAGCGTGCGCTTCAGCTCGAAGGACCACTACATCGTCGGCACCAACCCCGACGACAGCGGCAGCGTGCGCTACGACGCGACGCTGCCGGTCGCCGGCGTGATGTTCAAGGCGAGCGACGTCGTGCACCTGTATGCGACCGCGGGCCGCGGCTTCGAGACGCCGACGCTGAACGAGCTCGCGTACCGGCCGAGCGGCCAGACCGGGCTCAACCTCGGGCTGCAGGCGGCCAAGAACCAAAGCGTCGAGCTGGGCATGAAGACGCGCAGCGCCTGGGGCGACGCCAACCTCGCGATCTTCGAGACGCACACCGACAACGAGCTCGCGACGCTCAGCAACGTCGGCGGCCGGGCGACGTTCCAGAACGTCGGCTCGACGCGGCGCCGCGGCGCGGAGGCGAGCTGGAACGCCGAGGTGAGGCGTGACGTGCGGGCGCAGATCGCGGCGACCTACCTCGACGCGCGCTACCGCGACGCCTTCCTGACCTGCGTCGGCACGCCGTGCCCGACACCGAACGTGCCCGTGCCGGCCGGCAATCGCATCCCCGGCATCGCGCAGACCGCGTTCTACAGCGCGTTCGCGTGGGCGCCGCCGCTCGGCTGGCGCGCCGGAGTCGACTTCCGCGCGCTCGGCAAGGTCTACGTCAACGACGCCAACTCCGACGCCGCTGCCGGCTTCGGCGTGCTCGGCGCCAACGTCGGCTGGTTCGCGAAGACGGGCCGCGTCGAGTGGTCCGCGTACGCCCGCGTCGACAACGTGTTCGACCGCCACTACGCCGGCTCGGTCATCGTCAACGAAGGCAACGCGCGCTTCTTCGAGCCGGCGCCCGGGCGCAACTGGAGCCTCGGACTGGCGGCGAACGCGTCGTACTGAGCGCGAGCGGCAGTGCAGTTCCTCGGCGCCGAAGCGACGCGACAGCGTTTGCCGTTCGCGGCGCTCGTCGCCGCGCTGCGGACGATGTTCGAGCACGGCTGCGAGCTGCCGCCGCGCCAGGTGCTCGAGCTCGGCGAGCCGGCAGGCGAAGGGGTGACGTCGCTCGTCATGCCGGCCTGGCAGCGCGGCGGCTGCTATGGCGTCAAGGTCGTCAACGTCGCGCCCGGCAACGCGGCGCGCGGGCTCCCTGGCCTGCACTCGACCTATGTCCTCTACGACGCAACCACCGGCGCTCCGCTGGCGTGGCTCGACGGCGACGAGATCACGGCACGGCGCACCGCCGCGACGTCGGCGCTCGCGGGGTCGTGGCTGGCGCGCGCCGACGCGCGCCATCTCGCGATCGTCGGTGCCGGCCGCGTCGCGCGGCTGCTCGCCGCAGCGCATCGCGTCTGCCGGCCGATCGAGCGCGTCACGGTGTGGGCGCGTTCGCCGGCGCGCGCGGCTGCGCTCGTCGACGAGTTGTCCGCGCAGGGCTTTGCGGCGCGCACCGCCGCCAGCGTCGAGAACGCCGTTGCCGATGCCGACATCGTCAGCTGTGCGACGCTCGCGCGCGAGCCGCTCGTGCACGGCAAGTGGTTGCGCGCCGGCAGCCATCTCGACCTGATCGGCAGCTTCGCGCCGTCGATGCGCGAGGCCGACGACGACTGCTTCGCCGGCGCGACGGTCGTCGTCGACAGCGACGATGCGGCGACCAAGAGCGGCGATCTGATCGGTCCGATCGCGCGTGGCGTCGTCGATCCGGGCGCGATCGCGACGCTCGCCGAACTCGCGCGCGGTCGCCGCCGCGGCCGCAGCGCCGACGATGAGCGCACGGTGTTCAAATCGGTCGGCAGCGCGCTCGAGGATCTCGCCGCGGCGATGCTCGTCCACCGCGGCGCCGTCGAGGTGCAGTGATGGCCGCAGGCGACGACATCCCGCTCGCTGGCGAACGAACGCCGCTGCGCCGCGCGATCACCGCGGCGACACGGCGCCCCGAGCCCGAGGTCGTGCCGCCGTTGCTCGACGCGGCGCGCCTCGACCCCGCGCGCGCGAGCGCGGCGCAGGCGCTGGCGCGCCGCCTTGCGCAGGCGCTGCGCGAGCGGCCGAGCGGCGGCGGGCGCGAAGGGCTCGTGCAGGGCTTGCTCCAGGAGTACTCGCTGTCGTCGCAGGAAGGCGTCGCGCTGATGTGTCTCGCCGAGGCGCTGCTCCGGATCCCCGACCCGGCGACGCGCGACGCGCTGATCCGCGACAAGGTCAGCACCGGCCAGTGGCACGAGCACCTCGGCCGCAGTCCGTCGCTGTTCGTCAACGCCGCGACCTGGGCGCTGCTGCTCACCGGCAAGCTCGTCGCGACGCACAGCGAGTCGAGCCTCTCGAGCTCGCTCGCGCGCATCGTCGGCAAGGGCGGCGAGCCGCTGATCAGGAAAAGCGTCGACCGCGCGATGCGGCTGATGGGCGAGCAGTTCGTCACCGGCGAGACGATCGCCGAAGCGCTCGCCAACGCGCGCTCGCGCGAAGCGCAGGGTTTTCGCCACTCGTACGACATGCTCGGCGAGGCGGCGCTCACCGCCGCCGATGCAGCGCGCTACCTGCGTGCCTACGAGGACGCGATCGACGCGATCGGTGCCGCCGCGGCGGGCCGCGGCATCGTCGATGGTCCGGGCATCTCGATCAAGCTGTCGGCGCTGCATCCGCGCTACCAGCGCGCGCAGCTCGATCGCGTCCACGGCGAGCTCTATCCGGTCCTGCGCGCGCTCGCGCTGCGCGCGCGCCGGCTCGACATCGGCCTCAACGTCGACGCCGAGGAGGCCGACCGCCTCGAGCTCTCGCTCGACCTCCTCGAGCGCCTCTGCTTCGAGCCCGCGCTCGCCGGCTGGAACGGCATCGGCTTCGTCGTCCAGGCGTACCAGAAGCGCTGCCCGTTCGTGATCGACGCGCTCGTCGATCTCGCGCGCCGATCGCGCCATCGCCTGATGGTCCGCCTCGTCAAGGGCGCGTACTGGGACAGCGAGATCAAGCGCGCGCAGCTCGACGGCCTCGACGGCTATCCGGTCTATACGCGCAAGGCCTACACCGACCTCGCGTACCTCGCGTGCGCGCAGAGGCTGCTCGCCGCGCCCGACGCCGTCTTTGCGCAGTTCGCGACGCACAACGCGCACACGCTGGCGGCGATCGTCGAGCTCGCGGGCGTCGACCGCTACACGTCCGGCCAGTACGAGTTCCAGTGCCTGCACGGCATGGGCGAGCCGCTCTACGAGCAGGTCGTCGGCGGCGCCGCCGGCGTCCCGCAGCGGCCGTGCCGCATCTATGCGCCGGTCGGAACGCACGAGACGCTGCTCGCGTATCTCGTGCGGCGGCTGCTCGAGAACGGCGCCAACACGTCGTTCGTCCATCGCATCGCCGACCCCTCGGTGCCGCTCGACGAGCTGATCGAGGATCCGGTGCAGACGGTCGAGCGGATGGCGGCCGCGGAGGGTGCGATCGGCCTGCCGCATCCGGCGATCGCGCTGCCGGCCGCGGTCTACGGCAGCGCCCGTCGCAACTCGCGCGGCGTCGACCTGGCGAGCGAGGACGCGCTCGCCGCGCTCGCCGCCGCGATGCAGCGCAGTCGCGAGCGACGCTGGTCGGCGGCGCCGCTTCTCGCCGACGGTGCGCCGGCAGGCGAAGCAACGCGGCGCGCCGTCGCGATCGTCAATCCGGCCGCGCACGACGACGTCGTCGGCGAGGTCGTCGAAGCGTCCATCGCCGAGGTCGGGCACGCGCTCGCGAGCGCCGCCGCCGGCCGAGCGGCGTGGGCGGCGACGCCGGCGAGCGAGCGCGCGACGATGCTCGAGCGCGCCGCCGACGGCCTCGAGGCCGAGCTGCCACTGCTCCTCGGTCTGCTCGCGCGCGAGGCCGGCAAGACGATTCCGAACGGCGTCGCCGAGGTCCGCGAAGCGATCGACTTCCTCCGCTTCTACGCAGCGCAGGCGCGGCGCGATCTCGGCGACGGCGAGGTCGAGGCGCTCGGACCGGTCGTCTGCATCAGCCCGTGGAACTTTCCGCTCGCCATCTTCACCGGCCAGGTCGCGGCGGCGCTCGCCGCCGGCAATCCGGTGCTCGCCAAGCCCGCCGAGCAGACGCCTCTGGTCGCGGCGGAGATGGTGCGCAGGCTGCACGACGCCGGCGTGCCGCGCTCCGCGCTGCAGCTGCTGCCCGGCCGCGGCGAGACGGTCGGTGCCGCGCTCGTCGCCGACGCGCGTGTCGAAGGCGTGATGTTCACCGGCTCGACCGACGTCGCGCGGCTGCTGCAGAAGAGCCTTGCCGGCCGCCTCGGCCGCAACGGCCGGGCGGTCGTGCTCGTCGCCGAAACCGGCGGCCAGAACGCGATGCTGGTCGACTCCTCGGCGCTCGCCGAGCAGGTCGTCGGCGACACGCTCGCCTCGGCGTTCGACAGCGCCGGCCAGCGCTGCTCGGCGCTGCGCGTGCTCTGCATCCAGCAGGACGGCGCCGATCGCGTCGTCGAGATGCTGCGCGGCGCGATGGCGGAGAGCCGGATCGGTCGCGCCGAGCGGCTCGCCGTCGACGTCGGCCCGGTGATCGACGGCGAAGCGCGCGCCGCGATCGAGGCACACGTCGAAGCGATGCGGCAGCGCGGCCACCGCGTCTTCCGCCACCCGGGCGGTGCGGACGCGGCGCTCGAGCGCGGCACGTTCGTCGCCCCGACGCTGATCGAGCTCGACCGCATCGGCGAGCTCGAGCGCGAGATCTTCGGCCCGGTGCTGCATGTCGTGCGCTACCGGCGGCGCGATCTCGCCGCGACCGTCGCCGAGGTCAACGCCACGGGTTACGGGCTGACGCTCGGCGTCCAGTCGCGGATCGACGAGACGATCGCCGCGGTCGTCGCCGATGCACGCGTCGGCAACGTCTACGTCAATCGCAACATGGTCGGCGCCGTCGTCGGGGTGCAACCGTTCGGCGGCGAAGGGCTGTCGGGGACGGGACCGAAGGCGGGCGGCCCGCTCTATCTGCTGCGTCTGCTCGCGCGGCCGCCGGCCGACACCATGGCGCGGGCGCTCGATGCCAGCGGCGAGATCGAAGCGGTCGTGGCGTCGGCAACGGCGACGCCGCTCGCCGCGCTGCGCGACTGGGCCGAGCGCGGCGGCGAGCGCGCGCTCGTCGAGGCCTGCACGCGCTTCGCCGCGCAGTCGCGCGTCGGCGTCGCCGTCGTGCTCGCCGGTCCGACCGGAGAGCGCAACGTCTACACGCTGCATCCGCGCGACGCCGTGCTCTGTCTTGCCGACGCCGACGCCGATCGCCTGCTGCAGCTCGCCGCGGTGCTCGCCGTCGACAGCCGCGCCGTCTGGCCCGCCGTGGCCGCGCCGTTGCAGGCGCGGTTGCCCGCCGCGGTGCGCGCGCGGATCGACGTCGTCGCCGACTGGACCGCCGCCGACGTCCGGGTCGACGCCGTCCTCCACCACGGCAGCGCCGAAGCGCTCCTGCAGGTGTTGCGCGCCGTCGCCGCGCGGCCCGGACCGATCGTCGGCGTCGAAGGGCGCCGCCCCGGCGACGCTGCGCTGCCGCTCGAGCGGCTCGTCGTCGAGCGCGCCGTCAGCGTCAACACCGCGGCCGCGGGCGGCAACGCGACGCTGATGACGCTGCAATGAGCGCGATCGGCATCGCCCGCGCTGCCTGCGCCGTGCTCGTCGCGGTCGCCTGCGCAGCAGCGGCGACGACGGTCGAGCGCACGCTCGCCGTCGCCGGCCGCGACCGCAGCTACGAGGTCGACGTCCCGGCGCAAGCGCCACCGCCCGGCGGCTGGCCGGTCGTGCTCGTCTTCCACGGCGGCGGCGGCAACGCCGCGTCGGTGCGGACGCAATCGAGGATGAGCGCCAAGGGCGCCGCCGAAGGCTTCGTCGCCGTCTACCCGCAGGGCTCGGGCGGCATCGCCGGCAAGCTGAAGACGTGGAACGCGGGCACGTGCTGCGGCTGGGCGATGCAGCACCACGTCGACGAGACGGCGTTCGTCGCCGCGCTGCTCGACGACCTCGCGACCGTCGTCGCCGTCGACGCGAGGCGCGTCTACGCGACCGGCATCTCGAACGGCGGCATGATGGCGTACCAGGTCGCGTGCACGCTCGCCGACCGCTTCGCCGCGATCGCGGTCGTCGCCGGCGAGATGACGATGGCCGCGAGCGACTGCCGGCCGGCGCGACCGGTCGCGGTCCTGGTCATCCACGGCAGCGCCGACCGCAACCTGCCATTCGAAGGCGGTCCGGGGGCGCGCGCGGTCGCGGTGCACGAGGTCAGGAGCGTCGCCACCGCAGTCGACTTCTGGCGGCGCAACAACGGCTGCGCCGACCCTGCCGCGAGCGAACGCGACGGCGTCGTCGCCCGGACGCGCTACGGGGGCTGCCGCGACGATGCCGACGTCGAGCTCGTCGCGATCGACGGCGGCGGGCACTCGTGGCCGGGCGGCGAGCGGCTCGCGCGCTTCCTCGATCCGCCTGCGAACGCGCTCGACGCGACCGCCGCGATCTGGCGCTTCTTCGCCCGCCATTGAGCGCACCGGCTCGCCGCGCCGCCGGCGATGGCGAGCCGCCGGCGGCGGTCAGACCGAGATGTCCTCGGCGCGCACCATGGCGCGGATGTGCTCGAGATCGCCGATGGCGACGCAGCGCACCGGGAGTCGTCCGGGCATCGGAACGAGCGCCGCGCGCGTCGCGCGGTGGGCGAGCAGCGCCTGGGCAACCTCGAGAAGGCGACGCTCGAGCTCGCGCCCTTCGGCTTCCCAGGCGTCGATTGCAGCGGATCGTCTGTCCATTGCCCTGCGGAGCACGGCGCGTGTCCGTGGCGGAGCGGAAACACCGCACCCCCCGCTCACGGGATGCCGCCTGTGCAGCACGTGCGCCCGGGCGCACGACATCCCGTTACTGTTCGTCGGCCCGCTCCTACGACGATCGCCGTACGCTGCTCACGACGACATCCGGCGGCGACCGATCGCCCCGGCATGCCATCTTGGCTACCGTTGCCTCGCCCGATTCCCCTCCATGCCGACCCGAATGGACACCCGCCGCGCCACCGCCCTGCTGCTCGGCCTCGTCGCCGGCGGTCCGTCGTTCGCCGACGACCAGGCGGCTGCGACCGAGCCGGCGCGTGCCGAAGTGCCCGAGGCGGCGACCGTGCCGGCGGCGGCGCCGCGCTGGGCGGCCGGCGGAACGATGCGCGCCGACGGCTACCAGATGTCGGTGGCGCGCGGCTCGTTCGGCGTCGGCATGCGGTTCGAGCCGCGCATCCTGCCGCTGCGACCCACCGAGACGGCGACCGAGCCGACGACGCTGACGCTGCCGGCGGTCTCGGTCGAGCTGCGCAGCGTCGCCGCGCAGCCGGTCGTCGCGAGCAGCCTTGTCGAGCGCGCGCTCGGTGGCGACAGCGAAGCGACGACGGTCAGCAAGGTCGGAATCGAATGGAAACCGGCGCAGTCGCAGATCTTCTTCCGCGGCGGCGTCGGCGTGCGCCTGAGCGGCGACGACAGCGTCGTGATGCGGCTGCGCAAGGGAACGCTCGGCGTCTACATGCAGCGCAGGTTCTAGCCGCGAGAGCGGCCGCCTGCGAGAGCGGCTAGCGCAGCGTCAGCTTGGCGATCGACTTGTTGGTCGGGTCGGTGACCCAGAGCGTGTTCGCGCCGCCGACCTGCGGGCCTGCGGTGATCGCGTTCAGCTGCGTGTTCGGCGCGACTCCGGTGTACTCGGTGATCGTCCCGGCGGGCGTCACGCGGCCGATCAGGCCGTCGAAGTAGCTCGTGAACCAGACGTTGCCGTCGCCACCGAGCGTCATGCCGCCGAACAGCGTGAACGCGCCGTTGAGGCCGCTCGAGAAGAGCGTCACCGCGCCGGTCGCCGGATCGATGCGGCCGACCGCGGGGCCGCCCTGGCCGTCCTTGACGAACCAGACGTTGCCGTCGGCGCCGGCGGTCATCGCGCGGATCGAGCCGACGACCGGGGTCGCCTTGTACTCGGTGATGACGCCCGCCGGCGTGACGCGGCCGATCAGTGTGCTGAGGCCGTCGAGCGAACGCTCGGCGAACCAGACGTTGCCGTCGGGCCCGGCGGCGATCGACGTGGCCGGCGACTGCAGGGGGCCGAACTCGGTCGCCATCCTCGTCGTCGGATTGAAGACACCGATGCGCATGCCGGTGTATTCGGTGAACCAGAGGTTGCCGTCCGGCCCGGCCACGACCATGTACGCCTGCGACCCCGGAGTGATGCCGGTGCAGACGGTGCGGACGAAGCTGTTCGACGCGTCCGGGGGCGTCGAGGTGCAGGTGTCGACGCCGTTCGGTCCGATCGTCGTCGTCGGGCACGTCGTCGTCGTGTAGTTGTTCGCTGCGATCGGCGCGATCGGCGTGCACGCGGCGACCAGCGTCGGCCCGGTCGTCACGGTGCGGCACGTGCTGCCGGCATCGGGAGGCACGGCCGGGATCGGGCCCGACGCCGGCGTGCCCGGCGTCGGCGCCCGTGCGACGCACGTCCCCGGCGGCACCGGCGTGCAGACGCCGGAGCCGGTCTCGCACGACTGCTCCTGCGCCGTCGCCTGGCGGATCTGGATCGTCGTCTTCATCAGCGGCGTCGGGAACTCGGTCGCGACGCTGGTCGCGATGTCGACCACGCCGACCGTGCCGGCGAGCGTGATTCCGGCGAGCGGATCGCAGAACCAGACGTTGCCGTCGGGACCGCGCGCCACCGGGCCGGGGTTGAACGACATCAGTCCTGCCGCACGCAGGACCGGGTAGCTGACCGCGCCGGCCGCGGTCATGCGGCCGATCTGGTTCGGGACGAAGCCGCCGCTGAACCAGAGCGTGCCGTCGCCGGCCTGGGCGATGCTGCCGCCGTCGAGCGACGGGGTGACGCCCGACGCGGCCGCCGAGTACGACGTGATGATCGGATCGTTGGGACCGGGTGGCGGCGCCGGCGGCGCTGGCGCGGGCGGTGGCGCCGGCGTCTTCGCCGGCGGCGGCAGTTGCGGCGAGTTCGACGAGTCGATCGCCTTGCTGCCCGAGAGCGCGACCGTGTCGGGGCCACCGCCGCAAGCGGCGAGGCTCGCAGCCAGCGCTGCGACGAGCTGGCGTCGCATCGACACGTCCATGCAAGCTCCTGTCGGCCACGCTCAGTGCGCGGCCGGCGAGGATCGTAGCCGTGGGTGCCGCCAGGCAAGCGCCGAGGTTGCAAGCGATTGCGTGTAACGATACAAGTTCGCCGGGCGTCGATAGC
>Ga0070667_100003547_pt1 | contig 13297 bp, 16 predicted proteins | sample KBSS33metaG_FD_64659 | JGI IMG/M metagenome (GOLD analysis project Ga0070667, IMG submission 64659) | Switchgrass rhizosphere microbial communities from Kellogg Biological Station, Michigan, USA - KBS S3-3 metaG | ecosystem: Host-associated > Plants > Roots > Rhizosphere > Soil ...
GTGGCTGGTACCATCAGATTGAGGGGCCAAAATGACCACCGCACCCTCATGGACCTAAACTACCGCGATCTACCCAATGGCGAACAAGCCATGAGGTTAACTGTCGAGGATGCGCACAAGGACTACGAGCCGGACGAGCTTCCCCCAATCCAGCCGATGCCTAAGGACGCACAGAAAGCAGCGTCGCGCTGACACCTAAATCAATTGTTCGGCATGTTCATGCTGAACCTAGGAGCACTGTACGACAGCCGGCTAAGTCATTGAAAAAATGGTGGGCGTGGCAAGGATTGAACTTGCGACCCCTGCGATGTCAACACAGTGCTCTACCACTGAGCTACACGCCCACTCGGGCGCGTACCTAGGCAGGCGAGGCGCGCCACGCAACCCGCTTTAGAGGCGTCCGTGCTGGTCTTCGGTCTGGAACATCCGGTCGACCTCCATCACCAGGTCTTTCAGGTGGAAGGGCTTGGACAACAGCTTGGCCTCAGGCGCTGTGCGGCCGCCCTGGAGCGCCACGGCCGCGAAGCCGGTGATGAACATAACTCGGATCGACGGGTCGATGGCGCTGGCCTTCTGGGCCAGTTCGATTCCGTCCATCTCGGGCATGACGATGTCGGTCAGCAGCAAGTCAAAGCGCTCGATCTCGAGCAGGGGCACGGCTTCGGTGCCGCAACCCACGGCCTGAACTTCATACCCCACGCGTTGCAGCGCGCGCTGAAGGTATTCGCGCATCGAAGTATCGTCTTCGGCTAGAAGGATTCTCGCCATGGCCGCTTTTATGCTCTGATCGAATCTGTTTTGCCAGAAGCGAATGAGGCTTTCGCGCGTTGCAGCGCCTCAATGCGAGTCCTAAACTGGCACGGAATTTAACCGTGACGCCACTCCCCTCCCCCATCATCCACCCGGCCCGAGGGCCGTTGCCGGTGCTGTTGTCGGTTCCGCATTCAGGCCGCGACTATCCCGATTGGCTGATCGAGATGGCGTCCGCCGGCCGCTCGGCCCTGACCCTGCTGGAGGATCCCCTGGTCGACCGGCTGGTGTGGCGGGCCATCGGCCGCGGCGCCGGCGCGGTGATCGCCCAGGCTCCGCGCGCGGCGGTCGACTGCAACCGCGCCGAGGACGAGGTCGATCCTTCGGTCATCGAAGGCGCCCGCCCGTCCCGGATCACACTGCGCGCGCGCGGCGGCCTTGGCATCGTCCCGGCGCGCACGCCGCAACATGGTTATTTGTGGCGACGGTCAATCACCAGCAAACAGCTCGACGACCGGCTCGACCAGGCCCATCGTCCGTACCATCGGGCGATCGACGAGCAGATTGCCTTGCTATTGGACAGGTTCGGCTGCGCGCTTCTGCTCGATTGCCATTCGATGCCGCCACCGCCCGCGGGGATCGCCCCGATCGTCATTGGCGACGGCCGCGGCCGCACCGCCGCTTCGTGGATCAGCCAGGAAGCGCTGGGAATCGTCAACCGCTGCGGCTTCTCCGCTGGCCTCAACGATCCTTTCGCCGGAGGGCATGTGATCGAACGGCACGCCCGGCCTGCGCGCGGCGTCCATGCACTGCAGGTCGAGATCGACCGGCGTTGCTATCTTGACCGCGACATGATCGCGCCGGGACCCGATTTCGACAAGGCCGCGGCGCTCATCGAAGCGCTCGCAGTCGGCCTTGGCGAAGCCCTCCTCGGGCGCGAGTTCGCGACCGCCGCCGAATAGCTCCGGAGGTTAGACTGTGGCGGGAGCGGGCTGCGGGATTTGCGCTGGAGCCTTGCCCTGCTCCATCTGGCGCCCGAACACCTCGCGCATCTGGCTGAGCGAAAAGAGGTGCGCGAAGATCAGAGCGAGCATCCCGTTCTGGTTCATCTTGCGCAACTCGTCGCCGCGCAAGTCGCGCAGCTTGTCCTCGTCGACCATCCGGAAGCCGCGATAGATGAACGGCTGCTCGAAGCCTTCGGGCTGGATCGCAACCTCGCCGTCCATCAACAGATCGGATGCTTTGAGCTCCTCGATGAACGCGGCGGTGCGCTGACCCGCGGCTTCGAACTGCTCGCAGAACTGCAGGATCGCCTTGGTCGATTCGGTCGGCTGGTCGCCGTCAAACAGCGGCTGCCCCTCTTCGAACTCGCCAACCGCCTCCGAAGTCGGATCGAAGCAAAGCGAAAGCTCGTCACTCTCGGGACGAAGCCGAGCCAGCATGAACGGGTAGCGCCGGATGTAAGCTGGCACGTAGGCGCTCTTGTCCAGCTGACGGCCGTCTTCGTCGAGAAACACATTGACGCCCTCGTTGAGGCCCATCAGAGCAATCGGGATGGGATTGTCACCGATCGAAAAAACGATCGGGTAAGAGCGCTGGGCGAGACCGAACTCGTCGACCGTCACGGGGATCGCATGGGTCCGTCCGATCTGGCCCATCTTGAGCACGGGACGGACCTTCATCTTGCCATGTTGGGTTGCGTTGACCGGCTCTAGCGCCTGGTAGAAAAGCGGCAGCTGAGGGTTTTGGGCGGCAGTCGCCATCCTTGTGTTTCTCCTGGGGGGCGGGCTTACGGCTTTATAAAAGCGGCGCAGGCCTGCCGGAAAGCAGTGCGAGCGCGCTCTATTGTTCTCGCCGCGATTAGGCAAGCCGAGAGGGCGTCCTTCTTTCCCGGCAGACGGCAAGTTCATTGATTATTCAAGGGGCCGCTGCGAAGCCGCTCTTCAGGATGGGGCACCCGTGACTCCCGGATCGATATTCGGCCTGTGGCCGATGCTGCTCGCGCTGTTCGCCGCGCAGTCCGAGCCTGCGCCTCAAACCGTGACCCGCATGGTCGTGGAACAGACGGTAATCTGGCGGGTGCCGCTGCAGCCGCGACCGATGATGGCGCAAATCGAATGGGTTGAGCGCGCTGGTCCCAAATGCATCCCGATCGGCAACATCCGGCGGGCCCTGCTATCGGGACCGGAGCATGTCGACTTCGTGTTCGCCCGCGGTGGCCGCATTCGCGCCGAGTTCGAAGAGGACTGTCCTGCGCTCGATTATTACGGCAATTTCTATCTGCAGCCGGAGGACGGCCGGCTGTGCGCCGGGCGGGACGCGGTTCATTCGCGCATGGGCGGCAGCTGCACGATCGGCCGATTTCGCCAACTCGTGCCCCGCCTCAAGCGCTAGATTCCTTGACTTTTCGAGGGTTGCGCTCACATAGCCTGCACTTGGAAGCCGCGTTTGCGAACGTTGCCGCGGCCTGACACTTTCTTCCGGATTTTGAATGTCCTTCGCCGATCTCGGCCTATCCGCTGAATTGCTCCAAGCCGTCGCCGACAGCGGCTACGGCGAACCGACTCCGATCCAGAGAGCGGCGATCCCGTCGGTGCTGATGGGGAAGGATTTGGTCGGCATCGCCCAGACTGGCACCGGCAAGACCGCTGGATTCGTCCTGCCGATGATCGACATCCTGCATGAGGGGCGCAGCCGCGCGCGCATGCCACGCTCACTGATCCTCGAGCCGACGCGCGAGCTCGCGCAACAAGTGTCAGAAAATTTTGATAAATACGGCAAATACCATCCGCTTTCGATGGCGCTGCTGATGGGTGGCGTCCAAATGGGCGACCAGATCAAAGCGCTGGAAAAAGGCGTCGATGTCCTGATCGCCACACCCGGCCGGCTGATGGACCTGTTCAGCCGCGGCAAGATCATGCTCAACGACTGTAATCTGCTGGTGATCGACGAAGCCGACCGCATGCTCGACATGGGCTTCATCCCGGACATCGAGGAGATCTGCTCGAAGCTACCCAAATCCCGCCAAACGCTTCTGTTCTCCGCGACCATGCCCCCGCCGATCCAGAAGCTCGCGTCGAAATTCCTCAATGATCCCAAGCGGATCGAGGTCGCGCGCCCAGCCACTGCCAACATCAACATAGAACAGCGGCTGGTCGAGGTTCGCCCCGAGAAGAAGAAGGACGCGCTGCGCGACATCCTCCGGCACGAGGAATTCAAGAACGCGATCGTCTTTTCCAACCGCAAGACCACCGTGCGTGAGCTTGCTTCCAGCCTCAAGCGCTCGGGCTTCTCGGTTGGTCAGATTCAGGGCGACATGGACCAGTCGGACCGCATCGCCGAGTTCGACCGCTTCAAGAAGGACGAGATCAACATCCTCGTAGCCTCCGACGTCGCCGCGCGCGGTCTCGACGTCAAAGGCGTCAGCCATGTGATCAATTTCGACGTCCCGTGGCAGCCGGACGATTATATCCACCGCATCGGCCGGACGGGCCGCGCGGGAATGAAAGGCATCGCGATCACGCTCGCGACACGCGCGGACACCGAGGCCGTAGCGGCCATCGAAAAACTGATCGGCCACAAGATCGCTCGGGTCGGATCATCTCAGGATGAGGCCAGGGCGGTCGAGGCACGCGAGGCCAAACCCGCGGATGCGCCCAAGGCCCGTGAGACTATACCCACGGAAGCGCCGAAGGTCCGCGAGGCGAAGAAACCGAGCCCCAGGAGGGCCAAAGCTGCGGGACCAAGACCTGCTCCCGCCGAACGTTCGCCCGTTGTCGAGGACATCAAGGGCGAATGGAACGGTCCATTGCCGAGCTTTCTTTCGCACAGCGCCGGCTAGGTACATCGCTGACACTGGAAAGGCGACAACGCCGTTCCTAGCTCCGTTTCGGGCTGCAAGACCGAAGGAGCCATGATGGCTGAAACCGAATACGTCCCGCCGCGCGTCTGGACCTGGGACCAACCGAGCGGCGGTCAATTCGCCAACGTCAACCGACCCATCGCCGGCGCGACTCACGACAGGGACCTCCCCGTCGGGGAGCACCCTTTCCAGCTCTATTCGCTTGCCACGCCCAACGGCCAGAAGGTCGCGATCCTGTTTGAGGAGCTGCTCGAAAAGGGCCACAAGGATGCCGAATATGATGCCTGGCCGATCCGCATCGGCGAGGGCGAGCAGTTTTCGAACGGCTTCGTAGCGGTCAACCCCAACAGCAAGATCCCGGCGCTGATCGACCGCAGCGGCTCCAAGCCGGTGCGTGTCTTCGAATCCGGCGCGATCCTGCTTCATCTGGCCGAAAAATTCGGCGAATTCCTCCCTGCGTCCGGCCCCGAGCGCGCTGAAACCCTGTCATGGCTCTTCTGGCAGGTCGGCACCGCTCCCTTCCTCGGCGGCGGCTTCGGCCATTTCTTCGTCTATGCGCCCGAGAAGTTCGAATATCCGATCAACCGCTATGCGATGGAAGCCAAGCGCCAGTTCGACGTCCTCAACCGCCGGCTCGCGGACAATGAATATGTCGCGGGCGCGGACTATAGCATTGCCGACATCGCCATCTGGCCCTGGTACGGCGGCCTCGCGCTCGGCCGCAGCTACGAAGGCGCCGACGAGTTCCTCGCGATCCACGATTATGAGCATGTGATGCGCTGGGCTCGGGCAATCGACGGGCGACCGGCGGTCAAGCGCGGCCGGATCGTCAACAAGATGACCGGCGATCCCGCTCACCAACTCCACGAGCGTCACGACGCGAGCGATTTCGAGCTGAGGACCGAGGACAAGGTGCCGCTCACTCCCGCGGAAGAAGACTTCGCCGCCGTGCGCGACGACGCGATCTAGTCCGCTCGCTGGTAGCGCTGCAGGAATTCTTGTCCGAACGCCTGCAGCCGCTGCTCGGCAATCGCCTCGCGCAGGCCCTGCATCAGCCGCTGGTAGAACCACAGATTATGGTCGGTCATCAGCATCGCGCCGAGGATCTCGCCCGACTTGACCAGGTGATGGACGTAGGCGCGCTCGAACTTGGAGCATGTCGGGCAGGGGCAGCCCGGGTCGATCGGCTCTTGGTCCTCGGCGAAACGGGCATTCCGAAGGTTCAGCGGCCCATCCGCCGTAAATGCCTGGCCTGTCCGCCCCGATCGTGTCGGAAGCACGCAGTCGAACATGTCGATCCCCCGCTGGACTGCTCCGACGATGTCGTCGGGCTTGCCGACCCCCATCAGGTAGCGCGGCTTTTCGGCGGGAAGTTGGCCGGGCGCGAAATCGAGGCAACCGAGCATCGCTTCCTGCCCTTCCCCAACCGCCAGCCCGCCGACCGCGCAGCCGTCGAACCCGATTTCGATCAGCGCCCCGGCAGATGCCTTGCGCAGACCTTCTTCGAGCCCGCCCTGCTGGATTCCGAACAAGGCGCCCTCATTACCGAGCGCGTCGAAGGCATCGCGTGACCGTTTCGCCCAGCGCATCGAGCGGTCCATCGCTTCCGCCTGCACCTCCGCCGTGTCGGTCGTCTTCACCAGCTGATCGAACGCCATAACGATATCGGATCCGAGCAGCGTCTGGATTTCTATCGAACGCTCGGGGCTGAGCATATGGCGCGAACCGTCCAGGTGACTGGCGAACGCCACGCCCTCCTCGCTGACCTTGGTCAGCTCGCTCAAGGACATCACCTGATAACCGCCGCTGTCGGTCAGGATCGGCCTGTCCCAGCCCATGAACCTGTGCAGCCCGCCGAGCCTCGCGATCCGCTCCGCGCCCGGGCGGAGCATCAGGTGATAGGTATTGCCGAGGATGATGTCCGCGCCGCACGCGCGCACCTCCTCGGGGCGCATCGCCTTGACCGTCGCGGCGGTCCCAACCGGCATGAACGCCGGCGTGCGGATTTCGCCCCGCTGCATCGCGATCGTCCCCGTGCGCGCGGCGCCGTCGGTCGCGGCGATGGTGAAGGCGAAACGGGTCACGGAAGCGCTCCTAGCGGGCGCGAATCCCGGCGGCTACATCCGGACCGTGATCAGCCCCTTCGCCTATCCCGTGATGACCGGCGTTGCAGTCGTATCCGGCTTCGTCGATTCGATCGCGGGAGGTGGCGGGCTGATCATGATGCCGGCTCTGTTCTTCGCTGGCGCGGCGCCGCTCCAGGCGCTCGGGACCAATAAGCTCCAGTCGGTATTCGGCACGGGTGTCGCGCTGCGCAACTATTGGCGCTCCGGCCTGGTCGAATGGCGGCCCAACCGCCTGACGGTCGCCTTGGTGTTCGTCGGCGCGGTCGCCGGTGCGCTGGTGGTCCAGCTGGTCCAGACTCGGCTGCTCGCCCTGATCATTCCCGTGCTGTTGGTCGCCTCCGCGCTCTACATCCTGTTTTCGCCACGAATGAGCGACGAGGACGCGCACCATCGGGTAACGCCCAAAGGCTATGCGCCGATCGGCTCAGCAATCGGTTTCTACGACGGCTTCTTCGGTCCGGGGACCGGCACATTTTTCTCGACCAGCCTTGTTGCGCTACGCGGCTTTGGCCTGACCAAGGCGACCGCCCTCACCAAGCTGTTCAACTTCTCGAGCAATGTCGCGAGCGTGCTGTTGTTTGCGTTTGGCGGTCACATGCTGTGGCTCCTCGGCCTGTGCATGGCGGTGGGCGCGATGGCCGGTGGTTGGCTCGGCAGCCATAGCGCCTTGAAGTTCGGGGCCAGGTTGATCCGACCGCTTCTGGTAACGATCTCCCTCGCGCTGACCGCGAAGCTACTGTGGAGCTATTTCGCCGGATAACCCTAGTGACCGCAATGGCCCACCGAGCCCATTTATTTCGGCCTTTGCCTTACAATTCGGCGGCAACGCGTACATATAGGCTCCGCTACTAGTCGCAAAATCGATGGTCTTCGGTGCTTTGCGGCTCCTTATTCCTTCTGTCTCGCACTCCTAGCGCTGAAGGTGGTCGTTCGACCTCCACAACGAAGGATTAAAGAAATGCCTATCGGCACCGTAAAGTTTTTCAACGACTCTAAAGGCTATGGTTTCATTCAGCCCGACGGAAGTGGCAACGACGCGTTCGTCCACATTACCGCCGTCGAGCGCGCCGGAATGAACAGCCTGCGCGAAAACCAGCGCATCTCCTACGATCTTGAGCAGGACAAGCGCGGCAAGATGAGCGCCGTCAATCTGAAGCTCGCCGAGGATGCGCCGCAGGCCGAGCCGGCCAAGTAGGATCAGTCCTGCCTTCCATGGCCAGTGCTAACGATCTCAAATTCTACCTGGCTCGGGCCGAACAGGCCCGGGCCGACGCGACCGCGGCAACGCTCGAGCATGTGCGCGAGCGTTGCCGCCGGTCGGAACTCGCGTGGACGCAGCTGGCGGATCACGCAGCTCGCTCGGCAAGATTGCGCGTTGAGGACGAACGACGAAAGTCGGAAGCGTCGCAGGAGCGGCCTTAAACCCGTGAACCTGAGAGCGAGCGCGGGAAGTTGCCTGTCGCCCTACGCTGGTAAACTGATCCATTCCGGGTTTAGGCAATATGCCGGCTCTGTGCTAGGAAGGGCCATCGCGCACATATTGCCCGTAGGCGTTGCGCGACTGAGAGACCCCCTGTGCTCCCGCTTACTGCAAAGGAGCACCGTCTTGCACCTCAACACCCTCCATACGCAAAAGGCCGTTTCGGCATGAGCGCCGGCGAACGACCAACTTCTCAAAGAACCTACGCGGGCGTCGATCAAGCCGAGCTCGACAAGTTCGGAGTGACGCGAGTCCCTGCGGACGTTTTCCTGTGGGGAGGTTACCGTTACTCCAACGGCCGCGATGCTCTGGCAGCTGCTCGGCGGGCGGCGAAATCATGAGCCGCGTCGTGCTCCTTTCCATGAGCGAGAGCGAAGTGGTAGCAAAATGCCGCGACGCGCAGATCGGAGTTTCAGCGATCGAGCGTCTTACGACTGGCGGCGTGCGACTCGTCTGCATGAGCGTTGACGGCGCGGCGACCATCCGCAGCAAGCTCAAGGCGCGCATCATCAAGGGTGAGGTTGTGAGGGAACGCTACCGCCCGGTGCGGTCCTTCTAAAAGTCAGTAGGCTCGCGTCGCCGTAGCTGTAGAAACGGTAATTCGCCCGGACTGCATGCGCGTAGGCCGACTTCATGACGTCAAGGCCCATCAGCGCGCTGACCAACATGAACAGCGTCGACTTTGGCAGATGGAAGTTGGTGATCAGCCCATCGATCACCTTGAACCGGTAGCCGGGGGTGATGAAGATCGAGGTATCGCCCTCGAACGGGTGGATGGTGCCACGCTCATCCGCCGCGCTCTCCAACAGCCTGAGGCTGGTCGTGCCGACCGCGATCAGGCGTCGCCCTTCGTTTCGCGCCGCGTTCAGCCGCGCCGCGGTCGCCGCATCGATCCGTCCCCATTCGGCGTGCATCTTGTGTTCGTCGATCTTCTCCGACTTGACCGGGAGAAACGTACCCGCGCCGACGTGCAGGGTCAGAGTTTCGCGGCCGATCCCGCGACACTCCAGCGCTTCCAACAGCTCGGGCGTGAAGTGCAGCGCCGCCGTCGGCGCGGCGACCGCCCCTTCCTCTCGTGCGAAGATCGTCTGGTAATCGCTGCGATCGGCCTCGTCGACAGTGCGGCGCGAAGCGATATACGGCGGCAGGGGCATGCGGCCCGCGCGCTCGAGAAGCAACTCGACCGGCTCCTCACCATGAAAATGTAGTAGCGCCGATCCGTCCTCATATTTGTCGACGACCGACGCGCTCACGTGGCCGCCGAAGTCGATCGCGTCCCCGGGGCGCACCCGTTTGGCGTTGCGCAGGAAGGCCTGCCACTCGCGCGGACCTTCGCGCTTGTGTAGCGTGGCGCCGATGGAAGCTTCCCCGCGCCGGCCTTCGAGCTGCGCAGGAATGACCTTGGTATCGTTGAACACCAGCACGTCGCCCCGGTCCAGCAGGTCCGGCAGGTCGAGCACCTGGCGGTCGGCAATCTCCGAACCGTGAACGACCAGCAGCCGGGCGGCATCCCGTGGCCGCGCTGGCCTCAGCGCGATGCGCTCAGCGGGAAGGTCAAAATCGAAGTCGGAAAGGCGCATGGGCGCCGCGGCGTTTAGACGCCCAGGTGCGCCCTAACAATTTTTGTTGGCTCGGGCGGCGGTTCGCCCGGGGCAATGCGATCGACGGCGTCCATGCCGGAGATCACCCGGCCGAAAATCGTATAATCATGGTCCAGGCTCGCGTTGGGGATGAACATGATGAAGAACTGGCTGTTCGCGCTGTCCGGCGATTCCGACCGGGCGGCCGCGACGGTCCCGCGCAAAAACGGCATGTCGGTGAACTCGGCCTTGAGGTCAGGCAGGCTGGACCCGCCTTCGCCGGTGCCCTTGGGATCGCCGCCCTGGGCCATGAACCCGGGGATCACCCGGTGGAACGGGAGGCCGTTGTAGAAGCCCTGGCGCACCAGGGTCTGGATCCGCGCGACATGGTTCGGCGCAAGGTCGGGGCGGAGCTGAATCACCACCGTGCCGCCATTCGACAACTCGAGCGTCAGCTTGTTCGCGGGATCGGCTACGACTTGCGGCGGCGCGGCGATGCTTGGAAGCGGCGGCGCGACGAACGGCGCGGGCTTGGCGGCAATCAACGCGAATGCCGCTAAAGGCAGCGCGAACAGGACCTTGCTGGACATAAACCTCCACGGAACGTCGATCCGACTAATGCTGCGAACCGGCTGACGCCAGCCTTAATGGCTCAGATGTCGACGCACGTCCTCGGCAACCGCAGGAGGCACGAAATTGTCGATCGCTCCGCCATAACGGGCGATTTCCTTGACCAGCTTTGAGGCGATCGGCTGCAGCGACACGTCGGCCATCAGGAAGACCGTCTCGATATTGTCGTTCAATTGTTGGTTCATTCCGGCCATCTGGAACTCATATTCGAAGTCGGCGACGGCCCTTAGTCCGCGCAGAATCGCGGTTGCACCCTGCGCCTCGGCGAAATCCATAAGCAACGAGTCGAACTCGACCACCTTGATGTTCCCCGGAATGTCGACGACCTCGCGCTTCACCATCGCGAGCCGCTCGGCGACGCTGAACATCGGTTCCTTGGACGGATTGGTCGTCACGCCGACGACCAGTTTGTCGACGAGATGCGCGCCGCGTCGAATGATGTCGAGATGGCCGAGCGTCATCGGGTCGAATGTGCCCGGATAAACGGCAATCTTCATAGAACCCCCTTAGTGATCACGTTCGACGGCGAAGCGCGCGATGGCACGCAACAGGTCGGCCTCCGGGCCATGATTCGATAGATGCTCGATCGCCTGGCTCACCAGCAATCCTGCCTGCTGGCGGGCACGCTCGTCACCGAGCAGCGACACGAAAGTGGCCTTGCCGGCGTTGGCGTCGCGGCCGGTCGGCTTGCCCGCGGCGCTTTCATCGCCGCTGTGGTCGATGAGGTCATCTGCGATCTGGAAGGCCAGGCCAATGTTGCGCGCATAGCCGCGGTACGGCGTTCGCCCCTCGCCCGGCAGCTTGGCCATGATGCATGCGGCCTCGACCGAATATTCGATCAGCGCGCCCGTCTTGAGCTGCTGCAGCCGGGTGATCGCCGGCAGGTCCAGCGGCTGACCCTCCGCGACCAGGTCCATCATTTGGCCGCCCGCCATGCCGGCAGGGCCCACCGCTTGCGCAAGCTCGAGCAGCAAGTCTGAGCGCACCCATGGGTCATCATGTGTGGCGGGATGAGCGAGGATCTCGAATGCCAGCGCGTGCAGGCTATCGCCGGCCAGTACGGCTTCCGCTTCGCCAAACGCCTTGTGAACACTGGGCTTGCCGCGCCTCAGATCGGCATCGTCCATGCAGGGCAGGTCATCGTGGATCAGGGAATAGGTGTGAATGGCCTCGACCGCGCAGCCAACCCGCAGCGCGCGCTCCGGATCGATCCCGAACAGCCTCGACGCCGCGATGGTGAGCAGCGGCCGGAGCCGCTTCCCCCCGCCGATCGCGCCGTGGCGCATCGCCTCATACAGCCGTCCGCGGCTGTCGCTCGGAGGCACAAGAAGCCGGTCGAAAAAATCGTCGACGTCCGCCGAGACCCTGGCGGATTCGGCATCGAGCTCGCTGGCGAGCCGGTCGATCGTATCAACCGGCATCGAACGGCTTGAGGCCAGCCGGCTTGCCGTCGCTGCCGAAGGCGATTTGTTCGATACGCGCCTGGGCATCCTTGAGCCGCGCCTCGCAATGGCGCTTGAGGCGGTCGCCTTCCTGGTAAAGCTCGATCGATTGGTCGAGCGGCGCCTCGCCTTTCTCCAGCGTGCGCACAATCTCCTCGAGCCGCGCGAGCGCTGCCTCGAAGCTCAGCTGGCTAATGTCTTCGGCTGTGGCCATGCTCAGGTTCTGACCCTCATGGGTCCCTGAATCAAGGCGTAGGCGTGTTCTTGAACGGGTCGCGAATGCCCGGCACGATCTCGTCGTGCAGCGCCTCGTCGCCCGCTTCCGCGGCCTCGAGCGCGGCCTCGGCGTCACGGACGTGCTGCTGGCGCTCGGCACGCAGCTGGTCGATCAACGCTGCACGGTCGCTGTCGAAACGCGTATCGGTCGGCGCCGCCACGCCCGCCGCCTTGGCCGCCTTGGCTACCGCCGCGTCGAGCTCGCGCTGGGTGGTGAGGCCAAGCGTCACCGGATCCTTGGGCGTAATATTCGCTATGTTCCAGTGCGAGCGGTCGCGGATCGCGGCAATGGTCGTGCGCGTCGTCCCGATCAGCTTGCTGATCTGGCCGTCCGTGACCTCCGGGTGGTTGCGGATAATCCAGGCAATTCCGTCGGGCTTGTCCTGGCGCTTTGAGACGGGCGTATAGCGGGGCCCGCGCGTGCGGCGGATCGGGTCGGGCGCCTTGTGCATCTGCAGCCGGTAGTCGGGGTCGGCCTGGCCCTTCTCGATCTCCTCGTGCGTCAACTCGCCGGCGCGGATCGGGTCGCGGCCGGTCAGCTTGGTCGCCGCGGTGTCGTCGGCGATCGCTTGCACTTCGAGGATATGGAGACCGCAGAATTCGGCGATCTGCTCGAAGGTCAGTGAGCTGTATTCGACCAGCCAGGAGGCGGTCGCATGGGGCATCAGGGGCTGGGCCACTGGGATTCTCCCGAAAAGTACGAAATTTGAAACAAATAGGGCCGCCCCTTCACGGAGCGGCCGGCTTGGCGGCGATGTAGTCCCACCGCCCCATCGGGGCAAGCCTCGTCACGCGTCCATCGATACGTGCCCCGGCTGAGTCATGATCCGCTCCATCCATTCGACGACGTTCGGGTAGAGCGCGAGATCGAAATCGGCCTCGTCGGCGACATGGGTGTAGGCGAACAGGCAAAGGTCGGCGAGGCTAATCGCGTCCCCGACGAACCATTTGCGACCCGCCAGGTGCCGGTCCATCCGCTGCAGCGCTTCATTCCCTAACTTCCGCTTCACCGGCATTTGCGAACGTTGGAAATCCGTCAGCCGGTCCAACCCGACCCAGTTCATCCAGAAGCGCAGCGTCGCGATGTTCGGCTCGTGATGATATTGCTCCCAGAACATCCAGTGCAGCATGTCGGCGCGTTCGGCGCGGTC
>Ga0070667_100003554_pt1 | contig 13284 bp, 13 predicted proteins | sample KBSS33metaG_FD_64659 | JGI IMG/M metagenome (GOLD analysis project Ga0070667, IMG submission 64659) | Switchgrass rhizosphere microbial communities from Kellogg Biological Station, Michigan, USA - KBS S3-3 metaG | ecosystem: Host-associated > Plants > Roots > Rhizosphere > Soil ...
CGGCGAGCAGATTCTGGTCGGCATCACCGCGCCGCTGGGTGCCCCGGCGGTGATGCGCAGTTCGGCCGGCGCGACGCCCACCGTGCCCGAGAAGGGGCCGTCCGGTGACGGAAAGGGTTCTGGTGCACAAGGACCCGTCGATCTGAACGCCGCCACGGAGGAACAGCTCGACGCACTGCCCGGTATCGGCCCGGTCATGGCGAAAGCGATCGTGGCGTGGCGTGCGGCCAACGGCCGATTCGGGAGCGTCGACCAGTTGGGCGAGGTTGACGGCATCGGGCCGAGCCGGCTGGAGAAACTGCGCCAGCTGGTCAAGGTGTGACGGCCGACCCGGCACCGGATGCCCCCGGCATCGACCTGCGCTTGGTGCCGGCGGCGTTGACGTGCTGGACGGTGACGGCGGCCGGCGTGTGGTGGGGGCCGTGGGCTGCGCTGTCGGTGGTGGTCATCGCGGTGGCGGCCGTCGTGGGAGTCGGGATGCGGGTGGGCTCGGTGCGCTGGTCCGCAGTGCTCGCCGTGGCGGCGGTGGGTGCCGCGTTCGCGATCGTCGCGACGGTGCGCGTACATGCGGTCGAGACTCACCCGCTCGCGTCCCGGTTCGGCACGACGGTAGCGGTGACGGTGACGCCCATCGAGTCGCCCAAGACGATCCAAGGTGGCCGGCTGATGTTCTCGGCGTCGTTGCAGAGGCTGCAAGACGGCGGATCATCGGGGCGAGTCATGGTTTTCGCGCCGGCTGTGGGGTATTCGGAGGTCGGTGTGGGCCGCCCGATGGCGTTCCGGGCCAGGGCCAGCCCGCCCAAGCGCCGCGACCTGTCGGTCGCGGTGCTGGCCGCGGTGGGCACACCCCGGTTCGGGACCGCGTCGACAGGGCAGCGCGCAGCGGCACACGTGCGGTCTGAATTCGGCGAGGTCGCACGGTTGGCGTTGCCGCCCGATCAGGCTGCAATGCTTCCGGGTCTGGTGCTCGGCGATGTGTCGGCGGTCGAGTCGGACACCACAGCCGCATTCCGGCGAGCCGGGCTGACTCATCTGACTGCGGTGTCGGGCGCGAACGTGACCATCGTGTGCGGCGCGGTGCTGCTCGGCGCGGCGTTGGTGGGACCGCGCGTCGCCGTGGCGCTGGCGGCGGTGACGCTGTTCGCGTTCGTCGTTATCGTGCAACCGTCGCCGAGCGTATTGCGCGCCGCGGCAATGGGTTCGGTGATGCTGATGGGGATGTTGGTGCACCGGCGGCGGCAGGCCATCCCCGCGTTGTCGGCGAGTGTGCTGGTGCTCATGGTGATGTCTCCGGCGCTCGCGGTGGACGCCGGCTTCGCGCTGTCAGTGGTGGCGACGGCGGGACTGGTGGTGATCGCGCCGGGGTGGTCGCGCCGATTGGTGGGCCGCGGCTGGCCGAAGCCGATCGCTGACGCGGTGTGTGTGGCCGTCGCCGCGCAGCTCGTGACCGCACCGTTGGTAGCGGCGATCGCGGGAAGCCTCAGTCTGGTCGCGGTGGCGGCCAATCTGCTTGTCGCTCCGGTTATTCCGCCCATCACCATCCTCGGCACCGCGGCTGCCGCGGTGGCGTGGTGCTGGCCCGCCGCGGCGCAACTTCTGATCCGGTTCACCGGACCCGAACTCTGGTGGCTGCTGCACGTCGCGCGGTGGAGTGCCGCGGTTCCCGGAGCGGCGGTCAGCGTCCCGTCGGGCTGGGGCGGCGCGCTGCTGCTCGGGGCGACGACGGTGGGAGGGGCGCTGCTGCTGGCCGTGTGGCGCCGGCGACGAGGAAATGCGATCCGGCCATGAACTCCCGCGCCGCGTTGCAGAATTATTGACGTGAGTGACGATCCGGCTGACTCCGCGGCGGCAGCGGTGGAGGTGCTCGAAGCTGCCGGCGTCCGGACCATGATCGGTACCGTCGTCAATGCCGCGGGCCTCACGCAGGTCAAGGTAGTGCCCCTCAAACGGGTGGCGGTGTTTGCCGAACATGGGCTGGGTACCAGCCCGACGTGGCATGTGTTCGCCATCGACCAGACCGGCATCGTGTTCGATGACCAGACCGGTGTGGTGGGGGACCGGCGGGTGCGTGTCGACCTGGCGGGCCTGGCCCTCCTCGGGGATGGACTCGCCTGGGCGCCCGGGGCGTTCTTCACCCAAGACGGCAACCAGGACCCGTACTGCGGTCGCGGTGTGCTGCATCGGGTTACGCAGCGACTGGCCGCGGCCGGGCTGACGGCCGCGGTCGGGCATGAGGTGGAGTTCGTGCTCGTCGGCCCGGACGGCGCACGGCTGCCATCCAACCTGTGGGCGCAGTACGGACTGGCCGGCGTGCTCGAATTCGAAGGGTTCGTCCGGGACGTGATGAATGCGGCCGCAGCCGCAGGCGTGTCGATTGAACAGCTCCATCCCGAATACGGGGCGAACCAATTCGAATTCTCGCTGACACCCCGCGATCCGGTAGCCGCCGCCGATCAGCTGGTGCTCGCGCGAATCATCATCAGCCGCGTCGCCCGCCGCCACGGGCTGCGCGTCAGCCTGTCTCCGGTGCCGTTCGCGGGCAGCGTGGGTTCCGGCGCCCATCAACACTTTTCACTCAGCCGTGACGGGGTACCGGTGTTCTCCGGTGGTTCAGGGGAGCGCGGCATGACTGCTGCCGGCGAGTCGGCCGTCGCGGGGCTGCTGGCGGGCCTGCCCGGCGCGCAGGGTGTCCTGTGCGGCTCGATCGTCTCCGGGCTGCGCATCCAGCCGGGAAGCTGGTCCGGCGCCAACGTCTGCTGGGGTACCGAGAACCGGGAGGCTGCCGTCCGCTTCGTCAGCGTCGCGTCCGGAAATCCATGCGGCGCCAACGTCGAGGTCAAGATCATCGACCCGTCGGCCAATCCATACCTGGCGTCGGCGACCATCCTCGGCCTGGCGCTCGACGGCATCGTTCGTGAACTGCCGTTGCCACCCGAAGTCACCGTCGACCCGGCTTCGCTGACCGAGGCCCAACGTCAGCACGCCGGTGTGGTGACGCTGCCGGCGAAACAGGCCGAGGTGCTCGACGCGCTGCGGAACAGCGCTGTCGTCCGCGACATCCTCGGCGACGCGCCCGTCGACGCTGTGCTGGGTGTGCGCGGCTACGAACAGCAGAACTACGGCGGCCTGTCCGACACCGAACTGGCCGAGAAGTTCCGGCTGTCGTGGAGTCTGTGATCGGTCGGGTCGCGGAAGCTCGTGGGCTAGTGGGTATTCGAGGGCTCCGGTGAGGCTGGATTAACTGGGGTTACAGAGCTTCCATGTCCTGTTTTCGCGCTTGAGTTTGAGGGTCACCATGGTGGAGGGAGGCCGGGTGACCTCTACGGTAGCCGTGTTGTCCTTGACTTCGATGGCACCGATATTCACTGGCTGGCGCGTTGCGGGCAGGATGGGACCGTCGTCCGGTTGGCCTTCGAAGCCGTCGACGAACTGAGCTCTTTCTTCTTCGCACATCATCGAAGCCAGCTTTTTGGTGTCAGCCGTGTCGGATGCTTCAGCGAACGCCTTCACTGTGTCTCGGATGCTGGCCAGTTGTTGCTTGCTCTGGTACTGGGTAAACCCCCAGTACCCAAATCCACCAATGCCTACGACAACGGCCAGCAGCACAGGCAGCAGCCAGGTTCGCGGCGCACGCCTCGGCGCGTTGGGCGGCCACCCGTAGGGCGGCACGTTCGGGGGCGGGGGAGGTCCGCCCCAGATCGGCGGCACGCCACCCCAATTGGGTTGCGGTGGCCCGCCCCAGTGCGGCTGCGAGCCCGGCACCCACTGCGCTGGCGGCATTGGACGGTTGGGCTGCGGCGGCCACGGTCCAGGAGTACTCATGGCTCAGTTATCCAATGGCCGGGTGATGAAGTCGTCCAACGCTTCACCAAATGGTGCGATTTCGAAGTCGGGTTCGTAGTAGGTAATTGCCTGTCCGGCAGGTAGGTCTGGCGACACATAGAGTGCGGTGTCGTCGCCGTCGCCGGTGAGGAATAGCAACCGCTGCGTGCCGGGGAACGGGATGTCCTCGAACCACTCAATGATTTCGTTGCTTTCCGGCGGCTGAAACCAGCGTGCGGCGAGGGTTACCATGCCAGAGGGTGCAACCAAGCCGAGTGTTTCGCCGTCGAAGGTGGCATAGCCGGCGTGGACCTTGCGCAAGAAGGTCTGTACCGGTGCGGGGACAGCATTGAACAGTGGGGGTTCGGTGTCTCCGAACGACCGGGGATCTTTCCCGGACCACACGCGCAATTCCCCTTCGTCAGTGCGTAACACGTAGTCGAGGGAGGGCGTAGTGAGGAAATCGTGTCGGGCGACGCGGACATCGATCAAATTCGAGCGGAGCGCCTCGGTGTAACGGGGGATCAATGCGAGGAAGTCGTCGTTCCACAGTGCTAATGCTGCATGTTTACGTTCTTCGGGGTCAGTGGATTCAGCTACGGGCCACCAGTTTTCGGGGATGAGCTGCCGCGTCGTCGATCCCGGTTGAAGTATCCGAACTTCTTTGAACTGCCAGTCTGCGACCGCGGCAATGAGTGTTTCCTCATCAATGCCAGCCATCGTTGCTACCGCCTCTCTTAGTTAGTGGAGCTGGCTGTCAGCCAACTGGGAGATCAGATCGGTAAGTTCTTTGCGCTTCTGGTTCTGCAAATTGATCTGTTTCTGCTGCCAGTCTGAGTCCACGCCCTTCATGTCTTCGGCCGATCTGGAATTCTTGTTTTTTGTGTTGACTTGTGATGGCAGCCATTGCAAGTTGGTAGGCGCATTCAGCACTTCCCACTGATTTTCGGGCGTCAACTCCAGAAACCGTGGCAGATAGAGAATCTCGACTTTGGGGACGATGTGGTCGGGCGAGATCGCGGGGACCTCTCGGCCGTCCTTCATTCGTGTTTCCACTGTGTAGCCGGAATCATGCATCGAGCCGAGAGGTGGTGGCGCGGCATCCTGCAGTGGAACCAGAGGGTAGTCGGCCATCGGATTTTGCAGCTTCTTGACGATGTCCCACAGCGGCCTGAGCGGATGTCCAATGGGAATTGTCACTCGATTGTCGGCGAGCTTCACCGGCGGTGTCGGCGTCTGCCATTTCGGCCGTGCGGCGGCAGTAGCCCGTGCCATGGCCTGAGAGATCTTCTCGTTTAGAGGTTTCGGTGCCGGACCATTGTCGCGCAGTTTTTCGACAACTGCTTCGCATCGCGCGAGGCTTGCGAGGAGCCCGTCCTTCTCTGCGTTGAGTTGATCAGCTTCCCTGTTGACGGGACCCGCTACCTCGGGCGGCGCGACGCCGCTCGGCGGTAGCAGCTTGTTGTGGGCGGCGATTTTGGCCTGGTTGGCATCCAGTGCGGCTACCTGTGCCGGGCACGCAGCGGCATCGGCATAGGCGATCGCTGACGACGGCAATGCCAGCAACAACGTGGAGAGAAGCAGTACCAGTACTGCGAATAGCCCCCGTATGCGCATGTCCCGCCCCACGGTCATGGTCCCCCTCCCCGGCATCACCAATCGCGCATTGCAACCCTAACGCGGTATTGACAACCCGCACTGCGCTGATTGTCTGCCCGCCATGAAACGATCAACGGGTGAGTGGATCGACCGAGGCGTTGCATCTGGTGCTGGGCGACGAGGAACTGCTGGTCGAGCGCGCCGTGGCCGACGTATTGCGGGAAGCGCGCAAGCGGGCCGGCAACGACAACGTGCCGGTCGACCGGCTGCGGGCCGGCGACGTGTCCACCAGTGAACTCGCCGAACTGCTGAGCCCATCGCTGTTCGCAGAGGAACGCGTAGTGGTGCTGGAGTCCGCGGCCGAGGCCGGCAAGGACGCCGTCGCGCTCATCGCCGACGCAGCGGCCGACCTGCCCGGCGGCACCATGCTCGTCGTCGTGCACACCGGTGGCGGCCGGGCCAAGGCATTGGCGGATCAGCTCAAAAAGCTTGGCGCCGAGGTGCATTTGTGCGCGAAGATCGCGAAGGCCGCCGAGCGCGCCGACTTCGTCCGCAAGGAATTCCGGTCGCTCAAGGTGAAGGTCAGCGACGACGCCGTCAATGCCGTGCTCGACTCGGTCGGCTCTGACATCCGTGAACTGGCCGCGGCGTGCTCGCAGCTGGTGGCCGACACCGGCGGCCAGATCGATGCGGCGGCAGTGCGCCGCTACCACTCCGGCAAGGCCGAGGTGAACGGCTTCGACATCGCCGACAAGGCCGTCTCGGGTGATGTCAGCGGCGTCGCCGAAGCGCTGCGCTGGGCCATGGCCGGCGGGGTGCCGCACGTGGTCCTGGCCGATGCACTGGCCGAGGCGGTGCACTCGATCGCGCGCGTCGGTGGCCAGTCGGGCGACCCGTACCGGCTGGCGGGGGAATTGGGCATGCCGCCGTGGCGGGTCCAGAAGGCACAGAAGCAGGCTCGGCGCTGGTCCCGGGACACTGTTGCCGAGGCGCTGCGCGTGGTCGCATCGTTGAATGCCGACGTCAAGGGTGCGGCGGCGAGCGCCGACTACGCACTGGAGTCGGCGGTGCGTCGCGTCGCCGAGCTCGCCGACAGCTGAGCCGCCACCTACTCACGGACACAACAAAACCGCGGCCCGATCATCGGGCCGCGGTTTCGCGAAATCTACAGGCTCAGATCAGAGCTTGTTGAAGGCCAGGGTCAGCGCCGACTTCTTGTTGGCGGCCTGGTTCTTGTGGATGACACCCTTGGTGGCGGCCTTGTCCAGCTTGCGGTTGGTGGCGACGAGCAGCTCGCCGGCCTTGTCCTTCTCGCCTGCCTCGACGGCCTCACGGAAGCCGCGGATAGCCGTACGCAGCGCCGACTTCACCGACTGGTTGCGCAGACGTGCACGCTCGTTGGTGCGGATGCGCTTTTCCTGCGACTTGATGTTGGCCACGCGTGTCGTTCCTTCTAAATCTCAAATTGGGCACGTCCGGGAAGAACATGCTCGGTCTTAAGTCTGCGCTTCGCCCATCAACGGGCAGCGACTGTTCAGGTTACCAGCGTCCATGCGAAATCCCCAAAGCGCGGGATGCGCGCACTGGCCGGCGACGACCTCGAGCATATCTGTGAATGCCAAGTTGCCCTGCCGAAACTGCCAGGTTGATGCAGCATGTCTGCCATGAGCCCACGGACATCGCAAAGCAGCCCCGAACGGACGCGGCCCACCTCCCCAGGGAAGCGCTACGACGGTGTGTTCAACGGCTATGACGACGTCGAGAGCTATGCCGCCGCGTACGACGAGATGTTCGACGACCACGGTGTTGTGCGTGGTCTCTACAAGGGCGTCTTCGCCGAATTGGCGCCCTCGGACACGTCCGAGTTGGCGGCCAGGTCCGAAGCGCTCGGCCGCGCGTTCACCGATCAGGGCATCACATTCTCGCTGTCGGGTCAGGAGCGCCCGTTCCCGCTGGACCTGGTGCCCCGGGTCATCTCGGCCGCCGAGTGGTCAAAGCTCGAAAAGGGCATCAAGCAGCGCGTGAAGGCGCTGGAGATGTACCTGGACGACGTCTACGGCGACCAGGAGATCCTGCGCGACGGGGTGATCCCGCGCCGGCTGGTGACCTCGTGTGAGCACTTCCACCGCGAGGCCGCCGGCATCGTCCCGCCCAACGGCGTCCGCATCCACGTCGCGGGCATCGACCTGATCCGCGACGACAAAGGCGACTTCCGGGTGCTCGAGGACAACCTGCGCTCGCCGTCCGGGGTGTCCTACGTGATGGAGAACCGGCGCACCATGGCCCGCGTGTTCCCCAACCTTTTCGCGACGCACCGCGTCCGGGCGGTCGGTGACTACTCGTCGCACCTGCTGCGGGCACTGCGCAACGCGGCGGCGTCGAACGAAGCGGACCCGACTGTGGTGGTCCTCACGCCGGGCGTCTACAACTCGGCCTACTTCGAGCACTCCCTGCTGGCTCGGCAGATGGGCGTCGAACTGGTCGAGGGCCGCGATCTGTTCTGTCGTGACAACGTCGTCTACATGCGGACCACTGAAGGCGAGCGCCAGGTGGACGTCATCTACCGCCGCATCGACGACATGTACCTCGACCCCATGCAGTTCCGCCCGGACACGGTGCTCGGTGTCGCCGGCCTGCTCAACGCCGCGCGGGCGGGCAACGTCGTCATCTCCAGCGCGGTGGGCAACGGGGTCGGCGACGACAAGCTGGTCTACACCTACGTGCCGACCATCATCGAGTACTACCTGGGCGAGAAGCCGCTGCTGGCCAACGTCGACACGTACCGCTGCTGGCTCCAGGACGAGTGCGAGGAAGTGCTCGACCGGGTCCGCGAGCTGGTCATCAAACCGGTCGAGGGTTCCGGTGGCTACGGCATCGTCTTCGGGCCGGACGCGTCCGAGAAGGAGATCGCCGCGATCTCGAAGAAGGTCCGCGCCGACCCGCGCGGGTGGATCGCCCAGCCGGTGGTGCAACTGTCGACGGTGCCGACGCGGATCGGTGACAAGCTGGCCCCACGGCACGTCGATCTGCGGCCTTTCGCGGTCAACGACGGTGACGACGTGTGGGTGCTGCCGGGAGGCCTGACCCGCGTGGCCCTGCCGGAGGGTTCGTTGGTGGTCAACTCCAGCCAAGGTGGGGGATCGAAGGACACGTGGGTGCTGGCGTCGCGGGCGTCGACTGCCGACCATGAGCTGGCGGCCGCTGAAGTGGTGCGTTCGTTGCCGTCCGCCGCTCAGACGGTCGACGAGGGACCCCCGCAGCAGGCCGTGCAAACCGCTCAGCAACAGCAGCAGCAACAAGGGGTGATGTACTGATGTTGGCTCGTAACGCTGAATCGCTGTACTGGATCGGCCGCTACGTCGAGCGCGCCGACGACACTGCGCGCATTCTGGACGTCACCGTGCATCAGTTGTTGGAGGACTCCAGCGTCGACCCCGACCTGGCGTCCCGAACACTGTTGCGGGTCTTGGGGATCGAGCCGCCCAAGGCGACGCTGGATATGTGGTCGTTGACCGACCTTGTCGCCTTCGGCGGGGGTGCTCCCGGCGACAATTCGATCGTGGAGTCGATCTCAGCGGCCCGCGAAAATGCCCGCGGTGCAAGGGAAGTCACGTCCACCGAGATGTGGGAGTGCCTCAACACCACATACAACGCGCTGGCGGAGCGCGAGCGGGCGGCCAGAAGGCTTGGGCCGCATGAGTTCTTGAGCTTCGTGGAAGGCCGGGCGGCGATGTTCGCCGGCCTGGCCGACTCGACGTTGTCGCGCGACGACGGCTACGGCTTCATGATGCTGGGCCGCGCGATCGAGCGGGTCGACATGACGGTGCGCTTGCTGCTGGCCCGCGTCGGTGACAGTGCGTCGTCGCCGGCCTGGGTGACGGTGCTGCGGTCGGCCGGTGCTCATGACACCTACCTGAGGACGTACCGCGGCGTGCTCGACGCCGGTCGGGTCGTCGAATTCATGTTGCTGGACAGGCTGTTTCCGCGGTCGGTGTTCTATTCGCTGCGGGTGGCCGAACAGCATCTCGACGAGTTGCACCACCGGCCGCATGATCGGGTCGGTGCCACCGGTGAGGCGCAGCGGCTACTCGGTCGTGCCCGCAGTGAACTGGAATTCCTCCAGCCGGGCCTGTTGCTGGACTCGCTGGAGGCCCGGCTCGCTGGTCTGCAACGCAGCTGCCGGGATATCGGAGAAGCTTTGGCGCTGGAGTACTTTCACGCGGCGCCGTGGGTCGCATGGACGGACGCCGGACAACCGGTGGCGGTCCTCGAAGAGGGTGAGGTCTGATATGTGGCGACTCAGGGTTGTCCATGCCACCGGTTATGCCTACAAGTCACCGGTGACAGCGTCGTTCAATGAGGCCCGGTTGACGCCGCGCTCGGACTCTCGGCAGAACGTCATCCTCAACCGGGTGGAGACCACGCCGGCCACCCGCTCGTACCGGTACATCGACTACTGGGGCACCGCGGTGACCACCTTCGATCTGCATGCGCCGCACACCGAGTTGGAGGTGACGTCGTCCTCCGTCGTCGAGACCGACAAGGGCGAAATGCCCGCGGAACTGGTGACGTGGGACGACCTGGTGGGGGCCGGCGTGCGCGACCGGTTCGATGAACTGCTCGTCCCGACCAGGTACACGCCGGTCAGCAAGCGGCTGCAGCGGGTCGGCCAGCGGATCATGAAGTACTACGACCCGCAGGAAGCCGTGATCGCCGCGGCGAACTGGGTGAACACCGAATTGGACTACGTCCCCGGCACCACCGGCGTGCATTCATCCGGGCTGGATGCGCTGCGCGAAGGCAAGGGCGTGTGTCAGGACTTCGCGCACCTGACGCTGATCTTGTTGCGCGGCATGGGGATTCCGGCCCGATACGTATCCGGCTACCTGCACCCGCAGCGCCGCGCGGAGGTCGGCGACACCATCGAAGGCCAGAGCCACGCCTGGGTGCAGGCCTGGACGGGCGGCTGGTGGGACTACGACCCGACCAACGACGTCGAGATCAACGAGCAGTACGTGACCGTGGCTGTGGGTCGGGATTATTCGGACGTCACGCCGCTGAAGGGCATCTACTCGGGGGAGGGATCCACCGACCTGGATGTCGTCGTGGAAATCACCCGGCTCGCTTGACTTTCCCTTCGCACCGTCCGCCGCCGACTACCATGGATGTGAGGTGGATCACGATCGGAGGCGGGCGATGCGGATCGCGGACGTACTGAGTAACAAGGGTGCCGCGGTAGCGACCATTGCCCCGGAAACCACGGTGTCCCAATTATTGGCCAGCCTCGCGGCGTTGAACATCGGTGCGATGGTGGTCGTCGGGGCCGACGGATTGGCTGGCATCGTGTCCGAGCGCGACGTCGTGCGCGAACTGCACAAGCGCGGCGGTGGCCTACTGGGTCAGCCGGTTTCGGAGATCATGACGACCGTCCTCGCGACCTGCACGCCACGCGACACCGTCGACCACCTGGTGGTGCTGATGACCCAGAACCGGGTGCGGCACGTACCCGTCCTCGACGACGGCCGGCTCGCCGGCATCGTCAGCATCGGCGACGTCGTCAAGACCCGGATGGAAGAGCTCGAGACCGAACAGCAGCGCCTGCAGGACTACATCACCCAGGGCGGCTAGATCCCCGCGAGTGGCCGTGTTTGTACGGCGACACGCCGGTTTCCGCGAGCAACTTGCGCCCGCTCGCGGGCCGTGAAGGTGCGTCGAATGTCAGGACGTCCCGCCGGGCGGGCACCAGCGATGACGATTTCACGGCAAGCTGGCGGCATGCCTGAAATACAGATCCGGGCGGCCACTCCTGCCGACATCGGTGGCATGTCGCACACCCTTGCCCGCGCGTTCGCCGACGACCCGGTGATGAAATGGATGATCCCCGACGAGCGAGTCCGCCGGCGGCGGCTGCCACGACTGTTCGCGGCGCTCACCAAACACCAGCATCTGGACCACGGTGGCGTCGAGGTCGCCTCGTCGGCGGACGGCATCGGTGCCGCGGCGTTGTGGGATCCGCCGGACAAGTGGCAGCCGACGCGCGGCGCCGAGCTGCGGACCGCACCGATCATGCTGCTGACGTTGGGCACCGCGGTGTTGCGCGGACAGGCGGCCGCCGAGTTGATGAAGAAGCACCACCCCGAGGAGCCCCACTGGTATCTGGCGGTGATCGGCAGCGATCCGCTGGTTCGCGGCGGCGGGTTCGGGCAGGCGTTGATGACGTCCCGGCTCGACCGCGTTGACGCCGAACATGCACCGGCCTATCTGGAGTCCAGCAATCCGGTGAACGTGCCCTACTACGAGCGGTTCGGGTTCGAGGTCACCGGCGAGATGACGCTGCCGAACGGTGGACCGAGCCTGATCCCGATGTGGCGGCAGCCGCGATAGGTGCCGTCAGCGCCCGCTCGTCGGGCGCGAGCGGCCCCTGAGTGCACGCCGAAACCGGCGTGTGGCCGTACAAACACGGCCGCTCGCGGGGGAAGGGGAGAAGAGGGTCAGGTCCAGGAGTAGCTGGACCGGAGGCGGGCCGCGATGATCTCGAACTTGTCGCGAGCGAGGATGGCGCCCTCGCGGCGGATGCCTTCCTCAGGCACGTCGAGCACGCGATCGAGTCGTACCCAGCTGGCGCGTCCCTCGTAGTCCCAGCTGCCCGAGCCGATGCCCACCCAGTCGGAATCGCCCTGGTGGCGGTCCTGGCTGGACAACATCAGCCCCAGCAAGGTGCTGCGGTCGCGACCGACGACGAGCACCGGGCGGTCCTTGCCGCGGGTCGGATCGTCTTCGTAGACGACCCAGGTCCACACGATCTCGCCCGGGTCGGCCTGCCCGTCCAGATCGGGTGCGTAGATGACGCGACGGGCGCGGTGCGCGGTGGGGACGATGTTCTCGGTGATCGGGCGCCCGGCGGTGATGGCGGCCTGCGGCTCCGTCGGAACCGCGCCGAGCGCCGTCAGGCCCACCTCGATGCCGAACCGGATGCCCTGCTGAATGGTCCGGGACAGCCCGTCAGGCTGCTGCAAGTTGCGGATGAGCCTGGGCGCCTCGTTGAACACCAATTGTTCCGCCAGACGCTGGAACGTCCTCCACTGCGACGCCATGGCATCGAGCATAGGGGAGTTTCCGGGCCGCGATTTAGCCGCCGGGGTCCTCGCTAGATATCCTGGTGGGTGCGCACAGTGCGCTAAGAACCGTCGTCACCAGGAGATTCCCATCAGCAGTTTCGCCGACAAGACGTTCACTGCGCCGGCGCAGATTCGGAACTTCTGCATCATCGCCCATATCGACCACGGCAAGTCCACGCTGGCCGACCGCATGCTGGGAATCACCGGTGTGGTTGCCGACCGGGACATGCGGGCCCAGTACCTGGACCGCATGGACATCGAGCGCGAGCGCGGTATCACCATCAAGGCGCAGAACGTGCGGCTGCCGTGGGAGGTCAACGGCGAGCAGTTCGTGCTGCATCTCATCGACACCCCGGGCCACGTCGACTTCACCTACGAGGTGTCGCGCGCGCTGGAGGCCTGCGAGGGCGCCGTGCTCCTGGTCGACGCCGCCCAGGGCATCGAGGCCCAGACGTTGGCCAACCTGTACCTGGCGCTGGACCGGGACCTGACGATCATTCCGGTGCTCAACAAGATCGACCTGCCCGCCGCCGACCCCGATCGGTACGCCGGTGAGATCGCCCACATCATCGGCTGTGAACCGTCCGATGTGCTGCGCGTTTCCGGCAAGACGGGTGAGGGCGTGCGTGAACTCCTCGACGAGGTGGTGCGACTGATCCCGGCACCTGTTGGCGACGCGGATGCACCCGCGCGGGCAATGATCTTCGACTCGGTCTACGACATCTACCGCGGCGTGGTCACCTAC
>Ga0070667_100003556_pt1 | contig 13277 bp, 9 predicted proteins | sample KBSS33metaG_FD_64659 | JGI IMG/M metagenome (GOLD analysis project Ga0070667, IMG submission 64659) | Switchgrass rhizosphere microbial communities from Kellogg Biological Station, Michigan, USA - KBS S3-3 metaG | ecosystem: Host-associated > Plants > Roots > Rhizosphere > Soil ...
ATTCCGACGAGCTGGCGGTTGCCGCCGTTGAAGTCGTAGAGGGCCGAGCCACTGTGGCCGGGGGTGACGTCGTGCTTGTAGAAGAGGTACGGCACCTCGGTGCGCGTGATCTTCGCCTCCATGCCATACATCGATCCACCGCATTTGTGGTCGGCGCGCGGCGAGGCGCCGCAGGTCTGGTTCTGGCCGGGGTAGCCGAAGTTCCACATCATCGATCCGGCCAGGCTGTTGTCGACGCGATAGCCGAACCAGCCCAGGCCGCATGTGGCCGTGCTGTCATAGAGCACGAGGACGGAGAAGTCGCGGCTGTCCCAGCCACTGTTCACGTACTTCTTGTCATAGTAATACCACTGGATGTTCTTGAAGCCGTTCGGAGACGGGTCGCCGCCGCTGATCGTTTTCTTGAGACCGTCGCCACCCGGCCACCAGTCTTTTTTCATCAGGCTGCCCTCGCCTCCGCCTTCGGTGAAGACGCAATGCGCCGAGGTCAGGAGGTGGCGCTCCCCGATCTTCGTCGCCGAGCAATTGACGGCCGGCACGTTCGCCGTGTTGGTGCCGTCGGGCACCAGGACGCCGAGCGCCCGCCACGGATACCCTTTCATGTCGAAACCATTGACGCCGCTGCGCAGGATGCGGTTGTCGCCGCCAAGGATGTTCTTTTCCGCGATCTCACCGATCTCTTCCGGACCGGTGCCCTGCCTGGCATCCGCGCTGCGGAGGGCGGAGGCTCCACGGGCATGCCGGAGAGCGTACAGGCGATCTTCGAGGTTGCGCGGTTTGAAGCCCCACTTTTCGCCCGCGTCGTTGACGAAGACACCGGCGATCTCCTGCCGGCTGAGCGGCGCGTCCAGAGCCTTCAGCTCCGCGGCGCCCGCCGGCTTGGGCGGCTGCGATCGGAGACGGGCGAAATGGGCCGCTTCCTGCTCCGGGGTGGCGATCGGCATGTAACCGAGAAAGACAAACTCCGGATCGTGCGGGTCCGCGGACAGCGACGGCGGCACGGTGGGCGCTTCGCCCGTCCGCTCGAACCGGGCGTGACGCTCGGCGAAGAGCTTCATATCGTCGCGATATGCGGCGATGTCGGAGGTGGCGGCCGCAGCGGTGGTGGCAGATGCAGCCATCGAAAGAGCCAGACAACTGACGAGGAATCGAACCTGGTTGAGCATCGCGTTTCTCCTGAAGAGTGACGGAATCCCGTCGATCTGTGGAGATGAACGATCGGCAGGGCCGGGATGCTCAAACAAAAAAGCGGCGCGTCAGAAAAATGATAGCCACCAGAGCGAGAAGGCCGGCGAGCATCAGAATGCCCGCGGGCGGAGAGGCTCTTCTCGGTCCCGGCGCGAGACGCCAGCCGCCGTCTCCGGAGAGGACGAAGCCGGCCCAGGCTTCGGCCGGAGCGCCGTCGCGGAGGCGTTCCCGTTGCGCGGCAGAGAACGCCGCGGCGGCGGTCTCGCCGGCGGCCAGATGATCGTAGAAGGGCGCGAAGAACGCTTCGGCGTCGCCGTCGCGCACCGGCCAGAGACTGCCGACGACGACGGCCGATCCGGCGGCGAAAAAGGCGCGGGAGAGACTCATCACCCCTTCTCCCGGCACCAGGGCTCCGGAGGCGCTGCGGCAGGAGGAGAGCGCCACCAGGCTTCCGCGCAGGTCGAGCCGGGCGATCTCATCGACTTGCAGGCGGCCATCCTCGCCGGGCGCATCGGCGGCGAGCAGGACCGCGGACTCCTCGGGGCTCGCCTCGTCGGCGACCGCGTGCGCGGCGAGGTGGAGGACACCGAAGTGGGAAAGATCCTGCCGCTTCAGGAAAGCCTCTCCCGCGCCGGCTCCTGTCTGATAGACGCTCCCCGCTCCGCAGCGGCTCACGACGTGGCGCCCTTCACGGCGGGCACCGGGGAGCCGGTCCGCTCCGTCGCCCTGGCGCCAGGCTGCCTCGGCGAGCGCCGCCGGCAGAGCAGGATCGGCCAGCGCCAGTGCGGCCCGTGCGCCGTGCCGAGGCTGTCCGCGCCAACGCGCCCAGAGGGTGGCGGAGGGGACGATGGATATCTGATAGCGCTCCGCGAGCACAGACCCCTGGCGGCGCGGGCGGAGAGCCGCGAACGGCAGGCGGTGCAGGATTCCGTCCGGCACGATGACCAGCCGGCTCACCTGCGGCGGGAGACCGGCGAGCGCTTCCCCGAGGAGCTGCTCGCCGAGAACCGCGGCGAGATCGCCTTCGCTGCCGTCCCGGCGCTCGATCAGTCCCAGGAGAGCCGCGACAGAGGTTTCGAGGCCGGCGCGGTCCACGGTCTCCGGCAATGGGTAGGCACGGGCTCCCGCGCGCGCGAAGACGAGAAGCCAAGAGCCGCCGGCAAATCCGAAGAGGTCCTGCCGCGGAGCGATCTGGAAGGAGAGCAGCGCTTCCTCCGGAGCGAGGCCCGCCTCGATCGCGGACGGCGACGGCGGCGGAGCGGGAGCCTGCGAGGCGGCCAGCAGCTCGCGCAACACTCGTCCGCGCATGGACTCGGTGATCGCAAAGGCCCGGTCGAGGTCCGCGGAATCGCCGGAACGTTGATACGCGTTGAGGAGATGTCCGGAGGAGGCATAGTAAGGAGCCAGCCAGCGCGAGAAAAGGCCCACCCTCCCAGCCTGCTCGAGCTGGCGGTCGCGCAACGCCTCGACGGATTGAAGAGCCTTTGCGGAGTCGGCGAGGGCCTGTTCTCGCGTCCCTGAGCGCCAACGGAGATTCATCCGGTCATACCAGAACCGGCCGAGCGAGGAGAGGTCGCCGGAGCGCTCGGCCACGGTCCGGGCTTCCGTAAGCGAGCGCTCGGCCGCCGCAGGATCGGTCTCAACCTGGGCACGGGAGCGGGACAGGAGGCAGGATGCCGTCAAGACGTCGTTGCGCCCTCGGGCGAGCTCCAGGCAACGGGCGAGGTGCTCCCTCGTCTGCGGAGAATCCGGGAAGTGGCCGAGGATGGAATGGATCCACGCCTGCGCCGGCTGATCTCCCACTTCTTCCGCGGTCGTCAAAGCCAGCCGCAGTTGGGCGGTGGTCCGGAACCGGCCGGAGTCCCGCGGGGCACGGTCCAGCTCATCGAACAGCAAGAGGCCGAGACCGAATTGGGCTCTCGCTTCGAGGTTGCGACGGCCGTTTGCCCGTGCCAGCAGCTCGAGCCGGCGGTAGGTGCGCTCCGCCCGATCCCGGCGACCGATCTCGCGCTCGAGCGCGGCGAGCAGCTCGAGGCAGAGCATCTGCGGCGAGGCGGCCCCGTGGGGAAAGAGGTAGCTCTCGGCGCGGCGCGCCAGGCGGTAGGACTCCTGCAGATCGCCCAGGCCTTGCAGGCGACGCGCCTGAAAGATCAACGCCTCGCCCAGCGGGCCGCGCGCGCCAGCGGCTTCGGCACAGCGTACCGCCACGACGATTTGCTCGCCGGCCTCCCGGTTCTCGCCCTGCCGGGACAGCCAGTCGGCGAACGCGCAGCGCGCCCGCACCTCGCCCTCTGTGTGGCCGCGAGCGGCGAACGCCGCGACGGCGGCCCGATACCGGCCGGCGGCACGCCGCGCGTCTCGCTCCGTCTCGACATAGGCGCGGGCCAGTTGCAGCCAGGGGCGATCCGCATGGCGGCCCGCCAGGGCGTCCAGGCGGCGGGCAGCCTCCTCCCAGGACCGGCTGCTGCGACCGGCCTCATAAAAGCAGCGCGAGGACTCCCACTGCTCCGGAGCCTGAGCAAACAGTGTCTCGCAACGGGCGAAAGGATCGGCCGCGGCCCGTGCCGGCCCGGCGAGGAGCACGGCAAGCCCACAGAGTGCCCGGAGACAGCGCCGGGATCTCATCTAGTCCTTGGGCGGATCCCCTGGTAACGGGGGACGCGGCGGACCGGAGCTTGGTTTGGTGGTCAGTTTCTTCGGCCCCTGCGGGCGCGGTTTCTTGGCGACGATTTTCTCGGAATTTTTCTGCTCCGGGGTTGCCATGGTCGTGTTCCTCCTGGCTTCCGAGCCGGCATGGCTCGGGAGGGGTTTCCTCTCAAGAACGACGGCCGGCGCCGGAGTGCTCACTCCAGGCGCACCGAAAACGTTTTCGATCCCAGGCTCTTCCCGTCGGGCGGGAGAGCCTTCACCTGCCAGTACAGAACCGTGCCGGACGGAGCCGCGGCCAGCGCGGACGGAGGGATCTGCCAGCGCGGCTCCGCCAGTCCGGATTCGACAGCGATCTCCCGGCCCTCGCGGGTGAGCACGCGGACCTCATAGACCGAACCGGACGGACCCGCCGACCACCGCAGATCGGCCTGCGCGCGCGGCAGCAGAGAGTGCTCCGGGATCTGTGAATGGATCTCGCGGACCTCTCCACCCCGGTACGGCCCCGGCCGGCTCCACCACCCCGGAAGCTGGACCGCCAGAACCACAGCCGCGGCGACCGCTGCCAGAGCGGCACCCCAACGCAGCCAGGGGCGTGGATGGAGCCGCGGGAAGGGCTCGACCTGGGCGGCGCTCTCCGTCTCCTCGCGGGACAGCCCCCGCGCCAGCCGGAACGCCGCCGCACACGAAGCGCACGAGGCCATGTGCTCGAAGACCGCATGCCGTTCCGCCTGCGGCGCCTCGCCGGTGGCGGCGGCCCACAGGCGATCCGGCTCCGGACAGTCCGGACCGGGCGCCGCCCGCTCGCCGAGCGCGGCGAACCCCTGCCGCCAGCGAACGACCGGCCCGTCCTCTTCTCTCATGGATGCAGTCCTTTCGCCTTCAAACATTGGCGGAGGTCTCCCAGACCGCGGTAGACCAGATTCCGGGTGTGCTTGAGGTCCCACCCGAGGAGCCGGGCGGCCTCGACCACGCTCACATCCTGAAGATAGAGCGTGACCGCGAGCTTGCGCGGCCGGAGGAGAGTCGCGAGACAGTCGCGGATCCCCACGCCGATCTCCTTGCCGGCCTGTGCTCTCTCCGGACCGGGGCTCGGAGAGGCCAGCGGCAGCTCCTCTCCATCCTCGGCTTCCAGGGAAGACTCCCGCCTGCGTTCGAGCCGGCGGATCTCGTCGACCAGGGCGCTATAGACCACCCGCTTGAGATAGAACGACGAAAGCTCCCTCTCTTGCTCACTGCGCCGGCGGAGCTCGAAGATCTTCAGGAAGGCATCCTGCACCAGATCGTCCGCGCGCGAAGCCAGCCACCGCGGGCACAGCGAACGGACGGCGCGCGAGATCTCGGCCCGCAGCCCCGCGTCGTCCTCGCGGGGCGCCGGCGCAGTTTGAGGCTTACCCTGCGGCTCGGGGCGGATCTCAAAGCTTCCGGAATTCGTCATCCACAATGGATTCTAGATCATCCCGCTCCCGATTTTGAGCAACATCGTCTCCCCCACCGTTCTAGCCCGGTGAGCCCATGACGGGCGATTGACAACGGCCCCGCGGAGGGGCACTCAAGGAGATCACTCATGAAATCGATCCAATACAAAGCCGCGCTCTTCCTCAGTCTCGCAAGTCTCGGTGCCGGAACGGTCCTGGCCCAGGGCAGCAATCCGAAGACCATCATCACCGCCCCGGATTCCTATTCGATGGTGCTGGTGCCCCCCTTGCAGCCGGTGCAGATCGAGCTCGAGCTGAAAGGCCCTTCCTGGGAGGTGATCACAAATCTCACGCCCTTGGCCAAGCTTCAGTGGAAAACCGACGTCCGCTGCTCCACCCGCCTCAAGAGCCTCGCGGTGAAACATCCCGACGGGGAGAGCTCCACGGCGACCTTCAACGCACCGCTGAAAAAGTCCGACAAGGGTCTTCAGACGACCCTGAGCCTCCAGTCGTTCGACATCGCCCTCCTCCGCCAGAGGTGCCGCGACATCGCCAACAAGACGTTCCAGACCGCGGTGGACGCGGAGGAGAAGCACGAGCTGGAAAAAAGGCAGCACGACTTCGAGCTGAGCCAGAAGGCGCTCACCTTCCTGGACGGCGACGCCCACAAGAACCTGCTGTTGCTCTCCGCCCAGTGCACGACGGCCGACGCCACGAAGGTCCTCTCCAGCGTTGCCGACAAGAAGCTGGTGCCGAAGCTCGAATTCTTCTGCTGCACGGCCGCGGGCTGCCGGTAGGCCACGGCGGACGACGGACTGCTCCGCGGGCGAGCCGGCCCGAACGTCGGACCGGCCGCCGTCCGGGGTATGCTTCGGCGAATGTCTACTCAAGGAGATTCTATGCATACCCTGTTTCGCCATTGCCTGACGGTCCTGGTCTTCGTCACCGTCTTCAGTGCCCTCGCCGCCGTCTCCGCCTCCGCCGCCGCCCCTCCGTCTCCGGATGGCAAGGCCGTCTTCGCCGCTCAGAAGTGCTCCCTGTGCCACTCCGTCCAGTCAGCGGGGATCGAGCGCACGATGAAGACCTCCAAAGGCAAGGACCTCTCCACCGTGGGCTCGGAGCGCGACGCGGCGTGGCTCACCAAGTGGCTCAAGAAGCAGGAGATGCTGGAAGGCAAGCCGCACCAGAAGGCCTTCACCGGCACCGACCCCGAGCTGACCGCCCTGGTGAGCTGGCTGGGGACGCTGAAGAAATAACCGTCCGCGTCAGGGTTTTACAGATCGAGGTCGCGCATCTTCCGCCACAGGGTCGTGCGGCTGATGCCGAGAGCCTGGGCGGTGGCGTCGCGACGCCAATGATTGGCGGACAAGGCGGCCTGGAGCTTCTGGCGCTGGTCCGCGGAGGCTGCGCTGCGGGGGGCCGCCTGAGGCTCCAGGGGGAGAGGCTCGAAGGCGGGAGCCGGGGTCATCAGGTGGAGCATTTCGACCGGCAGGTCATCAGCATGGATTGTCTGCCCCTTGCAGACGGCGACCGCGTATTCGAGGGCGTTTTCGAGCTCGCGCGCCACAAGCTCCTTGCCCGTGCCGCTCTCGCCGGTCAGGAGGATCGTGGCCTCGCTCTCCTCCAGATTCCGGATCAGGGCGAAGATCCGCAGCATGGCCGGCGAACGGGCAATCAGGCCGGCGAACAGGGTGGGAGCGCCGTCGCCGGTCTCCTCGCCATCCTGCACGGGCCGCAGCACGACGACATAGGCGACCCGCGGATCACACTGGCCGGAAACGTCGGGAAGAATCGGGGCGACGGTAAGCGAGACCTGCCGTGGCCGGCCGCCGGGCAACCGCAACACGGCGCCCCACCCCTCGCGGAGCTCCCCCGCGGTCAACGCCCGGCGCAACGTACCGTCCGGACCGAACAGCTCCGGCCCGAAGACCTCTTCCGCAGCCTTGCCGGCCAGAGCCTCCGCCGCGCGAGGACCGGCCAGGCGGTCGAGCCCGCCGGATCCATGAACGATCCGGAAGTCCGGCCCCAGGCAGATCAGCGCCCGTCCCAGCGAATCGAACACCGTGCCGAGCCCGTGGAGGATCAGCGGCAGCGCGTCCATGGCCTGCGTAGTTCCGCTCATTAACGTTGAGGATGCGGCAGGGGGCCGTCGAGAAGCGCCACCTGAAGGGGTGGGCGGAAGGTGCCAGTGGGGTGGCGTAGGCCTGCCCTTGGGCCAGGTATCCTCAAGGGAGTGGCATTGGAGCACACCCGCCTAGTCGCCGCGACCACCTTGGTCGCCTCGAATAAACCTAAGGCTTAAGATCAGCTCAACTTGAGTGTCACTAAGCGCCAACTGCGCTCGAGCGTCGGCCTCTTTGGGTGGCTTGATTTTTAGATCACTAAGGATAATCTCCGTACCGAGCCCTCCCTGAGAATCAATGGGGATGGCTTCCCCTATTGCTTCGGCCAAGTTGATCGCATCTGAAGAGAATGAGACAAAGTGGGGCTGTCCGGAGTCAAATCTCACGTTGGCCCGGGCCGTCATTCCGTTTCGCAAAACGAGAAAGGCGTCATCCACGAAAATAGACTTCCCAGCATACTGCGGCCAGCGTGCTGACATCTTATGGCGCCACGTCTCCCTCCTGCCAGGTTCGAGAACAATGCGAATGAACCCCGTAGAACCCGTTTCGAGTTGGGCCAGTTGGTCGCCCTTGAGGACCTGAGGGCAAGCCAACGTCGCGTCGATCTTTTGGGGCTTTCTCGCTGTCATCCGCAGAAGATGATATCCAGGCGGAATCAAGAAATTGACCTCTCCTTCGACCTTCACCCCGGAAAAGACGACATCACCGTCCGCCTGCTCAATGGGCGCCGAAAGCGCTAGTACCTCGGGAGTACCTCTCGAGCAGCGCAGAAAATGATACGAAGACTTCGGCGCCACAAGACTGCGCGGCTGCACAACATTGTGCTCCTGATGATCCGACAAATCGTGCCATGTCCCCAGTCCAGGTACCGTGTGCCTGCCGTAAAGAAGAGCTGCTGCCAGAAAGGTCGAAATAACCGCAACTACTGCCACCGCGCGCGCTACCCGCGGGCTATAGCGTGGGCTCGCGACTATCCCGACTGAAAGCTCTCTCGCTCCTAAGCCCAGAGCCGAAGACTCTGACAAGAAAGCCAAACTCCACAGAAGGCTGAAGGCCAACCACACAAGGAGAAAGATGTCGAAAGCTGAACCCTGTGCCTCGCGGAGAATATAGACTCCCAGCACATTGAGAAGCATCGGTATCAGAGAAGGAAAACCTAGGGTCAGTATCGCCGCCCAAAGCCAGACTCGACCCGCTGAGGGAGAGGCGCCTATGCATGCCTGCGCAAGATTGATCTCGGCCCCAACAAGCACCTGAATCGAGGCTAGGAGCGCTATTGCGAAAGCCGAAAGCAGAAGGGCGCCCCATTGATCAATCGACCGAAAAAGACTCCTCGCACTGTAAACCGCAAGAAACGCGCCCGAGAGAAGCGGAAAGGCCGCAACCCAGATCCGGAAGCAACGGGACCACCGCTCTTCGCCAGAGATTGCAGAGGTCTTTGTGTTGGAAACAGCTGCTCGCCAGCCAAAGAGAGTTCCAATCGCCAACGCCCCACCAAGACAGACTGTCAACAACTCGCCGGCTTGGTTTGGCTGAACCCCTTCGCCAAAGCTTAAGAACAGCCACCAAAGAGGCGAGATTATGGCGCAAAGGACATAGGCAAGCCCTGCGCAGAAGCCTCCCAGCGCTCCTTTGCTGGCCCGCCGATGGATCGTGTCTCGGTTCTGCCGAATTCGCCAATCGGCCACAATCCTCTGAGCCCGCATTCTCCAGATCCACGGAAAGCTCTTGGACAGAGGCCCAACCAAGAAAAAGTCCGCAAGGACTTCCAGTGCACGTATTCTCGTACGGCGGGAACGAAGCTGATTCACCAAACTTCTCTCTTGGACTGATCCTCGCAGATACGCCAATGACGTCCCCGCCGCCCGCCGCACCTCCTCGTTCGCGTCGCCGAGGGCCAGCTCCAGGCACCGCTCAGCCAACCTCCCATCCTCATCACGCACCCGGCAGGCGGCTTCCGCTCCTCCCCGCCGGACTTCCGGATCCGGATCTCCAAGCAGGCCGAGCACAATTTCCGGACTCCTCGCATGCCCGAACCGGCCCGCCCAATAGGACACCACATCCGGGATGCGCCGGTAGGCCGCGCTTCGCAGAAGCAGCTCCAGCTCTATGTCGTTGAACCGAAGCCGTTCTCTGTAGTCGCCGACGACGGTGCGGACCTGTCCCGCGGTGAGCAGTAGCTCCGGTTGCTTTCTGAACGCTTCTCCGCGAGCCGCGGTGGCGACGACCTCGGCGGCATGGTGCAAGTTGAAGAACTGGGGATCGGATGTGATCCATTCCTGCACCGAGCTGACGAGACGGTCGTGGATCAGCTCGAAGAACGTTTCCTCTCCGCGCTCGACCCGCCGGATGAGGTTGTGCGTTTCCAGGAGCCCCAGGACCTCGATCACCTCATCAGGGGCCGCAATGAAATAGGAATCCAGCAGAGCGTCCACGGTGACCGCTCTCTTGGTCTGCTCGCGCGTCACCATGTTGTCCAGAATGACCAGAGCCAACAGACGCCGGTCTCCCAGGGCTCGGGTCAGACTCTTGACGTGCCGGCGGAAGATACCCTCCAAGCCGCCGAGGCGCTCCAGATCGGAGGCCTTCAGGATGACAGGGCTCGTCTCCCGCGCTACGGTCTCCTTATAGAGCTCATAGCAAAGGATCTGGAGGATCGCCGGATCGTAACGGCTCCCTTCGAGCGTATCGACGAGGCCAGTCAGCATCCGTTGCTCGTAGCCGATTCCATGCTGCTGGAGAGCGCGCGAGATGGTCTGGCGGGCGCCAAAGGCGGTGAGGGGATGGAGGCGGTATTCGTTCGAGAACAGATCCGGCAGCAGGGCGCGAAAATCGTCCAGCTCGGCGAGATACTCTTCGCGCAGACTGAAGACGAGGCGGACGTCGAGAGCGCGGTCGTTCGCCAAGTCGGCGACCGTGCGGATGAATTCGGTGCGGACGCCGGGTTGGTCGCGGAAGCGGATGAACAGCTCCTCGAATTGATCGCAGACCAGAACGGTCCCGGTTCCGGCGGTGCGGACGGCCTCGCGCAGGTCGGCTCCTTCGGCGGCGCCGAGCGCGGTGCGCAGGTCGGCCAGCGGCTGATCGAAGGTGCGGACGTAGACCGGTCGCAAGCCGCGGGCCACCAGCTCGGGGAAGACTCCGGCAAGGAGAAGCGACGTTTTGCCCAGACCCGACCGGCTGTAGAGGACCAGCGTGCGGGCGCGCAGGATGCCGGCCACCACGTCACGGATCTCGCGGTCGCGGCCGGCGAAAAGGTTTTTGTCGTCCTCACCGTAGTAGTCGAGGAATTTGAACGGGCTCGGCGGCTCGAGAGGTGTGAGCGTCTCGATAGCGGCGCGATCGGTCACGGCTGGCCCTCCCGGGCGGCTGCATCGAGAGCTTCGAGGAGCGCCTCGGTTTCGGCTTCGATCCACTCCAAGCCTTCGAAACGTTCCCAATAGGCTTCTTCCACCGCGTCGCGGTGGCGGCAGGCGAAGAACGCCGTGCCACGGTTCTTGGACATTTCCGGTCCCAGGAGACGCCCGGCGAGCCGGCGGACGATGGGGTCGCGCGGCGAGACGCCCAGGAAGAGGAGAGTGCGGCCGATCTTCTTCTTCCCATGCGCGAGGTGGACGATCGCCGGCGGCAGCGTGGCGAGCCGGTCGTAGAGCAGGTCGTGCTCTTCCTCGGTCAGCACGAGCGATTCGGGATCGGAGAGCGTGCCCCGCAGGTTGATGACCAACAGGTCGTCATCGTCCACCGTGGCGCCGGCATCGGTCGCGCTCAGCGAACGCGCCCCGCGTCCGTGCTTTTCGAGAGCATCTTCCAGAAGGCCGTCGAAATGCGAGCAGAAGAAGCCCGGCACACGCCAGGAGGCAACGGACAGGAAAGCTGATGGTGGCAGCGCCTCCTGGTAGGCACGCTCAATGGCGCGGACGAGCTGGTAGCGCCGCCGGGTGCTCACGTAATGTTGACAGACCAGGGGCAGGAGCAGGGCGCCCACCCAGCCGCCGGAGCGTTCGCCGATGTCGAAATCCTCCATGCGCGGATAACCGCACTCGTGGGCGAGAGCCAGGGAGAGTTGCCGCAGATCCGGACAGGGCGCGCCGCGGGCCGCACCGGCGCGCAGGAGATCGGGGCCGATCACCGGCACGCAGCGCCCTTCCCGCAACGCCTCCACCAACTCGGCCGGCAGCAGCGAGGCCCCGGCGCGCTCCGGCCGGCTCGACTCCGGCACGGTTGGAGGAGCCACCTCGGGTGCGGGCTGGAGATGGAAGAGGTGCTCACAGCCGCCCGCGAGGTGGAGCACCGGCGTGATGAAACCGCGCAGCGATCCGTCCCTTCCGTTCAGGAAGAGCGACTGGCGGGCCTGCTCCATCGCGAGGTCCACCCGGCCGGGCTCCTTCGGGTCGAGCAGGGCACGGTAGAAGACTTTGGAAAAACGGATCGCCACCGTGTCCGGGATCTCGTAGCGCATGGCCACCACCGCGGGCACCCCGGCCTGCATAAGCAGAGGCCCGAGGCCGCTCAGGCTCCGTTTGGGAGACGGGAAGTCGCCCAGGCAGCAGTTGAGGACGGCGAGCCGCACCGAGGTCCCTTCGAACAGCGCGGCGAAGGCTTCGCCGTCCATCATCTGCTCCGCGTTGACTCCCTCGTCGCTGTGGACACGGATGTTCACCCGCCCGGTGGTATTGATGCCGCCATGGCCGATGTAGTGGAAGACGTCATAGCCGCCACGACCGAGCGCCTCCAGCAGGCCGTCCGGGGTGACGCGACCCGCGAATCGCTCCAGCTCGATGGCCGGACCGAGACGCTCCACGGTGTCGCGGAGGTTCTGCCACTCATGCTCGACATGCAGGCCGGAGCCTTCCGGCACGACGGCCAGCACGCGCAGCCGCGCGATCTCGCCACGGCCCAGCCGCGGCGGGCGGATCGTGCCGGGCGGCTCACGGACGATGCCGTAATGGAGACGGCTGGCGAGGAATCCGGGGCTCCATTCGTCATAGAGCGCCTCCCAGGGGAGCGGCTGCAGAGCCGGCGGCAGCTCCAGGCGGAACTGGAAGACCGTCTCGGCGTCGTCTGCCGCTTCCCGGAGCGCACGGAAGCGGGCGCCGACGGCGCCCCCCAGCAGGCCGGCCCAGAGCTGGCTGCCGACGTCCTTGAGGTCGTCCGCGTCGCACTGATCCTGCTCGATGCGCCGGAACACGGCGCGCAAGCGCGCGTCGGGCCGCAGATCGAGCTCGAAGTCGCCAATCGTGGGCTGTGCGCCGTCGGCCGTCGACAGCTCCACCTTCCAGGAGCCTGCCTCCTCATAGAGCCGGAACCGGAGCGGGACGAACAGCATGGCAGACGCCCTCTTGGAGCGACACCCCCTCGAGTCTGTCGAAACTGCTTACGACTTGTAGGATATCAGCTTCTAACGGAAGGCGGACAGCCCTACAGCAGCGGTGCCAGCAAGCGCGCCGCCCGGTCTCCGAGGCGGTGGAAGAACGAACGCCGGCGCCAGGCGCGGCTTTTGATCTCCTCGGCGTTCTTCATGTCCTCTTCGAACATCTTGGCCATCCGGCCGGCGACCCCGTCGTCGAGGATCATCAGGTCGCATTCGGCGTTGAAGAGGAAGGAGCGGAAGTCGAGATTGGTCGAGCCGATCACGGAGACGTAGCCGTCGGCCACCAGGGTCTTGGCGTGCAGAATGGACGCCTGGTATTCGTAGATCTTCACGCCGCGCTTGAGGAGGCGGGAGTAGTAGCCGTGCCCGGCATGGCGGGCCAGCGGGACGTCGCTGCGGCCAGGGAGCATGAGACGGACGTCGACGCCGCGGCGGGCCGCGGCGCCCAGGACTCGCACGGCGGCCCACCCCGGCGCGAAGTAGGCGTTGGTGATCCAGACCGACTGGCGGGACGCCGCCACCAGGGCGGCG
>Ga0070667_100003557_pt1 | contig 13273 bp, 9 predicted proteins | sample KBSS33metaG_FD_64659 | JGI IMG/M metagenome (GOLD analysis project Ga0070667, IMG submission 64659) | Switchgrass rhizosphere microbial communities from Kellogg Biological Station, Michigan, USA - KBS S3-3 metaG | ecosystem: Host-associated > Plants > Roots > Rhizosphere > Soil ...
GGGTCGAGGCGTTCACCTGCCTGGAACAGGTACTTCAGCGCCGACAGGTCGTACTTGTTCAGGTGCAGACCTTCCGGGTCTTCCTTCTTGATCGCGCGGATCGCCGTGGGTGCGGTGAACAACGCCTTGACGCCATGCTCGGACGCGACCCGCCAGAACGCGCCGGCATCCGGTGTACCGACGGGCTTGCCCTCGTACAGCACGGTCGTCGCGCCGAGCATCAGCGGCGCGTACACGATGTAGGAGTGGCCGACCACCCAGCCGACATCGCTTGCCGCCCAATAGACGTCGCCTGGATGCGTGTCGTAGATGTTGCTCATGCTCCACAGCAGCGCAACCGCGTGTCCGCCGTTGTCGCGGACGATGCCCTTCGGCTTGCCGGTGGTGCCTGAGGTGTACAGCACGTACAGCGGGTCGGTCGCCGCAACGGGTACGGGTGCGACGGGTGGCGCTGTGTCTTCGGAGGCCATCAGCTCTCGCCAGTCGTGATCGCGGCCCGCCAGCAGTTCGCACGGTCGCTGCTCGCGCTGCAGGATCACGCACGCGGGCGGGGCGTACTCGGCGATTTCGAGCGCGGTATCGAGCATGGGCTTGTAGTCCACGGTGCGCGTCGGCTCGACCCCGCACGATGCCGACACGATGACGGCCGGTTTCGCGTCGTCGATACGGGTCGCGAGTTCGTGAGCGGCGAACCCGCCGAATACCACCGAATGCACCGCGCCCAGCCGAGCGCACGCGAGCATCGCGATCGCCGCTTCGGGCACCATCGGCATGTAGATCACGACCCGGTCGCCCTTGTTCACGCCCAACCCGCGCAGCGCCCCCGCGAAGCGGGCGGTTTCGTCGAGCAGCTCGCCGTAGGTGTAGGTGCGCTGCGATCCGGTCACCGGGGAGTCGTAGATCAGCGCAGGCTGATCGGCGCGGCCGCCGTCGACGTGACGGTCCAGCGCGTTGGCGCAGGTGTTCATCTCGCCGTCGGGGAACCAGCGGTAGAACGGCGGGTTCGAGTCGTCGAGCACGCGCGTCGGCTCACGGGTCCATGTCACCGCCCGCGCGGCGTCGGCCCAGAAGGCCGCGGGGTTGGCGATGCTGGCGTTGAACAGGTCTCGATAGCCGGCCATACCGCGACCGTAGCGCGGGCGGCGGGTACGTAGAGTGCGATTCATGGCCGACGAGCGCTCGCGCGAGGAGAAATCCAGCCCAGCCGAACCGCCACCCATCGAAGGTGTTCGACGCTCGTTCGTCGAAGCGCGAGGGGTGCGCTTCCACGTCACCGAAGCCGGTCCAGCAGATGGCCGCCCGGTTCTCGCGCTGCACGGCTGGCCGCAGCACCACTGGGCGTACCACGACCTGCTGAAAGATCCGCCGCCCGGCCTGCGGATCATCGCCCCTGACCTACCCGGCTACGGCTGGTCCGGCCCGGCTCCCCACAAGTGGGCCAAGGAGGACGTCGCCAGCGACGTGCTGGCCCTGCTCGACGCGCTCGGGCTGGACAAGGTGCTGCTCGTCGCGCATGACTGGGGCGCGTACGTCGGCTATCTGATGGTGTTGCGTAACCCCGAGCGCTTCGACGGCTACCTCGCGCTCAACATGGGCTATCCGTGGATAACGGCGCGCATGCTGCTGCCGCACATATTGCCGCTGCTGAAGTATCAGCCGTTGATCGCATTCGCAGGGGTGCCGGTGCAGCGATACACGAACTTCCTCCATCTGGCGTTCAAGATCGGGTCGGCGATCGATCCAGAGACTGCACGCGTCTACATCGATCGCTTCCGCGATCCCGTCGTGGCGCGCGCAGGCAGGGACACCTACCGGACCTTCCTGCTGAGCGAGATCCCAAGGGGCGCACGGCATCCTGAGACGCGACGGGCCACAGTCCCGATTCGTGCGCTGTTCGGTGTTCACGACACTGCCATCCACGAATCGCTGGTGTCCCCTGAGCACGCCAACGCCGACGACTACACGCTGGAAAAGGTCGACGCCACCCACTTCATCATCGACGAACGCCCGGACCTGGTGCGGGCAAGACTGATCGCGCTGGCGGACGAAACCCAGGCCTGAGCGTTTGGCTTTGCCGGTGTCGGGTAGCCCGCGGGTATGGCAGACGCGGCGGCAATCGACAGCTCATTGACCGTGAAGCGGGACACCACCGCGACACGACAGCAGGTGTGGGACGTGGTGGCCGACGGCTGGACATACTCGCAGTGGGTAGTCGGGAATACCCGGATGCGCGCGGTTGATCCCCGGTGGCCTGAGCCCGGCAGCAAAATTCATCACACCATCGGCGTGTGGCCCTTCGTGCTCAACGACGAGACAGAGGTCGAGTCCTCGACGCCGCTCGAGGAACTCGTTCTGCTTGCCAAGGGCCGACCATTCGCGGGAGCTCGAATAGTGTTGCGGCTGTTCGATACCCCGACGGGCTGCCGCATCGAGATGGCCGAGGTGCCGGTCGGTGGGCCGCTGAGCCTGGTGCCGCGGCGACTGGCCCTGGCCGCGGCATACCCGAGAAATCGCGAGTGTCTGGCCCGGTTGGCCGCGTTAGCAGAACGGCGAAAAGAACCCGAGTGAACCCTCAGGCGCCGTCCCAGTTCTGTAAGAACGCTTCGGCGACGATCGCGGCGTTGTCGGCCGCGATCTGCTTGTAGACGGCGAACGTGAACGGGTAGCCCGGCAGGTTGAGCGGATCGCCCGGCCCGTCGGACATGCCACGGATGCCGAGGAACGGGATGCCGTGCGCGTCGGCGACCTGTTGGGCCGCGGCGGTCTCCTGGTCGACGGCGTCCACGGCAGGCGCCGCGGGGCTCAGCAGTCCCGTCAGGTTGCTGACGAGCCCGAACGCCAGGAACGGCACGATGGCCTGGAAGAAGTTGCCGGTGAACAGAAGTGAGAAGTCCGGCGCGGCGCAGGGCTGCGCACCGAAGATGTCGCCGACGAACGGAATCGATGGGAGAGCAGGGAACGCCGTCCCGTTGTTGTTGTCGTCGCTGGAACCGTCACCCCCGACGAACAGGTCCGGTTCGCGTTTGAGGTCGATCTGCGGGCCTGCGAACAGCCCGCAATAACAGCTGGGGTCGCCGATGCTGTCTCGACTCAGCAGATCGACGTCCAGCGCGCTGGCGGCGGCGAGCATGCCCGGATCGACAGCGTGCCACGTTTCGCCGTCGTCGGAGGTCCATCGGGCGGGTACCGCCACGTCCCCGATCTCGGTGCGCCCCGATCCGCCGGCGACACCCGAGAAGACCACTGCGCCAATCGATATGCCGGATTCACCAGTGAAGTGGTCGAGCGCTATCTCGGTCGTCTCTGTGGCGTTGACCATGCCGATGCCGGTCATCGCCACGATCACCTTTTTGCCACCCAGCGTGCCGAGGTAGAAGTGGTGGCCGTCGACGACCACCGAGGGATTCGGATCGAGTGTGGTGCGGGCGAGAATGGCATCGGTTTCAGCGGGGAAGGCCGACAGGATCAGCGTGCGCTGTTCGGTCGTCTGACTCGTGTGTTGCGTGTCGACCGGCTTTTCTTGCAACGAGGGCGCGGTGAATGCCCGTTCGAACTCGCGCCGCGCGAACGCCAGCAGTGACCAGATCGACGGGCCTTCGGCGGGCGCTCCTGGCGTGCTGCTTGCGGCGAACGGGCTCAGGATCGCGTTGACGACGCCGGACACCAGTGTGGTCACCACGCGGACCACGTTGGGCTGCACCGGTTTCGGCGTTGACGGTGTGCTGATCGTGACGGCGGGTGATGCGACGGGTGACTGCGTCGGATCAGAGGATCCGCTGGTGACGGCGGTGGTGTCCTCATGCTTAGTGACGGCCGGCGCCTCATGCTTCACGTCCGAGGCTGCGGACACGGCCGCCGTCCGCTTCGGCTTCGTGGGCTTGGCCGCCGGCGCGGCAGACCGTTTCTTTCGCGCGGGCTTGGTGGGCGGCGTCTCGTCGGTGACCTTGGCGGGCGGATCGGCCGCCTCGGCCTTCGTGTCGGTGGTGCTGGATGACGTGGATCCGACGGCGCCGTCAGTTTCGTCGGCCCACGCGAGGCCGCTCTGCCAACCGGTCATGACGGCAGCGCCGACGCCCAGGGCGACGGTCAAGCCGCCGACCCTACGCAGCCATGCCCCCACAGGCATGCGGAATGTATATCGCTTGGGTGCGGTCGGCGCGCCAGAATTGTGATAGCTGCTGAGGATGGTTGATCGCGGTGTTAGCAGCAATTTCTACTTCAGGGTCGTGCTATGCACCCTTATGCGGAATTGCACAGCCATGGCGTCGAAATCGCGCCTAGCGCGCCAAAATGTAAGTGCCCGCCAGGAGCTGCAACACCGGCCGAAGCTCACGCTGCTCGCACTCATCAGCTCAGAACATGCCCCGATCAGCGCTGATTAGCGGTAACGTTGGCACCTCCATCAGCAACAATAGGAAAGTTCACCTCTGACATGTGGTCCATCCGGCTTGGAGCCCTGGCCGCCGGTGCGGCGATCTCACTGGCAGTTGCCTCACCCGCCGCGGCGGACGCGGGCAGCTTCCTCAAAGAGGTGCAGCCCTTCTACCAGAACTTCAGCGCCGAGCAGTTGCTGTCCGAGGGGTTCAGGGTGTGCTCGGCGCAGGACGGCGGCATGAACTCCCCGAAGGCCGTCCAGATGGTCCAGGACGACATCGGGGCATCGGTGACCGCGGCGGGCGACATCGTCGCGGCCGCGGTCGTCCATCTCTGCTGAACGTCGCTTACCCCGTCGGGGTTCGGTCGATGCCCCTGCGGATCTCGCCGGGAACGTGTTCAACGCGGGTGAGGTTCCGGTGCTCTGATGAGTGAAGCTGCCAGGGCACGCTGGTCACCATGACCGAGGGCTCGAAAAGCAAACGGCCCTTGAGACGTAACGAGCTTTGATTGTGCAGCAGGTTCTCCCACCAGCGGCCGACAACGTATTCGGGGATGTAGACATTCACCACGTCGCGTGGTCCGCTCTGGCGCTGCTTCTTGATGTATGCGAGGACAGGCCGGGTGATCTCCCGATACGGCGACTCAATGACTTTGAGCGGAATGTCGACGTTGAGTTCCTCCCACTCCCGCACGAGAGCCCTGGTCTCCGCATCGTCGACATTGACGGTCAACGCGGTCAAGGTGTCCGGCCTGGTTGCCCTCGCGAACATCAACGCACGCTGAGTTGCCTTGTGCCAGCCCGAGATCAGCACAATGGCGTGGATTCTGCTCGGCAACGTCGGCTCGTCGTCGTCAACGGTGCGAAGCTCGGCGCGCACCGCGGCGTAGTGCCGATGGACGCTTTGCATCAGAACGCACAGCACGGGGATCGCGATGACCACCAGATACGCGCCGTGCGTGAACTTGGTGATCATCACGACCACCAACACCACGCCGGTGAAACAGGCTCCGAGAGCGTTGATGGCCCGCGCCCGGTGGATTCGGAGCCGCTGTGCGGGGCTATCGGTGTCGCGCAACGCGCGATTCCAGTGCACCACCATGCCTGTCTGACAGATCGTGAAGGACGTGAAGACACCGAGGATGTAGAGCTGGATCAGTCGGGTTGTCGAGCCGTCGAACGCGTAGATCAACCCGCCGGCGATCACGGCGAGCAGGATGATGCCGTTAGAGTAGGCGAGCCGGTCGCCGCGGGTGTGCAGTTGGCGGGGCAGGTAGCGATCCTGCGCGAGAATCGAACTCAGCAGGGGAAAGCCGTTGTAGGCGGTGTTCGCCGCCAGGATCAGAATCAGCGCCGTCGCGGCCTGAATGTAATAGAACATGATGCTGTTGTTGCCGAACACCGCGGCCGCGACTTGGGCGATGACGGTGCGCTGGGCATCGTTGTTGCAGTCGCCCGGGAATCCGATTAGGTCGCAGGTGTGTTCGACGACGCGGGTGTGTGTTATCAACGCCAGCGCGGTGACGCCGATGAACATCGTGATCGCCAGGGTGCCCATCGCAGTCATGGTTCGGGCGGCATTGAGCGACTTGGGTTTCCGGAATGCCGGCACGCCGTTGCTGATGGCCTCGACCCCGGTGAGTGCGGTGCAGCCGGACGAGAACGCGCGCAGCGCGAGCAAGGAGATCGCCAGGGTGTTCAACCCGACGTGTTCGGCATGGATGCCGTAATTCGCGCTCTCCGCTAACGGCACGTCACCAATGAGCGTGCGGAACAAGCCGATTGCGATCATCAGCATCACCCCGGCGATGAACGCGTAGGTCGGCACGGCGAATGCTCGACCGGATTCGCGCACTCCTCTCAGATTCATCGCGGTCAGCAATACGACGAAGGCGATGTTGATCGCGACGCGATACGGGTTCAGTTCGGGGATCGCCGAGATGATGTTGTCCACGCCCGCGGCCACAGAGACAGCGACCGTCATCACGTAGTCGACGAGCAGCGCGGCGGCCACCACCAGTCCCGCGCGGGGACCCAGGTTCGTCGACGCCACTTCGTACGACCCGCCGCCGCTGGGGTAGGCGAGCACGACCTGCCGGTACGACAGTGTCACCACGGCGAGAAGCAGCACCACGGCCGCGCCGATCCACGGCGTGAGGTAGAGGTAGGCAAGCCCGCCGAGAGTCAGGATCAACAGGATTTCTTGGGTCGCATAGGCGACCGACGACAGCGGGTCGCTGGCGAAAATCGGCAGCGCGATCCGCTTCGGCAGAAGCGTATGGCCGAGGCGGTCACTGCGGAACGGTCGGCCGACGACCAGTCGCTTGAGCACGGATGTCGGTGACGACACGACCTCGGAGCCTAATGTCGATCCGCCCGACCTGGCCCGCCGCAAGGTGTATAGATTTCGTAAAAGTCCAGCTAGCCGGCGTATGGATGGCGTCAAGCCTCTTTTGGGTTCCAGGCCTGCTTCCTATCGTGCGGCGAATGCCGGTTATCGACGGACAAGACTCTGTGCCGGACCTGCTTGAGCTGGTAAGCCAGGCACACGTGCTCGAGGTACTCGACGCGCTCACCCGCGGGCCAATGCGTCGTGCAGATCTGCGCACCCATGTCCACGCCGGCCGGCGCGGATTGGCGGCGGCCTTGAGGCTCCTCGGGGGTCGTGGACTGGTAACGAGGAATGACCATGGAAGCTGGGACACCGACGCGCCAGCCCACATCGTGTACCGACTCACGGACCTCGGTCGCGTGGTTGTCGAGGCACTGTCGTGCTACTCGCTCTGGACCGCGATGTACGACCGTGTCGAGGCGAGCCAGGATCACTGCTGGAATCGATAACCCATCCCGGCTTCGGTCAGCAGGTGCACGGGGCGTGACGGATCGTCTTCGAGCTTGCGTCGGAGCTGCGCCAAATACACGCGCAGATAGTGGGTTTCCTTGGCGTAAGCGGGACCCCAGACCTCCTTCAGCAGCTCCTCGCGGCCGACGAGCTTGCCGCGGTTGCGCACCAGCATCTCGAGCATGCCCCACTCGGTGGGAGTCAGGTGGACTTCCGTGCCGTTCTTGGTCACCTTCTTCGCGGCGAGGTCGACGGTGAACGACGATGTTTCGATCACCGGCTCGTCGGTGTCGGATGCGGCGATGCCCCGGCGTACCGCGGCCCGCAGGCGCGCCAGAAATTCGTCCATGCCAAAGGGTTTGGTGACGTAGTCGTCGGCGCCTGCGTCGAGCGCTTCGACCTTGTCCGACGAATCGGTGCGTGCCGACAGCACGATCACCGGCGCCGTGAGCCAGCCGCGCAGCCCGCCGAGCACCTCGATACCCGACATGTCGGGCAGCCCGAGATCCAACACGATGACGTCGGGCCGGTGATCGGCCGCCGTGCTGAGGGCCTCGGCGCCGCTTGCGGCGGTGAACACCTCGTAGCCGCGCACCGAGAGGTTGATTCGCAACGCGCGCAAGATCTGCGGTTCGTCGTCGATGACCAGCACCCTGGTTTTCTGCGGGGTCATGGCCCGTCCTTCGGCGCGGCAAGGTCGATTTCGGCGGTGAGCCCGCCGCCGGGCGTGTCCGTCGCCGAAATGGTGCCGCCCATGGCCTCCACGAATCCACGGGCAACCGACAGGCCGAGCCCGACGCCGATGCTGGTGTCGTGGTCGCCGAGGCGTTGGAACGGCGCGAACAACTGCTCCTCGCTGCCGCGCGGGATGCCCGGTCCTTCGTCGATGACGGCGATCAACACACGGTCGCCGACCTGCCCCGCCGTGACACGGATCGGGCTGTCCGGGGCGTAGCGCAATGCGTTGTCGATGAGGTTGGCCAGTACACGTTCGAGCAGACCGCTGTCGGCCATCACCACCGCATCGTCCACGTCGACCTTCACACGGTCCAGACCCTGCCTGCGAAAACCGGTGATGCCCTTGCTGATTGCTAACAGTGCGCGCTGCACGGTCTCTTCCAGGTACACGCGTTGCAGCTCTGGCCGCAGCACACCGGCGGCCAGGCGCGACGAGTCGAGCAGGTTGCCGACGAGCGCCGTGAGCTGGTCGACGGACTCCTCGATGGTGGCGAGCAGTTCGGCGGTGTCCTCCGCTGAGAAGTCGATGTCGTTGCTGCGCAGGCTGGATACCGCGGCCTTGGCGGCGGCCAACGGGGTGCGCAGGTCGTGGCTGACGGCCGAGAGCAGTGAGCGGCGCAGTTCGTCGGCCTGCGCGATGGCCTCGGCCTTGCCGGCTTCTTCGGTCAACTCCCGCTGCTTGACCAGTCCCGCCGCCTGTTTGGCGACCGCACTGAGCACCCGGCGATCGCGCGCGGCCAGCTTGCGGCCTGCCATCAACAACCAGAATTCGTCGTCGCCGACTTCGATGGCGCTGTCGGCGGTGTCGACGTCGACGCAGGGATCCTTGCCCACGCAGCCGACGATGCCTGTGCCTTCCCGCAGCAGGCTGACGGCGCGCTGGGAATAGGTTTCGCGGACCCGCTCTAGCAGGGTGTCGAGGTCGGCACCGCGCAGCACCGATCCGGCGAACAGCGCGAGTAGTTCGGCTTCCTGCGACGCATGTCGGGCTTCGCGGGACCGGCTGGCCGCCCCGTCGACCAAGGCCGAGACGGCGATCGCAACGAGCAACAACACGACGATGGTCACTGCGCTGTCGGGTTCGGCGATCGTGAAGGTGTAGCGAGGCTCAACCAGGAAGTAATTCAGCAGCAATCCAGACAGCACTGCCGACAGCACGGCGGGTGCGACGCCGCCGAGCAGCGCGACGGTCAGCACGCCGATGAAGAAGATCGCGCTCTCGCCGCCGATTCCCAAATAGGGGTCCAGGAGAAAGACGATCAAGGCGCAGATCGCCGACGGAACCACAACGGCGGCAAGCCACGACATCGCATGCTGCTGACGCGGCGAGAGCCGCGACCACCGAGAGCCTTGGCTGGCCTCCTCGTGCGTGACCATGTGCACGTCGATCTTGCCGGACTGCTGCACCACCGACGCGCCGATGCCCTCGTCGAACATGCGGGCCCACCGCGAGCGCCGCGACGTCCCGATCACCAATTGGGTGGCGTTCTCGTCGCGGGCGAAATCCAGCAGGGCGCTTGGCACGTCATCGCCGACCACGGTGTGCAGCGTTGCGCCCAGGCTTATCGCCAGTTCCCGCACCTTACCCATCTGCGGTGCCGAGACGCCTGAAAGCCCGTCGCCGCGAACGACGTGCACGACCATCAGCTCGGCGCTCGACTTCGATGCGATGCGGGATGCCCTGCGCACCAGGGTCTCTGATTCCGGCCCCCCGGTGACGGCGACGACGACACGTTCGCGCGCCTCCCAGGTGTCGGTGATCTGGTTCTCTTCACGATACTTCTCAAGCGCCGCGTCGACCTGGTCGGCGAGCCACAGCAGCGCCAATTCACGTAGCGCCGTGAGGTTTCCGCGACGGAAGTAATTCGACAGTGCCGCGTCGACGCGCTCGGGGGTGTACACGTTTCCGTGGGCGAGCCTGCGCCGCAGGGCCTCTGGGGTGATGTCGACCAATTCGATCTGATCCGCCGCACGGACCACCTCGTCGGGCACCTTCTCCTGCTGTTCGATGCCGGTGATCTGCGTGACGACGTCGTTGAGGCTCTCCAGGTGCTGGACGTTGACCGTTGAGATGACGGTGATACCGGCGTCGAGCAGTTCCTCGACGTCCTGCCACCGTTTGGGGTTCTTGCTGCCGGGGGTGTTGGTGTGCGCGAGTTCGTCGACCAGCACCACTTGCGGTTGGCGTTTGAGCACCGCCTCGACGTCGAGTTCACCGAAGCGCTTGCCCCGGTATTCGATGTACTTGGGCGGTACCGACTCGATGCCGTCGAGCAAGTCGGCGGTCTTCTTGCGACCGTGGGTCTCGACGACCGCGGCGACCAGATCGGTGCCGCGTTCCAGCCGCCGATGCGCTTCGCCGAGCATCGCGTACGTCTTACCAACACCGGGAGCTGCGCCGAGATAGATGCGCAGCTCCCCGCGTTTGGTGGCGTTGTGCGGATTGCTCACATCAACATCATCCACCCGGGTACTTCTGATCGAGCTCGATATTCAGTGCCAGCACGTTGACGGTGGGCTCACCCATGAAGCCCAGCCAGCGTCCGTCGATGTTGTCCGCAACTGCCTGCTTGACCTGGTCAGCGCTGACGCCGCGGGCGCGGGCCACGCGGTTGACCTGCAGGTCGGCATAGGCGATCGAGATGTGCGGGTCGAGGCCGCTGCCGCTGGCTGTGACGGCGTCGGCGGGCACCTGCGGGTCTGCGGAGGCCGCACCACGGATCGGCACGATCTGGCCGATGCTGTAGTCCTCACCGACCTTCGCGCATTCGACGCGGACACCTTCATAGGTGTTGAGGAACGGCGTCTTCGTCGTGTCGCATGGCTCGTTGACGCTGACCACCCGTGTCGGATGCACGACATTGCCGACCGCGTCGCGTGGGCCGATCACGGACAGCACCGCGCCGACACCCTCGCCGGTGCAGAACGGGCGCGCACCGTCAACACCCTCAAGGTCTCCGACGGCCTTGCTGCGCGTGCAGACCTGCGTGAGCAGGCTTGGCTTGTCGGACGCATCGACGATGCTTTCCGGGCCGAGGTTGCTTGCGCCGGTGGCAAGCGGGTCGTAGCCATTGCCTGCCACCGAAGGGCGGCTCTGGAAGTATTGCGGCAGCGCGTTGCCGTCCTTGTCGGTGAACGACTGCCCAATGAGGCTGCTGCCCACCGGCTTTCCGTGGGCCTCGACGATCGACCCGTTGGCCTTGTCGTGAAGGCCCGGGATCTGGGCAACGAGCCAGATGAAGACCGGGTACGCGAGACCGACGATGACCGTGAGGACCAGTAGGGCGCGCAGCGCGGCCCAATGTTGGCGAGCCAGATTCGAGAGCTTCATTTTCACATCCCTGGGAGGAATTGGATGACGAGGTCGATCAGCTTGATGCCGATGAACGGCGCGATGATGCCGCCGAGGCCGTAGACATACAAGTTGCGGCTCAACAGCTTTGACGCGCTGCTCGGGGTGTAGCGCACACCGCGCAGCGACAGGGGGATCAGCGCGACGATCACCAGGGCGTTGAAGATCACCGCTGACAGGATTGCCGACTGCGGGCTGTGCAATCGCATGATGTTCAGCAGATCCAGGCCGGGGAACAGTGCGACGAACATCGCCGGAATGATCGCGAAGTACTTGGCGATGTCGTTGGCGATCGAGAACGTGGTCAACGCGCCGCGGGTGATGAGCAGTTGCTTGCCGATCTCGACGATCTCGATCAGCTTGGTCGGGTCGGAGTCGAGATCGACCATGTTGCCGGCCTCTTTGGCCGCCGAAGTGCCGGTGTTCATCGCGACGCCGACATCGGCCTGCGCCAGCGCGGGCGCGTCGTTGGTGCCGTCGCCGGTCATCGCGACCAGCTTTCCGCCAGCTTGCTCCTTCTTGATCAGGGCCATCTTGTCTTCAGGGGTGGCCTCGGCGAGGAAATCGTCGACACCCGCCTCGTCGGCAATGGCCTTGGCGGTCAACGGGTTATCGCCAGTGATCATCACGGTTCGGATGCCCATCCGGCGCATCTCGTCGAAGCGTTCACGCATACCCTGTTTGACGACGTCCTTGAGATGGATGACGCCGAGCACCTCGGCCTCGCCATTGACGACCTGCCCGACGACCAGGGGAGTGCCGCCTGCGGCGGAGATGCCGTCGACGATATCGCCGAGTTCGGTTGTTACGACGCCGCCTTGGCTGCGCACCCAGTCGGCGACTGCGGCCGCCGCGCCTTTGCGGAGCAGGTGTCCGTTCTCGAGGTCGACGCCGGACATCCTGGTCTGGGCGCTGAACTCGACCCAGTGCGCCTTGTCGAGTTCGCCTGGCGTGCGGGCGCGCAGCCCGTATTCCTGTTTGGCGAAGACGACGATCGAGCGGCCTTCGGGTGTCTCGTCGGCGAGGCTGGACAGTTGCGCGGCATCGGCGAGCGCTTCCGGTGACACACCAGTGACCGGGACGAAGGCCGCGGCCTGTCGATTGCCGAGCGTGATGGTGCCGGTCTTGTCGAGCAGCAACGTGTTGACGTCGCCAGCGGCCTCGACGGCGCGACCGGACATGGCCAGCACGTTGCGCTGCACCAGGCGGTCCATGCCCGCGATACCGATGGCCGACAGCAGCGCGCCGATCGTCGTCGGAATCAGGCAGACCAGCAGTGAGACCATCACGATGCCGGATACGCCGTTGCCGTTGAGCGACAACGAATCCGGGACGCCGGGATTGTTGGCTTTGGAGAAGATCGCTAGCGGTTGCAGGGTCGCGACGGCGAATACGAAGATGATCGTCAGCGACGCGAGCAGAATATTGAGGGCGATCTCGTTGGGCGTCTTCTGCCGGTTGGCGCCCTCGACGAGAGCGATCATCCGGTCGATGAAGCTCTCGCCAGGCTTCTGCGTGATCTTGACGACGATGCGGTCGGACAACACGGTTGTGCCGCCGGTTACCGCCGAGCGGTCGCCGCCGGATTCGCGGATGACGGGGGCCGATTCGCCGGTGATCGCCGATTCGTCCACCGAGGCAATGCCTTCCACGACGTCACCGTCGCCCGGAATGGTCTGGCCGGCCTCGACGACGACAACGTCGCCCTGCTGGAGCAGGGGAGCAGCGATCTCTTCTTCGCGGCCAGGGGCGCCCGGGCGCCAGTCAGTGAGGCGTCGGGCCATGGTCGCGGTCTTGGTCTTGCGCAGCGACTCTGCTTGCGCCTTGCCGCGGCCCTCGGCGACGGCCTCAGCGAGATTGGCGAAAACCACGGTGAGCCAGAGCCATATCACGGTCAGCCAGGCGAACCAGGACGGGTCGGTGATCGCGAGGATCGTGCTCCAGACGGCGCCGATCTCGACGATGA
>Ga0070667_100003567_pt1 | contig 13255 bp, 14 predicted proteins | sample KBSS33metaG_FD_64659 | JGI IMG/M metagenome (GOLD analysis project Ga0070667, IMG submission 64659) | Switchgrass rhizosphere microbial communities from Kellogg Biological Station, Michigan, USA - KBS S3-3 metaG | ecosystem: Host-associated > Plants > Roots > Rhizosphere > Soil ...
GGAGGAGCGGGAGACGGGATTCGAACCCGCGACCAACGGCTTGGAAGGCCGTGACTCTAGCCACTGAGTTACTCCCGCTCATTTAAACTCAATTCGGAAAGCCTCTGTTCCCACCCTCTGTGAATGGAGCCCACGACCAGAATTGAACTGGTGACCTCGTCCTTACCAAGGACGCGCTCTGCCAACTGAGCTACGTGGGCCGATATGGCCCTAACGACCTTATGGACAGGGGAGGATTCGAACCTCCGTAGCCCGCAAGGAGCGGCAGATTTACAGTCTGCTGCCATTAACCACTCGGCCACCTGTCCGTAATGGCGGCAAATCGCCGCTACCATTTCGCCTACCAGGAGCTGGCGAAGGGATTTGAACCCCCGACCTGCTGATTACAAATCAGCTGCTCTACCAACTGAGCTACGCCAGCATCGACAAAACTCTAACACTAACACACGGTTTCAGGTGTTTCAACCATCGCTTGACGATTTCTTGTCACCGTTCCTTCACTTGGTCGTGCGCTGACGCACGACTTCATACAACACGACGCCCGCCGTCACCGAAATGTTCAGTGATTCTATCTTGCCGAGCATTGGAAGCCGGACGACCGCATCGCAGTGCTCCCGCACCAGACGGCGCAAGCCTCTGTGTTCGCCGCCAAACACCAGGGCGATCGGTCCGGTGTAATCGAACTCCGTCCAGAGTTTTTCTCCGGACGCATCTACACCGACGACCCAGACTCCTTTAGTCTTTGCGTGATCCAGAAAGGACACGAGGTTTCCGACGCGCACTACCGGTACATGCGCCAACGCGCCGGCAGAAGCCTTTGCTACTGTATCGCTCAATGGCGCGGAGTGTCTCTCAGGAACTACGATTCCCGAAACGTTTCCGGCATCGGCGGTTCGAATAACAGCGCCAAGATTATGCGGATCCTCCACACCGTCAAGCGCCACGATGCATGGTCGCTCCGATCTAAAGAGAATGCTTTCCGGTGAATACCTGAACTCTCCACATAGTGCGATGATTCCCTGATGCGAAACGCCGGGTGCCATTCGTTCCAGAATCGCCCGCTCTTCCCTGCGCACGGGTACATTGCGCTTATCTGCAAGATCGATCACATCCTGAAGTTTCGGCGAACGGGTTTCCCTGCCGACGTATATTCGCTCAATGGGAGGATTGCCGGCAGTCAGTGCTTCAAAAATGGAGTGAACTCCGAAAAGCTGATTAGCCATCAATTCGCTTGCGTATAAAGGTAGATCGTTTTCGACAAAGGTCATCAGCATACCAGTGCAGCGGCAATCCTGGCCAGTTGGGCTACTCTTACAGGCTATGATTCGTACACGATTTGCCCCAAGCCCCACCGGATTTCTCCATATTGGTGGCGTTCGCACGGCACTGTTCAACTGGCTGTACGCACGCAAACACGGAGGCCAGTTTGTACTCCGCATCGACGACACCGACCAGCAACGTAACGTGGCCGAAGCGCTAGCACCCATCCTGCACGGTTTCCGATGGCTCGGCCTGAACTGGGACGAAGGCGCAGAAGTCGGTGGGCCGTATGGACCGTACTACCAATCGGAAAAGTTGCCGCGTTATCAGACAGCTATTCAAATCCTGTTGGAAAAAGGCGCGGCATATCGCGACTTCGCCACAGAGGACGAAATGAAGGGCGAGCGTCTGGCTGCCGAACAAACCAAGCGGCAATTTCTATACAGCCGCCAATGGATGGCGGAAACGACGGAACAGCAAGCGCGCTTCGAAGGTCAGGGACGAACCTGCGTCGTTCGACTCAAGATGCCACGAGAAGGTAAATGCGTATTTCAGGACCAGGTCAGGGGAACCGTCGAAGTGCCGTGGACACAGGAAGCCGATCACGTGATTCAGCGCGCAGACGGCACGGCGCTCTACAACCTTGCAAACGTCGTTGACGATTTCGACATGAAAATCACGAACGTCATCCGGGCTTCAGAACATTTATCCAATACGCCACGCCAGATCTTTATTGCGCATGCTCTCGGCTATCCTCCAGTGGAGTTCGCTCATGTCCCCTTTGTTGCCGAACCCGGCAGCAAGAACAAACTCAGCAAGCGGAAGATCGGAGATTATCTAAAGCATCCGGAATTCAGGAAGCTTTATGAGCACGGCGAGCGAATCGCGAAAACCCTGGGGTGGACCGTTGCTGCAGAAACATTCAATCCCGTCATTGTGGATTTTTATGAACGTGTTGGTTTTCTGCCGGATGCCATACTCAACTACCTTCTCCTGCTGGGCTGGTCTCTGGACGACAAGACGGAATTTTTCACCAGCGAGGAAATGATTGAAGCATTCTCCCTGGAGCGCATCAACAAAGCCCCTGCCAGTTTCGATGCAAAAAAGATGTTCTCATTCCAGGAGCGATACATGAACATGCTGTCGCTGGACGAAAAGGTTGAGCGAACGCGGCCTTTCATCGAACAGGCACATCTGAACGCTGACAAGCTCGCGTCGGTCGTACAGGCCGCAGCAGACCGAATCAAGATCGCCGGAGATATTCTCGATTACGTCGCCTTCTTCGTCACAGCGGAGCAGCTGACTTACGACGAAGCCGCTTTCGATAAACGCCTGCGAATACCGTCCGAAGCGCCGGGACTATTAAGAAAATTCGGCGGCGTGCTTGGAACCATCGATCCATTTAACGAGAAGACAACAGAAGCATGCTTGCAGGACTTTGTCGTTGCGGAAGGCATCAGCCACGCGCAGATAGTTCACGCACTTCGGGTTGCCATTACCGGAAAAGGCGCGGGCTTCGGATTGTTTGAGAGTCTGGCTATTCTCGGCAGAAACGAGTGTGTTCTTCGAATTGAACGCGCGCTCGCCCGACTTCCTTAGCGGCTCATCCTTTCAGTATCAATGCCACGGCTTCGGCGGCAATCGCCTGTTCGGTCCCCACGATGCCGAGGCCTTCCATTGTCTTGGCTTTCACCTGGATTTTGTCAGACGAAATGCCAAGAGCCTCCGCCATTTTTGAAGCCATCGCTGGAAAAAACGGCAGCAGCTTCGGACGCTCGGCAAAAATATTCGAATCGATGTTTCCGATTTCGAATCCCTTTGAGCGGACCAGCAGGACTGATCTTTCCAGAAAATAGAGACTCGACATTCCTTTCAGCGCTGGATCGGTATCCGGAAACTGTTCTCCAATATTGCCAATGCCTGCTGCTCCAAGCAGCGCATCGGTGATGGCATGGCAAAGGACATCGCCGTCAGAATGCCCAATCAATCCCAGCGTATGGGGTATGAGAACGCCCCCTATCATCAGCGGCGTATTCGGCCCCAATCGATGGAGATCGAAGCCGATGCCGATTCGAAAGCTCACCTGGCGGATTGTTCCTCTTCGAGAAGTACTCTTGCAAGAACGAGATCGGTGGGCCGGGTAATCTTGATGTTCCGTTCCGATCCTCTAACGATTGAAACGGATCGGCCGATGCGTTCCACCAGACTCGACTCATCAGTGCCGTAGTATTCGTCTTTTTTGGCCCGTTCAAATGCTTCGCGCAGTATCTCAATTCGAAAAGCCTGGGGAGTCTGCGCCAGGACGAGATGTTCACGTGCCAGTGTGGCGTCGATCACATCTTTTTCAACCTGCTTGACCGTATCCACTATAGGTACAGCGAGAATCGCCGCTCCGTCCTTGGCCGCCTTTTGAATAACCGCCTCTATCTCTTCAACGCTCACAAACGGCCTCACGGCATCGTGGACAGCGACAATCGTGACGTCTGGAGAAAGATGTCCCAGCGCCGTCGATACCGAATCCTGCCGACGATCCCCTCCCTGAATGACGGATATGGGTTTCGAGAACCCGGCGGCCTGCACCAGTGTCCGGATCTCATCCACGGATTCCCTGGGCGCAGCAACGATGACGCTGTCCACAAGCCGGCAGGCATCAAATTTTCGTATGGTGTAAATCAGGATTGGCGTGTCGTGAAGGACAAAAAGCTGCTTCGGCCGGTCCGCCTTCATTCGGCGCCCGGCGCCAGCGGCGGCGATAATAGCGGTTACTTTCATAAGAATTCAGAGGTGAGCCGCACCGCTATTGCGATACTTCCGTGTGCGTTGGCCTGTCCGGACCAGTTCTCTCCGGACGTTCTTCGCGAGGGCCGTGCGAACCATGGGGGGCGCCAGCCTCTCCTCGCTTCTCTTCGTACTTTCCGAAGATCATCTTCCCGGCGGTGGTTTGAAGGACGCTTGTTACGGATGAGTCCACAGTCTTGCCGATCATCTTCCGGGCGTTGTCCACAACAACCATGGTGCCATCATCCAAATAGGCGATTCCTTGATTGAATTCCTTACCTTCCTTCAGGATGAAGACCTTCATGCTCTCACCCGGCAGATAGACCGGTTTGAGGGCGTTGGCAAGCTCGTTAATATTGAGCACCTCAACACCGCGAAGCTGAGCCACCTTATTCAAATTGAAGTCGTTGGTAACGATCTTTGCTTCAAACTCCATCGCCAGTTCGATCAGTTTCATATCGACTTCGCGAACTGCCGGATAGTCATTTTCGACAAACTGGACCGTGATTCCGGCCATCTTCTGGATTTTCTGCAGAATGTCCAGACCTCGTCGTCCGCGATTCCGCTTCAGGGCATCGGCGGAATCGGCAACCTGCTGAAGTTCTCGAAGCACAAAATGCGGGATAACAAGAATTCCATCCAGAAAACCGGTCTCGCAAATATCCGCAATCCGACCGTCGATGATGACGCTGGTGTCCAATATCTTGTAAATCTTCTTTATTGGCCGCTCGCCACCAAAAATCCCGCCCAGTGCGGAAAGATTCAGGTAATCGCCCTTGTTTGCGCCAACAACCAGGCCCACATACGTCATGAGAAAGAGAATGAAGATGTTGATGAAGGATATGGAATTCTTGTCGAATTCGGTGGTACGGAGAATCAGGCTGATCAACGTTGCACCAACTATCGCCATCAGGGATCCGATCGCGGCACCAATCAGACGTTTCAGCGTTGCGCGTTTCAGCCGATGTTCGAAATAAATGATGGCAAGCGCACATCCCAGACCGAGAGGAATCGTCGTGTATCCGCTGAGATTGAACGGCTCGATAATGTACGCCGCAAGTGTCAGCGCAACGGCAAAAATGACGCGGACCACCACGATGTCCAGCGTGTAGTTCTGTTCCTTCTGGACATCGATGTTATCCAAAGGCCTCGATGGCGCTGTAGAGGACTTGCCTTCTTTTGGTTTCATGGAACCTCAACCTCTCGCCGTAACCCAACCTGCGGGATTTCATACTATCCGAAAAGGGTCGACTGCGCTTCCTGAATATTCCGGACGGGGAGCGTTTGGAGGGAACGATCCGGTTCATCAATAAGGGGTTGCGCCGGCAAGACCGCGCATTTAAAGCCCAGCATAGAAGCTTCTTTCAGACGAACACCCGGAAACATCGCCGGCCGGATCTCGCCACCGAGGCCCACTTCTCCGAACACCACTGTGGATGCGCTGAGTGGACGGTTGAACAGACTCGACAGGATTGCGGCCACAATGGCGAGGTCCGCCGCGGGTTCCACAACTTCGAGTCCCCCGACCACATTCAGAAAGATGTCCTGGTCCCACAGGTTCACGCCCAGGCGTTTTTCGAGGACCGCAGAGATCAGAGCCAGCCGCTGCGGATCGACTCCCGTGGCCAGGCGGCGTGGAGTACCAAAATGAGTCCGCGACACGAGCGCCTGGATTTCCACCAGCAGTGGCCGTGAACCTTCGACACAGGCGAGGATCACCGAACCCGGACTCAGGATTTCGGATCTGGTGAGAAAGAACGCCGAAGGTTTTTCCACCGCACGGAGTCCGGACCCTGCCATTTCGAATATCCCGAGCTCATTGGCAGGTCCGAACCGGTTCTTGATCGTACGAACAATTCGATGGGGGTGTTGACGTGGACCTTCGAAATACAGAACCGTATCGACGATGTGCTCAAGCGCTTTGGGCCCGGCAAGAGCGCCATCCTTGGTCACATGTCCAATCAGAAACACGGGAACATGTTTCTTCTTGCACCAGAACAGCAATTGCGCCGCCACCTCTCGAACCTGGCCGATACTTCCCGGAGCCATTTCAAGCTTTTCGGTAAACGTGGTTTGAATGGAATCGATTACGACAACTTCGGCATCGAGCAATTCCGCGGACGCTAGAATCTTCTCCACGCTCATTTCCGGATAAATATGAAGGGTGCCGGCGTCTATATTCATCCGCTCGCCGCGCATTCGAATCTGCTGAGCGGATTCTTCACCGGAGGCGTACAGAACCTTTGTGGTGGCGGACAATCGTGCTGCGACATCCAGCATCAATGTCGATTTTCCAACTCCGGGGTCGCCACCCAGCAATATCAATGCACCTGGCACGACACCGCCTCCAAGCACGCGGTCGAACTCCGAAATACCGGTGGGGACGCGGTGAGTTTCAATGTTGGTAATTTCGTGGAAAGGCACCGGGCTGGAATCCCAGGATCGAGGGACGTCTTCCGAAGCAGACAGCCTCTCTTCGACGAAGGTGTTCCATTCCTGACAGGACGGACAGCGACCGATCCACTTGGGAGAGCCGTGGCCGCAATTTTGGCAGTTGTACTGCGTCTTTGCCTTCAATTTTCTGACCGCGCCTTGTATGTCAGTAGCCTTCGAGAAGATTTTCAAACTTGGTAAATTGCTTGAGGAACGCAATTTTTACAACACCGGTGGGCCCGTTTCTTTGTTTTGCAATGATCAGTTCGGCTCTGCCGGAATTTTCTTCATCGGGCTTGTAGACTTCTTCGCGGAAGATAAACGCAACGACGTCGGCATCCTGTTCAATGGATCCGGACTCCCTGAGATCCGACAGCTGTGGACGATGGTCGCCCTGCCGTTGTTCCGGCGCGCGACTCAACTGTGAAAGGGCAATCACGGGAACATTGAGTTCTTTTGCCAGCGCCTTCAATCCGCGGGAGATTCCGGAAATTTCCTGAACGCGGTTCTCGACCCGGCCGTATCCCGACATCAGCTGCAGGTAATCCACAACGATCAGGCTCAGTCCATGCTCTGCTTTCAACCGTCGGGCTTTGGCGCGCATTTCCATGACCGTAAGCGTGGAGGAATCGTCGATGTAGAGCGGCGCACGGGAGACGGTGGCCAATCCATCGATGAGCCTGCTGTAATCTTCCTTCGCGAGATATCCGGTTCGAACTTTATGGGCGTCGACCATCGATTCGGCGCAGAGAAAACGCATCAACAACTGCTCCTTCGACATTTCCAGACTGAAGATCCCGACGCCCTGGCCCTTCTTCACCGCAACGTGCTGAGCCATGTTCAAGGCGAGCGCGGTTTTTCCCATCGAAGGCCGCGCCGCCAGAATTATCAGGTCCCCTGGCTGCAAACCTGCAGTCATTCGGTCCAGGTCCGTAAACCCGGTTGCCACACCGGTGATCATCTCCCGCTCGGTGTAGAGCTTTTCGAGGAGGATCTTCGCAGAGCCCTGCATGTCCAGTACAGACACGAATCCCGATTTGATTCGCTTTTCGGAGAGATTGAAAAACGCCTGCTCGGCCTTGTCGAGAATCTGTTCGGCAGGTTCGGCCTGATCGAAACATTCGGCCATGATTTTGTTTGTGGCCCCGATCATCTGCCGCATCAGCGATTTTTCTCGAATGATACCGAGGTAACTCTCCGTGTTGACCAGATGCGGAATTCCTTCCAGCATTCCGGCCAGATAGGAAATCCCCCCCGCGCTTTCCAGCGAAGATGCCCGCATGAGCTCTTCCTGAATGGTGATGAGGTCGACTGTCTTCGACTTCTCCATCAACTCCACGATTTGGCGAAAAATCACCCGATGAGCATCGAAGTAGAAATCTTCAGGCTTCAGCAACTCCACTACGCGATAGTAGTTTTCATTGTTGACGAGTATTGATCCAAGAACGGACTTCTCGGCATCGATGTTGTGTGGGAGCGATCGTTCCAGTGCTTGACGAGTCATAACAATTTAGCCGCGGTGACGCTCAACTCTATACCAATTCTTCGCGATGCGAAGCAGGATCGGGCTGGTTTCTACACTGCGCTTCAATTTGCGGTCTCACTTTCGGCTTGACGAGAAATGAGACGGCTTTCGCGCTTCGAATAAGCTTGCGGTAAGTAAATCAGGGGTAGGAGAGTCTCCCCATGATTCCCCGTTGGATTTGGTTCTTTTTGCCTGTATTGTTCCTGCCGACCCCGGCATCTGCGCTTGTACAAGACGACGACGCCCTGGCGGCACAGAGGGCTCAACAGGCGAGGCGCAACAATCCAGACGCAGATAACGGCTCAGGAGCAGCAGGCGATTCGCGACAGAAGCATCGCGGAAATGTCCAGATTCCTCGACGACCCAAACAAGTTTCGGGGAATTCCACCAACCACCTCGACAGAATTCCAGGCTCGGCTTCTCGAATTTCGACAAGCCATTCCGAGATTCCGGGCTGCGACGGAAGAATATCTCGATGCGGTAGGCCAGCACGGCAAGCTCGAGAAGCATCTCAAAAATATTTCAACGCAGACCGACGTGATGCTTCGGTACTTGAACCTGGCGAAAATGAAACATCCGCAGCCGGACCCTTCGGAATTCAAGGGTTTCACGCAGCCTGAACTGGCGTGGGAAACGCTCAACTCCGCGGAAAGAATCGGCACGTACCTGGATTTGGCTGTTCAAGTGGAACAACAAGACGTCCTTGCTCCGGCAATGCTGGAATTCATGTACAAATTGGACGGGGAACTTCTGCGCTTGAAATGGCTGGCTTCGCACACCAGGGGCTGAGCGGCTTTCCACAAAATAAACCAGGAATGTGGTTGTCTTTGTCGAGACCAAGATCGCGTTACCCTGTCAAAGCGGCAGTCTTGCAATCGCGATCGCCTCGCGCAGATAGAGCAGGGGGAGATAAATTGAGGGAGGCGAAGATTCCTGAAGGATTGCATGAGTCGCCGCCGGTACTCCCCGACATTCATGCAACAAACCAATCTCTTCTCCAAATAAGGTGCAGTGCATCGCGCCTTTCCAGCGGAAAATCGATTGGAGCGCCGCATTGCAGATGAATTCCGGTGGCGGGCTCTCGAAGGGTTGGCTTAATAACGCCGCGAAATGACGTCGAATCAGGAGGCGCCGTTGAATTACTGTCTGTTCCTGACGATGTCGACATAGGCTCGAATGGAACCGTCTTTGAAAGCTTCGTCCAATTCCGGAATCGAAAACAGCCCCGTTTCATACCGCGAGGTGACTGGAAGAACGGGCGACGACGAAATCTCGCCGGACATTGATCGGATGAGTCCTCGGATAATCACACTCTTCGAATTCACAGGAAGAGTCGCCAGGTTTGCGTAGAACTCCCTCCAAACGTCGTTCTGGAACAGGTACTGCTCCACATTCGACGTATAGAATGCGGTGACCGTTGAGCTGTGATTTCTCAAATATTCTCCTACCGACCGAATAGCGCGCGGGCCCGCAAAGTCACCCACAACCGGAATCAACAGGTTCTTCATCTGGAGCTCTCGAATGATCTGGAAGTTTGCTTCGGTAGCCAGAAATCCGCGATTGACTCCATTCTTGTCGGTCTGCTTCATGATCTCCCCAAAACCAGGCATGAGACCGGGCGCGAAATTGGGACCGTTGTAAGTCAGGTTTGGTCCTGCAAGCCGAAAGGCCAATAACACTCTCCGTAAACTGGACTGATCCTCCGCATTGAGGGGAAATCCATGATGCTTCACCAGCCGGTTTTGAATGGCATCCAGGTTGTCCTGGAATACCTGCGCGGCGTCGGTCTGGTTATCAAATGCATCGATCAGAGTCTCTACGGTGGCATTGAGGTCCATATTATCCGGTCGCGGCCTTGAAAAAAGTCGCGAGAGAAACCCCACGCGATCTTCGGAGAGTTCGAAGATCGCCTTATACATCAGATGCTCAATCATGTTCTGCCGGCGGATATCCACGACAAATGCGATCTGCGGTTTCAACGCGAGAATGTATGTGAAGTTCTGTTCAGGCCCGACCCCGATGTATGCGCTCGCCGGTTGGCGGCCTTCCGCGAGTTGTCCAACGATCTGTTGGTACGATCGTTCGTTGGAAACGAAGTTTTCTGAAAGAAACGTCCCATTCGGCTCCGAAAAACTGGCGATCACGGTCCAGAATTCGTCGTCGGTTAACTGGAGCGGAAGGGACTCCGCTGCTCCAATCGGCGACAGGTAAAACAGGACCGCAAAAATACCGGCCAGGCGGTAAGCGATGCCTCGGTAGTTGGAACGCATGATCGGCGCGAATTATATCGTTTAGCGCTATCAATCAAGGAATGCTTAAAGGAGACATTTGAATATTACGCCGTCGGCAAAGATATTCCTTCGGATCGTACGTTCGATCACTCAAACTGTACCGAGTCATATAAAGGAGACATTCATGCCAAGATTTCTGATTGAAGCGAATTACAACGTCGAGGGTGCCCAAGGGCTGATCAAGGACGGTGGATCCAAACGCCGCGAAGCGGCAAAGACGGCCATCAAGAGCGTGGGAGGCAAGATGGAATCGTTTTACTTCGCTTTCGGCGACACTGACGCCTTTGTGATCTTTGATGCGCCTGACAATGCCAGTGCTGCTGCAGCATCGACGGCGATCAACGCCAGCGGTTCGGTACAAGCCCGCACCATCGTGCTTTTAACCGCCGACGAAATGGATAAAGCCGTTAAGAAGAATGTGAAGTATCGAGCTCCAGGCCAATAGGCCGTCTCCAGTGTCGGTTGCAGAACACACGTTCAACCGAACCAACTTTGAGATGCCATTCACGGTAAAACCTCGCGTGATATCACTATCGATCAGATCCGGGTCATAAAGAACAATGCGGCTGCCGCCACGTTGCAAATGCAGCCACATTAACTAACGTTCTCCATTTCCGGATCTCAAGGTTACCCGCAGCCACACGGAGCGACTCGCGGTCGGCTTCAATGGAGCCTACACCGTGGATGTCCGAACCATTGGCACGCTGCCAGCGTCCGGGCCGATTACACTCACCGATACGCTGGCTGCGGGACTGACCGGATGGTCTTGGTGTGCGGCAGAACAGACCGTTACATGCGGCAATTCCGGAATGTTGGAAGCGGGAGTGTCTTCAAACCTGACTTTAGCCGCCGCTCTGGCCGCTGCTGCGGCGCCGGAGACCCATACCGTTTCGGTGGCGGCGGCAGGGAATCTGGCCTCGAACAACACCGCCTCGGATACGACAGACATAATGATTCCTGCGGCAAAGCTACAGTTCGGTCTTGGGTGTCGTCGGTGTTCAGGTCCCACGCGATCGAGAGTTAGCCGTGACGCCTACACAATGAGATTAACCGGCAAAGACCAGCATGGCCTTGCAAGATCCCGTGAGGAGTTACGGGCTTTTGCCTGGACCTGTTCGGCAGACATCCCCGAATAGACCCGTAACCTGCCACCAGCGCCTCTTCCGCAGGGGCGATACCCCGGTCGGTTTTAAGTTCTTGACGCGTTCACTGTACTAGCTGTAATAGTACAGGTATGCTACCGTTTCGCCTCACATTCGAGCCCGGCACTTCCATTAGCGAGCAGATCGTCTATGCCGCCAAGAAGGCCGTCGTCTCCGGACAGATGCGGCCGGGAGAGCCCTTCCCATCGGTTCGTGCGCTGAGCAAGGCTCTCAAGATCAATCCCAACACAGCGCACAAAGTCGTCACACAACTCGTCCAGGAAGGACTTATTGAAATCCATCCCGGGCTGGGAGCGGTCGTCGCTTCGCCGTCATCGTCGACGGCGGCAGAGCGAGGAGATCTCCTGAAAAAGGAACTCGAACAACTCGTCGTTGAAGCAAAGAAACTCGGTCTCGAAATGGAAGATCTCACCGAAGCGATTGGCGAACACTGGCGCCGGCTTGACGGAACGATCAGACCCAGGAGGAAATCATGAGCACAGTGATCTCGGCAACCGGTCTTACGAAACGCTTCCGCAGGACGGAAGCGGTCGATGGCCTGAATTTGGAAGTCTCCGAGGGCAGTATCTTCGGCCTGATCGGACCCAACGGCGCTGGAAAGACGACAACGATCAAAGTCCTGATGAACATTCACAAACCCACCGCTGGACATGCGGAGGTGCTTGGAGTCGACTCGCGGCGAATCGGTCCGGCCGAGTTCACGAAAATCGGCTACGTCTCAGAAAGTCAGGAACTTCCGGAGTGGATGACCGTTGAATACTTCCTCTCCTACCTGAAGCCGTTTTATCCGACATGGGACGACGCACGGGCCAGTGAACTGGTTCGCCAGTTCGATCTTCCACTCAAGCGCCAGCTCAAGCATTTGTCTCGCGGAATGAAAATGAAAGCAGCACTGGTTTCTTCGCTTGCATACCGGCCGAAGCTTCTTGTACTGGATGAGCCCTTCAGCGGCCTGGACCCCATGGTGCGTGAAGACCTTGCCGAAGGGCTGGTGGACAGTGCGGACGAGACGAGCATTCTGGTGTCGTCGCACGATCTGGGAGACATCGAAAGCTTCTCCAGCCACATTGGCTACATCGAGAACGGCAAGCTGAGATTTTCCGAAGAGATGTCTTCTCTCACCGCCCGCTTTCGCGAAATCGAAGTCACCGTTGAGAGTACCGCAAAGATCTTCCAGAACCATCGGTGGCCCCACACCTGGCTTCGTCCGGATACCACGCCTGCAGTCGTCCGTTTCGTTGAAAGCCAGTTCGATCCGGAACGAACGCAAAACGACATTCGTTCGATGTTTGGCGATCTCGTGCAGATATCCGTGAACCCCATGCCATTGCGTGCCATCTTCGTCACGCTCGCGCGCACCGGAACGAAGACTGCGGCGTAAGGAGACTATCGTGAAGCAGCTCATACACATTTTCAAAAAAGACTTCCGCCATCTCTGGAGTGAACTACTGCTGTTTGCTGCATTTCTCGGACTCTATGTATGGACGGAACTTCATCCGGACACAGCGTTCATCACACTGCCAGTTCTGGCTAAGGTGATGATTCCCATTGGTGCAGCCTACGTGATCGTCCGGTTGGTTCATGCCGAAGCGATTCCCGGCCACAATCAATTCTGGCTGACACGTCCTTACCGATGGAGGAGTCTGCTGGGGGCCAAACTTGTCTTCATTCTTTTGTGCGTGAATCTGCCGATGTTTGCAGCAAGGGCGACCCTGCTACTCCTGCAGGATTTTCCATTGTCGCCGGGCCTGCTGAACCTGGCGTGGTCGCAGCTCGAAATGACGGCAGTCATTTTCCTTCCTCTT
>Ga0070667_100003570_pt1 | contig 13253 bp, 9 predicted proteins | sample KBSS33metaG_FD_64659 | JGI IMG/M metagenome (GOLD analysis project Ga0070667, IMG submission 64659) | Switchgrass rhizosphere microbial communities from Kellogg Biological Station, Michigan, USA - KBS S3-3 metaG | ecosystem: Host-associated > Plants > Roots > Rhizosphere > Soil ...
ATCCATTCCGGTCCGCACTCCGATCAAGGTCATCAACAGGCGCTCACGATGCGCGGGAGTTTGCTCCCTTACTTTTCTTTCGGAAGAATCATCGAAACGCCACCGGGCTTTCCACGCAAAGTCGTGAGTTCCAAAGCCTCTTTTTGCGATAGGCTCGTCAATTGGCGATATGCTTAGACAGTGTATTCGCGGCGGCGGCGCTTTCGTTTCTCCTCAGGATCGTCCTGAATCTGAGCAATGCAATTTATCCCTTGGTGGATGCGTTCAGCTTAGGCCTGTACTCCATTGTTGGGCTTTGCTCGGGCATTTCGTGGTGGCTCTTCGTTGTGTTGCCGGGAAGGCGGATGACACGCTGAAAGTGTCCGCTTTCGACCCATGCGGACGTTTGGCGTTTACACTCTGGCAGCTCCCACGTGCTACGTCATCGCGATGGGCGAGAATTGATGACAAACTCCGTTCCGTCACCCCAAGACTGTGATCCTTATGCGGACCGCCGCCGCTATCCGCGGGTTCCGGTGGCTTTACCGGCGTTCCTTCAAGCCAATGGCGAGCGTTACGCTGTCCAGATTCTTGACCTATCCCCCGGCGGCGCGAAGTTGGATTGCCCGGAAAGTCTGTCAGTTGGAACGACCGTGATATTGGACTGCGGAACACTCTGCCGTTCGGCGGTGGTCAGGTGGCAGAGCGCCGAGGTCATGGGTCTTTGTTTCGACAGCGAGCTGGATATGCGAGAGGCTCTCGCCCTGATCCAACGCTCTACAGCCATGGCGGCCCGGATGAAAACACGAGAATAGCTTACCTTTTGGCGCGTCATTTTACCTAATGTCCGCTTTCCAGCCATCCGCGACACTCCAAGACCCTAGTCGACTTCGCCTCGATAATTATTGGGCGTAGGGCTTCGCTGGCGCTTGGGGAGAGTCGGCATGCGCACTCACACCGTAGAAGGCGGAGCTGGCCTGAGATTGCATGTGCGGGACTACGGGCCTGTCGAGGCGCCTCCAATCTTGCTTATCCATGGGTGGTCGCAGCATCATCTTTGCTGGTCCAAGCAGTTCGAAAGTCCGCTCGCGTCAAGGTTCAGGCTGGTGGCCATGGATCTTCGCGGACACGGCCAATCGGAAGCACCTCTCGACGCTGAAAACTACACGCGTGGTGGCCTTTGGGCGGACGATATCGCTGGAGTGATCGGCGCGCTTGATCTCGTTTCTCCCATTCTCGTGGGCTGGTCCTATGGCGGACTGATTATCGGGGATTACCTGCGCGTCTACGGCGATGATGACCTCGCAGCCGTGAATCTGGTCTGTGCTGCCGTCGGAATCGGGCCAAGTTGGTTTGGTCCGCTCATCGGATCCGATTTCGTGGAATATGCCCCGCTGGCGGCCTCGGAAGATCAAGTGGTTGCGCTCACGGCCGTTCACGCGCTCCTTCACCGGATGTTCGTCGGGCAAGTCTCGCCGGACGATCTCGAAATGGCGGCCGGATGGAGCATGCTGACTCCCCCTGCCGTGCGAGGGCACATGATCAGCCGCGAAGAAGATTTCTTGCCTGACTTCGCGCGTGCAACGAAACCTCTTCTGGTCACGTTTGGAAGTGCGGATACAGTCGTCCTGCCGGCGATGGCGACTGCCATCCAAAAGCACTGCCCACGCTGCCAAGTCTCCGAGTTCCGGGGGCTGGGCCATGTGCCCTTTATCGAGGATGCCGCCCGGTTTAACTTCGAGCTTGCCCAGTTAGCGGACGCGGCTTTGGTGGGTGGTTGACGCGCCCAATGGGGGGGCGAGCAAGCGACTTTGAATGTCAGCTTTCCACCCATTCCTGCCATTCGCCGGTTGATCGACTGAGGGGAAACGTATGTTTCTAAGACGAAAAGGAATGGTCGCGACGCTGCTAATGATGGCAGCGCCGCTGTGGGCGCACGGGGCGGGGCAAAAATCTTCTCGGACCCCTTCGCTTTCACCATCGGCACGCGCGCCATCCGCGGTAGTCGATGCCTTCCACGCGGCTTTGCGTCGAGGAGATGGGCGAGCCGCAGCGTCGTTGCTTGCTGACGACGCTTTGATCTTTGAAGCCGGTGAAGCAGAGCGCACCAAGGCAGAATACGCCGCGCATCACCTGTCAGCTGATGCCGAGTTCTCCCAGTCTGTTTCGTCCTCGGTCACGCGGCGTGTCGGACACTCCGAAGGAACGTTGGCGTGGGTCGCGAGCGAAGGTCGAATTAGCGGGACTTACAAGGGCAAGACGATCGATCTGCAAACCACCGAAACAATGCTCCTGCGGCGCACGGCTGTGGGTTGGAAAATCGTCCACGTTCACTGGTCGTCGGCTAAACGATGAGCCATCGCGCAAGGAGATAAAGCAATGGCAGAGAGGAAGCCTCTCGACGTCAGACGGCACCTGCCTAGCACCGCATTCGCTGTGATCGTGTTGCTCTTGTTCGCCGCGTTCACAGGCTTGTTCATCTACGCCGGTGTCTACAACATCGGTGCAGATGCTCCCCACTCGAAGATCGTATCCGGTGCGCTTCAGGAGCTGCGGGAACGAGCGATCGCGAGCCATTCGCGCCACGTGACGCCACCGGCCGATCTCAACGACCGCGAACGCGTTGCGGCTGGAGCTGCCCTCTACAATGAGATGTGCACCGGCTGCCACCTCGGCCCCGGTGTCGAACGATCAGAACTGAGCCAGGGTCTCTATCCTCCAGCCCCGGAGCTCGCGCGTGGCGACGATCTGACGCCTGCCAAGCAGTTCTGGGTCATCAAGCATGGCATCAAGCTTACGGCCATGCCGGCGTGGGGGAAAACACACGATGACCAGTTGATCTGGGACATGGTCGCCTTCATCCGGCAACTGCCGAAGCTGAATGCGGCGCAATACCAGGCCGCCGTCGCGAGCGCTCCAGAAAGCCACGAGGAGATGATGGAGCACATGGCCGGCGAAAAGTACGACACCGCGTCAGAACCCCACGAACACGCCGACCACCCGCGCAAGGGCATGGGTTCAGGTAAGAAGTGACCGCTGCACAGCGAATCATCCATTCAGCGTAGCCGAGACGCTAATGTCGCAATGGGTGGAAAGCTGCCATTAGAATGACCGCATAAGGAGCCGCTAAGTTCAGATCATGCGCTTCATTGATCATGTGGGCGTTATACCCATTGAGGCTTTCATGATCGCGGGATTCTATCACTCATTGCGCGAGCGATTGCAGCTTGGGCGATCGGTCGCATCGCCTCGTAGCCTCGAGCGTTGGGATGCACGCCGTCGTCTGCATATCGGGCGTTCATCGCACCGCCGCTCGTCGCGAGGACGTGCCAGTAGTCGGCGTAGGGAATGTCATGGCGTCGCGCATAGTTCTTGAGGCGTATGTTCAGGCTTCGAATCTTCGGCGCCGGGTCGACGCCATGCTTCCACCAGAAATCGGCGGCTGGTGGCACCGATGCGAGAACGACCTTGATGTGGTTCGCTGTGGCCAGCTGCACCATGCTGACGATGTAGCCGAATGCCTCATTCTCGGTTTCGGGGCCGGTGTTACCTGCAATGTCATTGGTGCCGGCCATTATGTGAACGACCGCGGGCTTCAGCTGCAGAACGTCGGATCTAAACCGGACGAGCATCTGAGGCGCAGTTTGGCCCGAGATGCCGCGATCCACGAAATGAGGATTGGCGTGGATGAACGCCCCTTTTCCCCAGCCTTCCGTAATTGAATCGCCCATGAAGACGACCCGCCGCGAATCCGTCGGTGCTAGCGCCCCGTTGGCGTCGCGATAACGCGCGAGGTTGGCCCAGTCGTCGGGCGACGCCGCGACGCTCGTCGACGCGAACGCGAACAGGATTAAAGCAGCAAGCTTAGTTCGAGCGACGAGCACGGGCTGCTCCTTCCTGTCGGTCCAGCAGGTGCAGGACGAAGGCCCCGGCGCCGTATCCCACCATCGGCATCGCGCCGGTCGGATCGCCGATCTTGCCGGGGAACAGCTCGCACGGAAGCGACACATACATTTCGGGGATGATGTTGTGATCCGCGGCCGACTTTGCGACGATCCGGCTCAGTATGGCATCACCCTCGGCCGCTCTGCCGATCCGCCGGTAAAGCTCCGCAAGGTTAACGTCGACGAACAGGAACTCCTGCCGCTCATACCAATATTCGAAAATCTTGGGGTCGGTGTAATTGCTGCGAACGCGCCGGTAGCCCCCGGATGCGACCTTCAGCAGCTCCATCCGGTCGACCGTGTCGCGGACGATCGCGGGATCGCGGACGAGGCCGAAGTTGATGATTGGAATCAGCGCCCCGTCGATGTCATTCTTTTCGCCGGGTTCGAGCGTGCCGCGAAGCTTTCCATCTCGGATGAAAGCCGCGGCGAAGCCCTTTTCGAGCAGGGCGGCATTATCGAGCGCTTGCCTGCGGGCCGCTTCATCCTTGGCGCCGTGCGCGACCGCCGCGAATTCGCGAAGGCCGGCGATCGCCATGGCCGTCGAGAACGCGAAGTGCTTCTTGTCCGGCTGGTGCTCTTCCCAGATGGAGGTGTCGGCATCGACAATGAGCCCACCGCCGTATTTTTCCGTATTCGCCAGCAGCGGCTTCATGATGAAGTCGCGCGCGCTTTCGTACAGCGGGCCACGATAGGTCGCGGCCTTGAGGATCGCCGGGTCGTCGTATTTGCGGAGGTATTCGCCAAGCACCCAGAGGGCCTCGCCCCAATTGTCGAACTCGATATTGATGGCGCCTTCCTGCGTGAAGAAGGGCTCCTCGGCGCCGTCTCCCCAATAGCGCACCACCGAGATCTGATAGTCCGCGCCGTTCACTTCCGCGCGCATTTTGCCGGCCGGCTGCGCATTGAAATAGGCGAGAAGCGCCGCGCGCGCTTCGGTGCGATGACCCATGCGAATGAGCGCCATCGTGGCCCACGCCATGTCGCGGACCCACGGCGTCGAATAGACGTCGGGGAGGGCGGCAACAATGAGCCCGTTGCCGTGTCGGCCTGGACGGTTCGGCTCGCGGCTTTGCGCGATGCGCAGCATCGTCTCGCTTTGCCGCCAGAGGTGGCGTTCTTTCTCGCTCGCAAAGTGCAGCGTGGGCCTGGCGCGCCACTGATCGAATTGGGCAAGCTCGCGGGTGACCAGCGCTTTTGCGGCCAATCCCGATCGCCACCGCGCGAAGTCGCGGAGCGCGGACGCGGCCTCGCTTGGTTTCTCGATCGCCACCAGAGCCCAGGCCTTGCTTGCGGCAAGGGGATTGCTCGCAGAAGCTTTCCGCGTCGCACCGATCCGGATCAGCAACAGTGACTCGTCGATCCCCTCAAACCGCAGGAGCGTGGCGCCTGATGCGAGGTTGCGCCGCGACTGGATCTGCTTGTTCCACTCGACCCGCAACGGCGCCGACGCATTCAGGCTGATCACCAGCGCCGGATGATCCAATCCGAACGGCATGAAAAGGTAACCGGAGCCATCGTTGCGGCGCAGCCGGATGACATGCGAGTCTGCGACATAATCCGCGCTTCCGGCGCGGTCCGAACCCCAGCCGAGTGACTTGATGAAGTTGACGGTCTCTATCCCCTCGCTGAGGGGATGGGCCGGATCGGACGCGGTGAAACTGTGAGGGTGAGCGTAGAATTTGGTGGCGATCCCGGACTCGGGAGCGACGACCGCGAACCCAAAACCATTGCCCGTGACCAAATGGGACGCCGCAGCGGGACTGCATAAAACGAGCGCGATCGTCACCGCGCTGGCTAGGCGCACTCCGATACTCGCGATCGAACGGATCGCCACTAGTGTGCGCACCGGCGAGCTATGGCCTCCGGTAGGCGACCCAATCGCCGAGGACGCAAACCGGGCCCGGGATACCGCCCCCATATTCGACTCCGCGAACGCGGTCGCCGCGACAATAGTGGCCAGGTGCCGCATCGACGATGAGCGTGCTGAGCGGCGCAATGGCCGGGCAGGGCGCGTCCGGGTGATTCAGGTAAATGATGTTCCCAGAATGATAGGCGAGCGTGCTGGCATCGATGGCCGTCAGCGCGCCGCTGGATATGGTGGGAACGCAGGTTTGCGGCGGACCAGCAACGCGGCCCTTAAGATCGCGGCTTATCAAGGTGTCCGTCGGCGCGATCGATTGCGCACAACTGAGGAGCATTGGTGTCACAAACAGGATCGAGCGTCGCATGGCACACCTACCTACGCCTTGGCCGCCGGCGCGTCGAAGGTTTTCAGTTTCCAGCATGCTCAGCCGACCAAACTGTGTCAGGCAGCTTAACTCGGACGGATTGCGCCCGCGTCGCTGCCGAATCCGCAATCGACACGTCATATTCGCCGCCGCGAATATGCCAGTTGTTGCCGGCGGCCTCGTACGTGGCGAGCAGGCGCGGATCGACGGTCAGCTCGATGCGCTGGCTCTTGCCAGGCTTGAGGTCGGTCTTGGCGAAAGCGCCAAGCCGTTTGGGCGCTTCCCAGCCGGCCTTCTTCCAGTCAGCGGGCGCGACATAGATTTGGCCAACGCCCTTGCCCTGCCGTTTGCCGAGGTTGCGGATCGAGAAGCTGGCCTTGATCCCCTTGCCGTCGGCCTGGGCCGCGAGGTCAGAGAAGGCAAAGCGCGTGAAGCTGATCCCATGGCCGAACCAGAACAACGGCTTGTAGCCCTTCATGTCGTACCATTTGTAGCCGATTGCTGCGCCTTCGTCGAAGCTGACTGCGGCCGGCGTCCCGTCGGGCAGGCCGAGGCCCTCGATTTCCGGACGGGCGAGCTGGTCGGGCGAGGCGGGGAAGCTGATCGGAAGGTGGCCGGAAGGGTTGACCTTGCCGGTCAGGGTCCGCGCGATTGCAGGCCCACCGCCGATGCCGGGATAGAAGGCCTCCAGGATCGCCGGCACCTGGTCGACCCAGGGCATGTAGATTGCGCCGCCAGTCTCGGCGACGACGATCGTCTTCGGGTTGGCCCTGGCGACGGCCGCGACGAGATCGTCCTGGTTGTCCACCATGGTCAGGCTGGCTTCGGAACCCTCGCTGTTGTGCCGCGTGACGAACACGATCGTGACTTCGGATTGCACGGCGAGCGCAGCCGCGGCGGCGTGGTCCGTGCCGGCGTCGAACACGATCTTCGTTTTCGGCAGCTCGCGCCTCAGCGCGTCGAGTGGGGGCGACGGCAGGTAACTATGCCCCCCGATCTTCCTATCGCCGCCAAGCGGCGTCACATCCGACGAGCCTGCGCCGGCGAGCACGCCCTGGTCGGCATGGCCGCCGATCACCGCGATCGACTTGACCCCGCGCAAGGGCAGCAGGTCGCCGTCGTTCTTGAGGAGCACCAGCGACTCCTCGGCCGCACGCTGCGAGACCGCGGCGTTGGCCGCATAATCGATCGGCGTCACCTTCACCGGATCGTCGACGGGACCCTTGGCGAACAGCGCCCAAAGGATCCGTTCAACCATGTCGTCGAGCCGACCGTGCGAGAGCTCGCCCGACTGAAGGGCCGCCTTCATCGCCGGCGGGGCGAACCACGGCTTGTCCTCCTTGCAGCAAAAGCCAGTGAACTGATCGAGGCCGTTGTTGGCGGCCGGGGCGGTCGAGTGGACCGCGCCCCAGTCGCTCATCACGAAGCCCTTGAAACCCCAGTCGTGCTTCAGCACCGTGTTTAAGAGATAGTCGTTCTCGCAGCCCCAACGTCCGTTGATCAAATTGTAGGAGCACATCACCGAGCCGGGTGAGCTCTTCTCGATCGCCAGCTCGAAGGCGAGCAGGTCGGACTGCCGCATGGCTTCGGCGGAAATGGTCACGTCGAGCGAGGTGCGAAGCGTCTCCTGGTCGTTCACGGCATAATGCTTGATTGTCGAGATGATCCGGTTGGACTGGATGCCGTTGATCAGCGCGCCGACCATCGTTCCTGCGAGCAGCGGATCCTCACCCGCATATTCGAAATTGCGGCCGTTGCGCGGTTCCCGGGCGAGGTTGATGCCACCGGCGAGCATCGTGTTGTGGCCAGTCGCGCGCGCTTCGGCGCCGATCATCGCGCCGCCGGCCCTCGGCACTTCCGGATCGAAGCTTGCGGCGGTGGCGAGGGAGGACGGCAAAGCAGTGCTCGGAATGAAGCTGTTGCGGACGCCGATCGACGCGTCGGTCTGTGTCTGGTCGGGAATGCCGATACGTGGAACGCCCGGCACGAAGCCAGCTGATCCCTTGACGAGATGAGTGACGACGTACGCCTTCAACTCGGGCGAGACGACGTCGTCTGGAACTTTCGAGACTTCGGTGAGCGCCTGGTCCGAATAGCCGAAGACGAGCCTCATCTTCTCGTCCAGGGTCATCGCCGCGACGGCGGCTTTGGCGCGAGCGTCAGGGGAGAGGGAAGGGTTGAGCCAGGGCCTGTCGAGGGCCGCGGCGGGCTGAGCTGCCTGAACCGAAGTGCAAAGCAGCATCCCGAGACACGACGCGAGCGCAACCACCTTACTCATCATTACCCCCCTGTGAGCCGTCGGTGCTCTCGTCCCACCAGTAATTGACTAGGACATTGAATTGGTCGAGCGCCTCGACGTGATGGAACCAGCCCCGCGGAATGAAGACCGCGTCTCCAGCCAAGAGCTCGGCTTGCTGTGCAACCTCCAAAGCGGATGCAAATAACGGAAAGCGTTCGAAGTCAGGCGCAGTCAGGTGTACCATGCTCACCGGCGTCCCGCCGGGGGTGGGATCCGATGGCCCCATGTAGAGATTCGGCTCGGCCTTTGGAGGGAACAAGGTGAACCGACGCCGACCGGCCGCGACCACCGCGATATTGTTGTACGCATCCCTGTGGGTCGCGACCTTCGCCGCATTGCCGATCCACAACCGGGGCTCGACTGATGGCGGGAGCAGGGGCATCGGGTGCGCTCTTGAGAAGCCGTTGACGAATTGATCCGCGAGGAGGCTCTGAGCGGCCATCGCATAGGGCCGGTCTACATCCTCCTGTTCGCGAAGCGCCGCGATCAGTCCGGGGAGATTGCCGCGGCCTCGGATGAAATTCATTGAGCGGGCGTCGTCGCCATAATGAAACCGCCCCTCCACCTCGGGATTAGCGCGAAGGAAGTTTGCCTCCATTGCGGTTGCATTGCTTGCCAGGAGGTCGGCGACGCGTTCTGGGCCCTGTTGTCCCGCTACTACTATCGGCCACTCAGTCGCGACCCCGCGAAGGACCACGGGGCGGCGCGTCGGCATGATTTCGTCCCTAAATTGCGCGGGCGATGGGACGGACTGCTCCGCAATGGGAGACGGCTCACTAGTTCGTGATGAACTCATAGGCGTCCCCTTCGCCGCGGCGGGCATTGATGCCCTTCGCACGCAGGGCCTCGATATGTGGCTCGAGCCGATCGTTGAATTCCTTCTCGTCGCGCGGTCCCTTCGGCCGCCATGCGATCTCGGCAAGCACGAGCATGCGCGGGTAGGTCATAAATTCGAGATAGCGCTCGGTTGCGATGAACTCCGTCCATACGCACGCCTCGATCCCGAGGACCCGCGCCGACTCTTCCCGAGTGAAGCCGTCGGGCACCGGTTCCCACGCCAGCATCTTCGATATCGACTGTGGGCCGCCCTTGTTTCCTTCCCAAGGTGCGCCGGGCTCGCCTTCGCCCTGGTGATAATCGAAGTAGAGCTGATCCGCGGGCGAGATCACGAGGTCGTGGCCGGCGTTTGCGGCAGCCTTGAGGATGTCCGGCCGATCCCTGCGCCACCATTGGATGATGACGCTTTTTGGCGCTTGAGCTTCCACCTGCTCATCCCAGGCCATCGGCCGCTTGCCCAGGCTTTCGATGATGCCAACGACCTTGCGCCCAAAATAGGCCTGTATGTCCTGGTTGGTCTTCAGGCCTTGCTCGGCCTTGAGCCGGTCGACGTCGGCCATGCCTTTCCACATCTCGTCACCAACTTCGTCACCTGCGAAATCGAGGTAAGACGCCGGGAAGAGGCGAGCGACTTCGGTGAGGATGCCGCGGATGAAATCGTACGTCTTCGGGTTGGCCGGATTGAATGCGCTTTGGTCGGGATTGAAATATTCGGGATAGGCGCGGGCGGCGGCCCCGGCGTGACCCGGCATCTCGATCTCGGGAACGACCATGATGTGGCGCTCAGCGGCGTAGGCGATGATCTCGCGCATGTCGGCGGTTGTGAAATATTGCGGCTTTCCGTCGACCAGGGAGCCGACCTCGGTCAGCTTGGGATATGCGGGGATTTCCAGGCGCCATCCCTCATAGTCGGTCAAATGGAGCTTGAGCGTGTTGAGCTTGTAGGCCGCCATCTCGTCGATGATCTTGAGCAGCGTCGACTTGCCGAAGAAGTGACGGCCCTCGTCGACCAGGAGACTGCGCCAGCGAAAGCGGGGAGCATCGCTGATCTCGACGGCAGCGATGGTCCTCGCGCCCTTCGCGTCCTTTTCGACCAATTGGAGCAGCGTCTGCGCGCCGTAAAACAAGCCGCGAGGGTCCGACGCTTCGATCAAGACTCCACTGCCGCTCACTCGCAGGCGATAGCCTTCCGTATCGGCAATTCTGCTTGGTGAAACGAGCGAGAGCCTGACGCCCGAAGCGCCATTGCCCCCCTTCAGGCTTAGCTTCCGGGCGACATAGGCCGCGGTCGATGCGGCTGCACCGTCTCCCTCCACAATCGTGTTATTTCTCAGTCGGAAATCGCCGTCGCGCCAGACGACGGAAGAGGGCAGGGGGATCAGCGCTGGATGCGCAAACGCCCGACCGGCGGCAAGGCAAAGCGCTAAAAACGGCAAAAGGCTCCGCACGCATCGCGCGACCGCAGCCCAATATGAAAGCGCTTCCATTAGCGCGTTGTTAGGGGCGCGCCTTCGCTGCTGGCAAGTCAGTTCAACAGCCGTTGCGAACAAATGAAACGCTTGCCAATTTGCGCGCGTGAGCAGGCGTAACTCGACGATCGACGATGTCGCCAAGGAAGCAGGCGTCGCGCGCGTCACCGTGTCGCGCGTGCTCAACAACGTGCAGAACGTCCGGCCCGAGACGCGCGAACGAGTCCGGCGCGCGGTCGAAGCTCTCGGCTATTCGGTCAATCGCCAGGCGCGAGCGCTGGCCAGCGGTTCGGGTACGCAGATCATGCTGATCCACGCTCACAACCCCGAGCGCGAACCGAACAGCTTCTACAATGCTGGCCTAGAGCTTGGAGCGCTTCGCGCCTGCTCTTCGTTGGGATTTGACCTGGTCACCCGCGCCATCGATCCCGAGGGGGACCATCCGTCGCGTGTTCTCGCCGCCATCCTCGAACATGAGAGACCCGCGGGAATCGTCGTTTCGCCGCCGCTCTCGGATGATCTCGACCTTGTTGCGTGCGCTCAGCGCGCGGAGGTCCCGATGGTCGCTATCTCGGCGGGCGATCGTGCCCGTTCCATCGTGCGGGGAGTAGGCATTGACGACCGCGCCGCCGGCCGGACGATCGGGCAGCACCTCGTGCAGCTCGGCCATCGTCGCCTGGGGTTTATCAAAGGACCGCCCGACCACCAGTCTGCTGGGCTTCGTTACGACGGCTTCCTCGATGCACTTCGCGAGGCCGGGATCGACGAAGAGCCATGGACAGCGTCCGGCGACTTCACCTTCCATTCGGGCGTCGTCGCGGCCGAGCAGCTGCTGCACGAGCAAGGGTCGGTAACGTCTCTTGCGTGTGCGAACGACGACATGGCTGCGGGAGCGATGTTGGCGCTTCACCGCGCGGGCCTCGAGATCCCCTCGGCAATATCGGTGACAGGCTTCGACGACACGCCAATGTCGGAGGTTGTGTGGCCGCCGCTGACTACTGTTCGCCAGCCCATCAAATTCCTCGCCGAACGTGCCGTTCATCTGCTGTTTGAGATCGATCCAAATCCACAGCACGAGTGGGTCGAGCACGAACTTGTTGTTCGAGAATCCACAGCGGGACCAAATCGCTTTCGCGCCGCTTGACAGCAGACGGGGTTTGAAGCACCAAATGGAAGCGCTTCCATGGGGGTTTGGCAGCGCCCGTGGCTGCTTGGGCGGACATGGCTGACAGGGGAGAGAGTCTTTGTTTCATTCGCCGCGCTCGCGCCGTGCCTTGCTTCTGGCCGGAGGATGTTGCTCGTCGCTGGTGATGCTGTCGCCGGCGGCGCTGGCGCAGACGACGCCGGAGCAGACAAATCCCGATGCCCAGCAGCCGCCGGCGACGCAGCCTACGACTCCGGGCGAACCCAATGCGCCGCAACCCAAGAGCGAGAGCGGCGCCATCATCGTCACTGGCATCCGCCGGAGCCTCCAGGACTCGATCCAGATCAAGCGGAACAGCGCGAGCGTAGTCGAAGCTGTCTCCGCCGAGGAAATCGGAAAGCTGCCGGACGTTTCGATCGCTGAATCGATCGCTCGGCTCCCCGGCATTGCCGCGCAGCGCGTCAAGGGACGCGCTGAGATCATCTCGATCCGCGGCTTCTCGCCGGACTTCACGACGGTTCTGCTCAATGGTCGCCAGCAGGCCAGCTCGGGCTACAACCGCGCGGTCGAATTCGACCAGTATCCCTCCGAGCTGATGGGCTCCGTCGTCGTCTACAAGACTCCCGACGCAAGCATTGCGGGTATGGGGCTCGCCGGCACCGTCGACCTGCGCACCATTCGGCCACTGGAATATGGCAAGCGCGCCATCGCGCTTAACCTCCGCGGCCAGCTGGACGAGGGCGGCGGCCGCAATCAAGACTTCTCGAAATATGGGTGGAGGGGAAGCGCCAGCTACATCGACCAGAATGAGAGCGGTACGCTCGGCTGGATGCTGAGCTATGCGCATCTCAACGCACCGAGCCACGTGAATGAGACGAAGAATTGGAACTTCTGGGTCGATTATGGCGACGGGATACAGGAGCTTTCAGGCGAAGAAACCCGTGCGACAAACTCGAAAGATGTTCGCGACGGCGTGACCGGCACTGTCGAATGGAAGCCGAGCGACGCCATCCATTCCGTCCTCGACCTCTACTATTCGCGTTTCAAGCAAACGACGACTACGCGTGGGGCAGAGTGGTTCTCCTCAGCCTGGACCGACAACGTAACCTACACAAACGTACAGACGGAGACGATCGACGGCGTTCCATTCGCAGTTGGCGAGCATGTGAGCAATGTCACTCCGCAACTTCGGTGGAACGACAACCCCCGAACCGACCATCTCTTTTCGGTGGGGCTGAACAACGATTTTCGGCTGGCAGAGCACACGCACTTGCTCGCTGACCTGTCCTACTCCTCCAACAAGCGCAAGGAAACGGACATCGAGATCTTCGGCGGTTACGGCTGCTGCGG
>Ga0070667_100003571_pt1 | contig 13247 bp, 11 predicted proteins | sample KBSS33metaG_FD_64659 | JGI IMG/M metagenome (GOLD analysis project Ga0070667, IMG submission 64659) | Switchgrass rhizosphere microbial communities from Kellogg Biological Station, Michigan, USA - KBS S3-3 metaG | ecosystem: Host-associated > Plants > Roots > Rhizosphere > Soil ...
TGCGGACCAATGATTCCATTAAAATCCTATTAGCGATAGACAGCGCCAGTTTCCCCCTGGGCACAGGCCCAAAACCGTATGAAATATGGCATAGTGGTTATTACCCGGTAGTATGGACCAATAAACATTACAAAATGATCTATCTCAATATGGGGCACAACGACATTGATTATGAACACAAGACCAACAAAGAATTGTCTTTTCAGTTTGCAAATGAAATACAGAACCGGCTGGTTATTGACGCATTGTTGTGGTTGGCAGGCAGGAAATCCGCCGATTAATATTTTTGCCTGTTGATTCTTTTCATTTATTCATCTATATAAAACAATCATGGAAGAATCAGAAAAGCTAAAACGGATAGTAGATGCCAGGATGAAATTAAAGGCGCGCTTTGAAGAAAAAATGCAGCTGACGCCTTCTGTAGCCGATGCCAAACCATTGGGATCAGGACAACCCAACCGGCATGGCATGCCTGTGTTGCCCATTGGCCAAACCATCACAAAAAAATGGCCGGTTCTCGATCTGGGCGTTCAACCCGATATCAGTAAAGACAACTGGCAACTGATCATAGACGGCGCAGTAGACAACCCGCTGACACTACACTGGGCAGATTTTATGGCATTGCCCCAAGCAACCGATACATCCGATTTTCATTGTGTTACCACCTGGTCAAAATTAAACATCAACTGGAAGGGCGTTCGCCTGATTGATTTGGCAGCCCTGGTTGCCGTAAAAGATACTGCCACGCATGTTTTATGTTATGGTTATGATGATTATACCACCAACGTTTCAATGGAAGAAGCATTAAAACCGGATGTTTTGCTGGCTCATACCGTTGAAGGGCAACCGCTGCCCGCAGAACACGGCGGACCGGTACGTATGATTACGCCCCAATTGTATGCATGGAAAGGATCCAAATGGATAAACCGCATAGAATTTCTTACTAAAAATAAACCCGGCTTCTGGGAAGAAAGAGGTTATTCCAACACGGCCTGGCCCTGGCGCAATGACAGGTATAGCTGATTTTATTGTGTTAGCAGCAATAAAAATTTTCCAACAAACCCACTCGCCGGTTCCTTTCATCGAATCATCGGGTCTTTTCACAGAAATCCTCCCTGAAAATTATTAAACCTAAAGGTTTTCTATTATTTTGTTGGCAAATCTAATGCCTTGAAAACCGTACTCACCATCCTCATTTTGGCCGCCTGCATAAACAATGCTGCTGCCCAGCCTTCCAATAATCTTTCCGGTACTTTAAGCGATACAGCCGGGCTTACATCAGTAGCCGGCAATGAGAAGTTAATACCGCAGAAAGACAATATCATTAACAGCAATACTATACTGAAGATCGAAAATTTAGGAAAGAGTGTAAACACCAGCTATCCTGAACTAAGGCCAACGGTGTCTGCAGACGGCAACTTATTGTTCTTTATCTGCGAAAACAATCCACGCAATACAAAATATACTTCAGTACCCAATTCGCAGGATATCTGGTTTTCAGAAAAGGATACACTAACGGGCAAGTGGAGCCGCGCCGTGCACCTGGGTTACCCGCTGAATACCGTTCAGTACAATGCCGTTTACTGGATATCGCCTGATAATAACCGCATATTAATAAGAGGCGCTTTCATGAACGGAGCATATAACGGAAAAGGCGTGAGCATGTGTACGCTTACCAGGAACGGTAACTGGAGCGAACCTGACGCATTGATCATAAAAAATTATTACAAATACGACCGGGGGCATATCTCGGGTGCTACTATGGCGCACGACGGGCAAACACTGCTGCTGTATATGACACCCGAACAGGGCAGTCCCGATAACGATATCTATGTTTGCTTTCTTACCAAAGACGGTACCTGGACAGAACCCAAAACCCTAGGCAAAAAAATAAACGCGCCGGAGACAAATGAAATGACGCCCTACCTGGCATCGGATGGCGTAACTATGTATTTCAGCAGCAACCGCACAGGTGGCTTGGGCGATAATGATATATGGATGACCAAACGCCTCGACAACAGTTGGCAAAAATGGAGCGACCCCGTAAACCTCGGCAGCCCGATCAACACAGAAAACTGGGATGCGTTTTTTACACTGGACGCCGGTGGAGAATATGCCTATTTAACAACCACCCTGAACACGTTCGGAGAAAGTGATATTGTAAGAGTAAAACTGCTGGAAAAAGAAAAACCCAATCCTGTTTTACTGGTTAGTGGCAATGTATATAATATTAAAACCAAAGAGCCGCTCAGTGCCTCACTGGTGTATGAAACACTGCCGGATGGTGCGGTAGTGGGCAACGCGGTTTCAGGAGCAACGGATGGCGCGTTTAAAATTGTATTGCCGTTCGATAAAAATTACAGCATCAGGGCTTCTGCCGATCACTTTTTTGCAATATCCGAAAACCTGAACCTCGATTCATTGGTGAAAGCAGGTTATAAAGAAATTCATAAAGATTTGTACCTGGCTCCTATCGAAATTGGCCAGGTGGTGAGATTGAACAATGTGTTTTTTGACTTCGACAAATATGATCTTCGTTCAGAATCCTTTATTGAACTTGACCGCGTGGTAAATTTATTGAAAGAAAACCCTGCTATAGAAATTGAAATGAGTGCGCATACCGATAGCAGGGGTTCCGATGAGTACAATATGGTATTGAGCGATAACAGGGCCAAATCAGTAAGGGAATACATTGTTTCCAAGGGCATCGCTGCCAACAGGATAGTGTCACAGGGCTATGGAGAAACAAGACCTGTATCTACCAATGAAACCGATGATGGAAGACAGTTGAACCGTAGGGTCGAGTTCAAAATATTAAAAAACTAAAAAAAATATCATCACGAAAAAGGCCGTCCTGCAAAATGGACGGCTTTTTTATGAACAGCATAGGTGAAACTATTTCTTCTGATCCAGGCGCGCGCTTTTGAAATAATTACTCATAAACAGCAACTGGTAATGTATCGCGTTGCTCCAATACAACCAATCATGCGCACCGGGCCGCGTGATATAGTCGTGCGGAATATTTCTTAAGAGCAATTGTGCATGCAGGTTTTCGTTCACCCGGTAAAAAAAATCTTCCGTGCCGCAATCAATGATAAGTTTTAAAGAATTGGGCTGTAGCAGGTACAGTAAATTGATGACGGTATTCTTTTCCCATCGCTCGGGCTGTTCGCTGTAATTACCCAATCTTTTAGCCATATCCCAATTCAACGGAAAAGGCCTGATATCTACACCGCCACTCATACTTCCTGCGGCCCCAAAAACATCCTGGTGCCGGAAGGCGAGGAACAAAGCCCCATGACCACCCATACTTAGCCCTGTAATAGCCCTTCCTTTTGAACTTTTGATGGTTTTATATTTATTATCTATCCAGTTAATGAGTTCTTTTGAGACATAGGTTTCGTATTGGAAATCGGGATCTACAGGACTATCCCAGTACCAGCTGCCATAGCCGCCATCAGGACAAACAATCATCATCTGGTAGGTATCGGCGGCTTTTTCAAAACCCTTTGCGCCAGTAATCCAGGCTGCATAATTTCCGCTATACCCATGCAATAAATATAATACCGGCAACTCCTTTGCATCACTGTAATTATCAGGCCTGATGATTACTGCTTTTATATTTTTTTTCATGGACGCGCTATAGGTATCAACTGTATCTACGATAGCTGCATGCGCACAATCTGCCAATAAAAACAACAATAACAGGGTTGTTATTCCCTTCAGTTTTTTGCTCATCATAATTTTAAATGCTGTTGTTGTGTTACCCTATTATCTTTTGCAGGTGGACCTGCCGCCTTAGCTCACCCAAAGCAGCTTGTTTTGCCGGCGAACAATTTACGGCTTATTCAGCGTACATTTGATATACATTTATTTGAAAATGAAACCAACCATTACAATAGAATATTGCCCCAAATGCGGCTGGCTGTTGCGGGCTGCTTACATGGCGCAGGAATTGCTAACCACTTTTACCGAAGATCTGAAAGCTGTTTCCCTGCAGCCCAGCCCTACCAATGGTGATTTCCATATCAGCATCGATGATAAAAAGATATTCGACCGCAAAGACTACGGTGGCTTTCCCGAAATAAAGGAATTGAAGCAACTGGTGCGTGATATCGTGCATCCCGGCAAGGATCTTGGGCATGCAGACACCAAACCGCATCACATTCACTAAGAGCAATGGTATCGCCGTAGCGGAGTTTGGCATCATCCCAATTGAACCCAATATGACCGGTGTAATTTTATGTGGTGGACAAAGTTCCAGGATGGGCACCGATAAGGGCCTGCTCACAACGGCAACACATACCTGGGCGCAAGCCGCTGCCGGTAAAATAGCTGCACTGGGGCTGCCGTTTTATTTATCTGTTAATGAAGCGCAATACCCTGATTATGCTGCGCATTTTTTAAACAGCAAACTCATCAGGGATAATAACACGATTGATGTGCATGGCCCCCTGCACGGCGTTTTAAGCGCGCATATTGAGTTACCAAAAGAAGACCTGTTTATATTGGCTTGCGATATGCCGCTAATGGAAATACCTGTATTGCAGCAGCTATTCAACAGCAGCAGGGAACATACGGCAGACGCTTTTGTTTTTACGAACGATGGTATTTATGAACCGCTTTGCGGCATTTACTCAGCAACCGGCCTCTCATACATTATACAGTTGCTGAAGAGCAACCAACTGCCGAAACACAGTATGAAGTATACATTGGAACATCTGTCAACCTATGCAATAGCGCTCAGACCCGAACAAAAACAATATTTCCGGAATTTTAATGCGCATGCTGATCTAAATGGGCTGTAACCCCCGGCAGGCTGATGTCTACCCGCTCAAAATCTTGTTTGGGCGATTCACACAATGGACAGCAATAGGATTCGGGCAAGGCGTCAAATGAAGTGCCTGGCAATACCTGGTTTTCTGGGTCTCCACAGGTCTCATCGTATACCGTCAGGCAGTGCCGGCATTGAAAATATACTTTACGGATTTCTTTTTGCTCTACTACGGGTGCCGCTGTATACGAACTGCCGGGCAGCAATTCACTGGCATCTTCCTGTGCATAATAATACTTGCACAGGGCTATTACATAAGTAGCCAGGTGCTCTTTTGCCACATCCGCCCTGAACAGTATATAGTCCTTTGAATTGGGATTAAAGTCTGCCGTATACAAAATATCGTATTTGTCAAGCGGCCTTACCTGCTTCCTGACAGACGCGAATTGCCGCCTGATCAAAACAGATCCAAACACGCCTGATTTTGGATGGGTCTTTACAGCAAAGCATAATCCGAAAGTCCGGACATCTTCCTTATCAAACTGCCGGATGATTTGCCGCTTAATGGCCAACCCATCATGGTTGCCATCTTCCACCTGCCAGTTTAGTTCATTGGATGCATGCCGTACATTGATACGATATTTCCCCAAAATAAAACCCCAGAGCGGGCGGTGCTTGTCTTCAATGCCCTTGATGATAATCGATTTCCATGGAGTCGTATACAGTTCGCCCGATTTTGTTTTCAAACAAATACGGCAGATATCCATCAGGAAATTAATATCAAACATTTCATCGCGGCGGTAAATGCCCAGCCATGATTTATTGCCGTAATCATTATATCCTTCGTAATAAGGTAATTTAAAAGCCGGCAGGGTTAACGGCTGCTCTACGGGTTTAACTACAAATTTTGCCTGTGCAGCAATCGATGTGTAAAGCTCGTCTCCGTTAGCATGGATATTATCGTACCAGGCAGCAGGATCGCTGTTGATATGCTGTTCAATCGCATAGGACACTCTTCCTATATCATTGGTATACACCAGGTCTTTCCAGTAAAATAAAGTATTGGTCTTCGGGAACCGGATCACCAGGTACCAGAAATGATTATTAGCAGATGCAATCCAGTTGAGGTTACCGGTAAAGAATGGCGTAAAAGTCTGATTGCTGTCTGTGATATTTATTTTGAGAGCGGGTTTGTAATCAAACAGGTCAAATACATCTTTGTATACGCCCTCCCCCAACCAGGTGTTTTTAATAAATATTTCGGCCGCAGCATAGGAACTGCTGATATTGGGGTGCTCGTCTTTATTAATCTCGTAAACCGCCTGCAGGCCATCGAGGGCCGCAACTACTTTATCATGCTCTTTAGCCGATGCATCTATCAACAGTTGCTGCCGCAGGCCAAAACGCACTTCCGTTAAACCGGCTTCCCGTAAGCTTTCAAGCAGCGTGTACAGGTAACCCGGCGATATAATACCGCCCGTGAAATTTATCTTAAACTGGAATGCATGCCGCATAATTGCTAATGGATTAAATCAAATTCCTTTACTGCCCTGGGAAAATTCCTGTTCTCGTGTCCGGGCCTGCAAAGCTTCAGTAAAACAAACCTTTGCAAATCGCTCAATAACTGCCATTGCTGCAAAGAGATATTCCACCCGAACTCTTCCAGTTTTTCCTGCAGCATCGCTGGCAATCTGTACCTGTTTGACCAGGCAGGGTTTTCTTCAACGGGCAAATCGGTCGCATTGTGGCCCGTACGTGTCAATATAAGTTGTTGAAGAAAGTTCCGGTATGCCAACAAATTCATTTTTGTTGAACAGTCCATTTCAGACAATACTGTCCTTTCTTCTGCAGTCAGTTTACTCCACTCATTCAATTTTAATTTGATGCCGCAGGCATCCAGCTTAAACCGCACGATCATAGGAATACAGCGTATGCCGTCTTCCATAAAATCATCTTCAAACCTAAAAAAATTATGGCCTCCCTCAGGGACTCCATTGTTACGACGCAATGGAAAGGCATAACTGGTATTAGACTTCTTCATGCGCTTGTTCAAATAATTTCACAATTACAGGCGTTCAACTTGTTGCGCCCGAACCACCGTTTCTGCTTCCAGTATCGCTTTTACTTCGGGGCGGCAGCTTCCGCAACCCTGGCCTGCTCCCGAAAGCTGGCACAACTGCACCAGGTCTCTGCAGCCTTCTTTTATTTTTGCAATGATATTACCTTCTCCTACCGCCGCACAACTGCAAACAAGCCGGCCCAGCAAAGGTTCTGCTTTTTTACCATTCCGCAATAGCTGCAACCTTCTTTCGCTTAATTCAATTTTATTTTCTATTAAATCCCTGAATTCAAGAAATTCTGTTTTATCGCCAATTAAGATGGCGCCTACCAGGCGATCTTTGTGTATTATACATTTCTTATAATAACGTTTGGCTTTATCAATAAAAACAACTTCTTCATAAGCAGGGTCATCCGGTGCTTCCGCCAAACCAAGTGAGCAAACATCCGTTCCATGCATCTTCAGAATATTCATCAGCAAAGAACCCTGGTAATAATGGGCAATATCGCCGTACAGATAACGGGCAACAATATGCGCTTGCTGTTCAGCCGCCGCCGTAATGCCGTACAGGAAACCATTAAACTCCGCCATTTCACCAATGGCGTATACAGACGGATCGCTGGTCTGCAGGTATTCATTTACCAACACGCCCCTTTTGCATTCTATGCCCGATTGCGCAGCCAGTTCAATATTAGGAACGGTACCCACGGCAATAACAATTGCCTGGCACTGAATAACCAGCCCGCTTTTCAAGCGTATACCTTCAATAGCGGTAGTACCCTGGAACCATTCAATTTCATCGTTGTAATAAATCTGCACGCCTTTATCAATCAGCGCCTCGTGCAATAACTGGCTACCAAGCGAATCCAGCTGCCTGTCCATTAAACGTGAAATACGCTGTATAATGATTACTTCCACGCCCACTTCCTGCAACGAAGCAGCCAGCTCAATACCCAGTAATCCTCCTCCCACAATCACCACCCGGCCTGCTGCAGCATCAATATGGTTTTTGAAACTGTCTGCATCTGCACGGCTGCGCATGGTAAAAATGCCTTTCAGCGCAGGAACGTCTTTTAGCATGGCCGGACGGCTGCCGGTTGCCATAATTAATACATCATAATGATGCACGGCACCCGCACTGTCGAATAATAATTTTTTCTCCCGGTCAATTTTTTCAATACTGATGCCCCGGTGCAGTTGTATATTGAAAATAAACTCTTCTTCCGTTTTCATTTTTACGAGCTGCTCCCATTGTTGTGCACCACTGATGTAATCCGGTAATAATACACGGTTGTAGAAGGGAAAATTTTCTTTGCTGAACACAACAATTTCATCTTCTGCGTTAACGGCACGGTAACTTTTTACAAATCCAAATGCACCGGCACCGGCACCGATAATAACAATTTTCTGTGCCGGCTTTTTATATAGTTTCACCTGAACAGCACTGAATTTAAAATCAGGCTGTTTCGATGTGGGGTCAAGTACACTCCTGGTAATATTGTTTGCCCGGTTTAAATCACTGTTCAGTATTTTACCCCAGTGCATGGGCAGAAATACTACACCCTTCTTTATATCTGTTGAATACTTCGCCTTCACTCTTACAGTGCCGTTCACATTAAAAATCTCTACCAGATCATTGTCCCCAATGCGGCGGCTGGCAGCATCTTCAGGATGTATTTCAAGAAACGATTCCCCGATATGCTGTTTCAGTTTGTTAACCTTACCCGTTTTGCTCATGGTATGCCACTGATCGCGTATGCGACCGGTGGTAAGAACAAGTGGATGCAGTTGATCAGGCTGCACGCTTTCATTGCTGTCGGCAAACGAATGGATAATTGCCTTTTGTGATGGAGTATAAAATTTCTTATCAGTAAACAACCGCGCTGTTCCATTCCCGGTAGCCATTTTTGGATAGGGCCATTGCACAGAGCGCTGTTCTTTTAATATATCATAGTCCAGGCCGCTGATGTCTATATTGGTTCCTTCGGTAAGGGCGCAATGTTCCGCATATATGTCGGCTGCATTCTTATAATTGAATCCTTCAAAGCCCATCTTTTGTGCAAAGCGGCAAAGAATTTCTGCATCCGGCAATGCTTCTCCGGGTGCAGCCGTAATTTTATTCAGATAACTAATGCGCCGATCCGCATTGGTCATGGTGCCTTCTTTTTCTGCCCAGGAAGCCGCCGGCAGCACCACGTCGGCGTATTGCAATGTCTCTGGTTTATTGCTCATTTCCTGCACCACCACAAATTTCGCCTTACGTAATCCTTCTTCCGCTTTTCTTACATCGGGCAGGCTGATCAGCGGGTTGGTGCAAAGTATCCATATTGCTTTCAGTTTTCCATTATTCAGCGCATCAAACATTTCCGTAGCGGTTAAACCCGGTGTTGGTTGAATGGTGCCCAATGGTATTCGCCAGAATTTTTCCACGGTTGCTCTTTGCGCCGGATCAGCCAGGTTCCGGTGAGCTGGCAGCAAATTGGCCAGGCCACCTACTTCCCTTCCGCCCATGGCATTGGGCTGGCCGGTCAGCGAAAATGGTCCGGCGCCTGGTTTGCCTATCTGGCCGGTGATAAGATTCAGGTTTATCAGTGAAAGGTTTTTATTAACCCCAATCACGCTCTGGTTAAGCCCCATCGTCCACATGGAAATAAACGCCTTGGCATTGCCGATATAAGAAGCGGCCAACCGTATATCGCCCGCAGGTATACCGCAAATGGCGGCAGCTTCTTCCACGGTTCGCTCCATTACCTTTTTGGCGTACTGATCAAAACCCTCTGTATGTTGTGAAATAAAATTGACATCAATATCACCTTCTTCAATCAGGCACCGGCCGATGGCATGGTGCAATACAATGTCTGTACCGGGATTTAACTGCAGATGCACATTGGCAATAGAACAGGTCTGCGTCTTGCGCGGATCACTTACGATGATCTTCAATGCCGGATTTTTTTCCCGGGCAGCTTCTACCCTTCTCCATAATATCGGGTGACACCAGGCTGGGTTTGCGCCCGCCACGAAAATACAATCGGTCAGTTCCAAATCATCATAACTTATCGGCACACTGTCTTCGCCCAGGCTCATTTTGTACGCTGTTACGGCACTGCTCATGCATAGCCTTGAATTGGTATCAATATTATTGCTCCCAATAAACCCTTTCATGAGCTTGTTCACCACATAATATTCTTCTGTCAAACATTGCCCCGATGCATAAAAAGCAACTGAATCAGGGCCGTATTTTGCTATGAGCGTTTTAAAAACCGCAGCCGTTCTTTCCAAAGCAGTATCCCAGGAAACTCTTTGCCTCGGTTGATTTTTTCCGTACCGCATTTCAGGATACAGCAGGCGATCCGTTTTATCCATCACCGTATAATGCAGGTTCATGCCCTTGCTGCACAGCATACCTTTATTAACAGGATGGTCTTTATCTCCTTCTGCCAGCAGGCTGCCGTTCTTTTCCTTGTGCAGCACAACACCGCAGCCCACACCGCAATAGCAACAGGTAGTTGTAACAGAACTTCCGGGCAAACCGGCAGGCAGTGTATGTTCTCGCTTATTCAAACGGTTTTTCTTTTTTTATGTACAGGCATTATCAACACTACTCAGCACCCTTGTGTCACTCACTTGTACGGTATCTCATTATTCGCCCGTGTAAAGGCGCCCTATCCATTACAGGCAGATCAAGCAAATTGTGGTTCAGGTGCAACGGTTTCTTCCTTACTCACAGGTGCAAAACGCGTTACCAGCACCAGCAAACCAATAACAGCCACCCCGATTCCGATATAGGTAAAAGCCTGTGCATATGAAATGCTTTTCGACTTAAATAAAAATCCTACCAGCATGGCACCGATATTTCCACCGGCACCTACAATGCCCGCCACGCTGCCAATAGCCTCTTTATTTACAAATGGCACAATTGAATACGTGGTACCATTTGCCATTTTTAAAAACAATGCGAACAAAAGCATAGAAACAATGGCCATGGGCAAGCTTCCTGATTTTGCAAACAACATAATACCAAACCCTTCCAGTACCAGGAATCCGGCAAGCAATAAAGCTTTACCACGCAAACCATATTGTTTACCCACCTTATCACTGAAAATACCACCCAGTGCGCGGGCAAATAAATTCATGAATCCAAAAACACTGGCCAGGGCCCCGGCCATAATCACCGTAGCTTTAAAATTGTCTACAAAGTAGATAGCCGCTACATTATCAACCGTAATCTCAATACCAAAACAGGCTGCATATGCCAGCGCAAGTATCCATGTACGGTAGTCTCTCATTGCCAGTAAAAAAGTCCCTTTCTTTCTCTCTTTGGTTATCCTTTGTATTTCGTCATAGTTGCCCTGCGGCGTATCTTTTGTGTATCGATAATACACAAACGCCATAATTAATAATATTACACCCGGTACCACCATGGCGTATCTCCAGGAATTTGCTTTGTCAACATATCCCAGGCCAACAAACGCAGCAGCAATCAATGGCATCACCAATTGCGTAACGCCGCCGCCCAGGTTGCCCCAGCCTCCGGCTACAGCATTGGCTGTACCAACAATATTGGGCGCAAACATTACCGATGTATGAAACTGTGTAATTACAAACGAAGCGCCTATAATACCAATGACAAAGCGGAACAGGATAAAGCTTTCATAACTGTTGGCCAGGCCAATGGTCATAACAGGTATGGCGCCCAGTACCAGCAAAATAGTGTAAGACAAACGCGGCCCCAGCGTATCGCACAAACGGCCAATCAGCAACCTGGCCAATATGGTAGCAGACACAGAAGCAATGGTAATATTTCCTATCTGCGATTTGTCCAGGTGCAGTTGTGCACGCACAATGGGCATCAGCGGGGCAATGCCAAACCACCCAAAAAAGCAAAAGAAAAAAGTAAGCCAGGTGATGTGAAAGGTTTTCATTTGTATTCCCTTCCCCGAAAAAATATTCAGTTTGCTTAATGGTTGGTTCATTGCTGTTGTATTTATTATTTTAAGTAAGTAATCGTTTTTTGTGTTTAAGCGATATCGTCAATAGAAAATTTATCAATTAGTAAATTCAATAGTCTATCGTGGATGCCCATGTACGCCGTACTGTGAACAATATCCTTTTTATTACGCGGGCGCAGCAAAGGCACGTCCACAATTTCTTTAATGGTGGCAGCCGGCCCATTGTTCATTACTACTACGCGGTCAGATAAAAAAATAGCTTCTTCAATATCATGCGTAACCATAACAATGGTTTTTTCGCGGTGATCAAGATTCCATAGCTTCAACAGTTCTACATGCATGGCACTTTTTGTTAAGGCATCCAGTGCCCCAAACGGCTCATCCAACAAAAGAACGGATGGGTTGATGGAAAATGCACGGGCAATGGCAACGCGCTGTTTCATCCCCCCGGATAACTGGCCGGGCAGTTTGTCTTTATGCTCCCACAGGTTTACCATTTTAAGGTTGTTTTCTACCAGGTCTTTTTTTTCAGCCGCAGACTTCCCCTGCATAACCGAGTCAACCGCCTCATAAATATTTTTGTATACACTCATCCAGGGCAGCAAAGAATAATTCTGGAATACAATGCCCCTGTCGGGACCAGGGTTGGTTATTTTCTTTCCGTTTGCATATACTTCACCTGCTGACGGCTTTACCATACCGCTGATCGTGCCCATCAAAGTTGATTTACCGCATCCCGAATGGCCAATCAATGAAATGATTTCCCCTTTTTTTATTGTAAGGTTAATTTCTTTCACCGCAGTATAAACACCTTTGGCCGTCTTAAAACTTACCGTTACATTATTTACCTCAATACTGGGGCTGTTCAATGCTGGGGCCAATATGCTGTCGGCCACTTCATTGATCTTTTCAGCCACCTGGTTGTCTGATACAATATTTGTCATGGTCATTTAATTAAATTTTTAATACTTGCTTTGCAACCCTGCATTCATTCCTTTATACTTTCTGTTTTGCAGCTTTAACAGAAGAATACAGCGAAACACAAAAGGGAATTATATAGGTCAGCATTATTTTAAATATGTTCCTGCCAGTGAATTTGCCCCCGGTGAAAACATCGTAATTATTCACCAGGTTCATCAGGCTTCCAATCAATACAGCCGCCAGTAAAGCCACTGTTATGTTTTTTCTGTTCATATAATAAATGATAAGCTGTACAACACCCGCCCTGCCACCGCTTCGCAATGCCTTCCCTCCAAAGGGAGGCACATTAAAGATGGGCAGGACTGCGCAAAATTGATTGCCATTCGCTGTTTCATTACACTGCATAACTGTACCTTTTTTGTAAATAGGTAAAGCATTTATCAAGCAATAGTCCAACAAGACCAATAATGATAATGGCCACTAAAATTTTTGCTATACTACCGCCATTAAAACCTTCTTCCCATACAAAATAGCCCAGGCCAAT
>Ga0070667_100003573_pt1 | contig 13241 bp, 11 predicted proteins | sample KBSS33metaG_FD_64659 | JGI IMG/M metagenome (GOLD analysis project Ga0070667, IMG submission 64659) | Switchgrass rhizosphere microbial communities from Kellogg Biological Station, Michigan, USA - KBS S3-3 metaG | ecosystem: Host-associated > Plants > Roots > Rhizosphere > Soil ...
ACCCATCCCGAACGCATTCGATTGGCCCAGCACGGGCACCACTAGGTAGGGCTGCTCAGGCGGCGCAACCGGCTGTCCACGCGGCGCAAGTCTCCGCCGAGCCGCGCAGCTGACCCTGTTGAGCCACTGCCGCCACAGCGGACTATCGCCGTCGGGGTTCCTACGCACAGGCATCCGTCACGGGCTTTCCCGCGAATCGATCAGTGAGCCATTGGAATTGGTCTGTGTAGTTGATCTCTCCGTGGCCCTTGTCCTTTTCGAACACCGCAACGACCGCCCCACCCATGGTGCAGGCTCGTTCGATCGCTCGGGCCGTCCAAGATGTGTCGAAGAATGTGTCTTCGCCGCCGTACCATACGTACAGCGGAGCCGAGAGTCGCTTCTGCGGCAGGGCCCATTCGGCGAGGTAGTGCCGCAGGCGGTCTGCGGCAACGGGTGTGCTGGGCGCGACGTCGCTGACTTGCATCGCCTCGGCCGCGGCAGCTCGGTCGTTCATCTCAGGCCCGGAGCACGCCACCAGAGAGTCCCAATACCGGGCAACCGCACCTCGGCGGTAATCATCGCGGTTGATATCCGGATGCAGCCGCGCCAGCGACTCCACGACCGCGACGACTCCGAATTCTTGGTCCTTGGTCAGCGTAGCCCGCTGCGCCTTGTCCACCAGACGCGTGATGTCGGTGACCGGCGAAACCGACACCGCGCCAACGAGAGTCAGTTCGGGGGCGTAGTCGCGGGCTTGCTCGTCGGCAGCCCACGCGGATCCACCGCCCTGTGATCCGCCGAATGCGCCCCACCGGTTCGAGACGTTCGGAAAGGTCGCACGCAGTGCCCGAACCGCGTCGATCATGTTGAGGCCCGCTGTTCGCGAGTCGGTGTACGGATGCACTCCCGGCATGCCGAGACCCTGGTAGTCGGCAAGGGCGACCGCGTAGCCTTTGCTGACCAAGGTGCCCACCGCCTCGGTGTACCCGAGCAGGATTTTCGACAACGACGGGGCACACGGCTCGTCGAGACCAGTCGTTCCATGGCCGAACGCGACCACGGGCCAGCCGCCATCGGGTGGAACTCCTCTGGGGACGAACACGCTGCCGGACACTTCCGTCGCCTGACCGTCCCCGGATGTCGAGCGGTAGATGACGCGCGCGATGTTCATCCGATATTCAGGTGACTGCCGCGACACTTCGGGCATGGTCATCGCGCTTACGAGCGAACCGGGGCCGGTTCCGCTGAGGTCGGCTGTTTTCACCGGCACGGGTTCGCCGACCGGGCCTCGCAGGCCGTCGAGAATCCGTTCGCCGATGGCCCGGGTGAATGGTACGGAGACGAAGGCTACGACGACGACCACCAGAGCAGCGATCGCAAGCATCAGCTTTCGCTTCATGCCCAGCACCCCATTGCTATCTAGGCGTCGGCTCGGAGGCATCGACCTCGTCAGGTTCCGGTGTCCCGACATCTTGAGACGCCGGCTCGGCGGGCGCGGGGGGCACGCAGCTGTTCGTCACCGGCTGATCCTGGAATCGTTCGGCGATCCACGGCACGGCAACCCCAATGTCGAGATCAGTGTGGCCCTTGTCGGGCTGCAGCCGAATGTCGATAACATCGCCCATGCGGCACGCCGCAGCGAGCGCGCCGCTGGTGGCCTCAACAGAGATGATCGGGTCCTTACCCCCGTAGACCACCAGCATCGGTGCCGTCGCTTTCTGCTGAGGAAGGCTCATCTGCTGGAGGCGATTTCGCAGGGCGTCCGTGGCCGCAGCGCTATTCGGTCGCAGATCATCGGGTGTGATCTGGTCGAACGCCTTGTCGCGGTCGACCTGGTCGACGACATCGCACTGCAAGAGGCCGTCCCAGCGATCCTTGACGACCCCGTGCCGGTAGTCGTCGAGATCGAAGTCCGGATACGAGTTCTTGAGCGAGGCGAGGAGATCCAGATATATCGGCTCCTGATCCTTGTCGAGCCCGCCCGCAGCCGCGGTGTCAGCGATAAAGGTCAGATCCAGAGGGGGCGCGAGAGCAACCGAACCGAGCAGCTTCAAACCTTTCCCGTAGGTGAGCGCCAACTCGTTGGCCGCCCATGCCGCCTGCGCGCCCTGGGAGAACCCGGCCGCAATCCACCGCTCGGATGTGTTGGGCACGAGCTTTTGAGCCGCACGTACCGCGTCGATCATGTTGTAGCCGGCGGTCTTCGGCTCCAGGTAAGGACTGTAGAACTTGTCGTTGCCGAGCCCTTGGTAGTCGGGCAGGACCACCACATATCCGGCTTGGACCAGCTGTGCCACCGGCGCTGCAAGCCCCATCAAATTCGGCGAAAGCGACGGCGCACAATCGGATTGGATACCAGCCGATCCATGTCCGAACGTGATTATGGGCCAGCCTTCCTCAGGCGCTTGCGATTTGGGCGCGAAAACTGTTCCCGTGACCGAGGTTTCGGAATCAGTGATTGCCGACGTCGACGTGTACTCGATTCTGGCGGCGATGGACATCGCCGCCGGCAAACGCCTGTCGACGGTAGGCAGGGTCCGCGCGTCGAGTAACGTGCCCGGACCTGACCCGGAGAAGTCTCCGTGCAAACGCACACCTGATGCCGCTTGTGGGGGCGGCGCAGGGGCGTGTTTTCCGCAAGCTGGAACGAGCAGAGCGAGCGGCAAAATCAGACAGGCCAGCGTAACTCTTCCGGTCATGCCTTCCTTTCGAGTGCTGACTCATCGACGATGCGTGCGACCTGCTCCTCGCTGAGGATCGCACCGCGCGCCCGGCCGTAGGCGATGACCATCACCACACTGAGGACGAAGCCGATACCCCCACCCAACTGCAGATATCTTGCCAGCGGTGCACGACCGTCGCCCACACCGGAGGCGGTGTCGACTACCACCACGTCGGTGCCAGATTTCCCCAAGTCCCCGACCTCGTCCGTGACGGCCATCATGTTATACAGAACGCTGTTTGCGGTGTCGCGGGCGAGCTCGGGGGTGTCACCCGTGACGGTGATCTCGACGACGGTGTCGCGCACCACGGTCGTAATGCGCTTGACCACCTCGGCAGGCGTTTCCCGAAGCTCCAGCTGGTCGATGGTGCGTTTGGCGACCTGTGGATTTTTCGCGAGCTGCCCGATCGACACCGCACGGCCCGCTGCGGCGAGGTGGCCGTAGTACGCGTCGAACACCTCGGCGCTGCCGGGCGCCACCACCATCACTCTGGTCGTCGCCAGGTACGTGGGTTCGGTACTGCGCTGGGCAAACCATCCTGCCACCACTGAAAGAATGGTCGCAGCGACGATGATCAGCCAGTACCTGGTCACGATGCGCAGATAATCGCGGACCCGCGGAACCGGTGTGGGCGCCTTCATCTAGACACCGACGCAGACGTTCATCGGCTGCTGCCCACCGAAACGGCCCTGAATCCAAGCCACCGAGTCCCATAGCACGATGTCGTTGAGCACGCTGAGGTCGCCGATCTTCTTCACCTCGATCGGATCGCCGCGCGAGCAGGCATTCCGCAAAGCCTCTTCGGTCCAGCCGGCGGGCACCACCGGGTCGAGGGTGGCGTAGACCACCAACATCGGCGCCGACAGATTCGCTGGACCGGGCAGAGCCATTCTTTGCAGATCGCTGCGCAGTTGCTGCGTCGCTTCGGGAGTTCTGGGCTTGAAGTCGGCGGCTGTCAGACCCGTCGCCGCCGCGACGATCTGAGCGGGATCGACGACCGCACAGTTGGTCAAGTATCCCCAGAGAGCGGCCGCCTTTTCGTTGATGAAATCCTCGGGGTTGATTCGCGTATCCTGCGCCAACGCGAGGCTGCTCACAATCAACGCCGCGAGCCGATACTGAGCTGGATCCAACTTGTCCGTGTCCATGAGGTCGGCAAGGGGCGTCAAGTTCGCAAGCGGCGACACCGCAACAGCGGCCACCAAGTCCAGGCCCACGCCGTACGTTCCCGCCTCTGTATTGGCAGCCCACGTCGCTGCGCCGCCTTGCCCGAGCCCGAAGGCGGCCCAGCGATTACTCGCCGCCGGGACGATATGGCGAGAGGCACGCACGGCGTCGATCATGTTGCGGCCCAGGGCACCTGAATCAAGAAGGGGATGCTGGCCCTCGATCCCGAGTCCCTCGTAATCGGTCATCGTCACCACGTACCCACGATCAGCCATCACCGAAAGGACGGACGCGTATCCGCCCAGGGTGTCGGACAGCGAGGGCGCGCACTCCGTCCGAACGCCGGTCAGATCGTGACCGAAGCTCACGACCGGCCAACCGCCGGGCGGCGGAATGCCCGGCGGCACAGCGACGATGCCGGACACCGTGGTCGGATTGCCTGCCGTATTGGTCGACCGGTACACCATCCGCATCGCGACGGCGTCCACCTGTTCGAAGTCGTTGTTGCCCGCAACCGGTTCGACGGAGATGAGCGAGCCGGGACCGTCATCCGTCATGTCAGGAGGCGGCAACTCGGGTACACCGGCGAACGGAGCCTCGAGGGAACGCGCCGGTCGGTCACTCTGCGGAGGGGCTGACTCCTTGGCCGAGCACCCTGCGGCCACAACCAGCGCGCAACCAGTCGCCACGAACGCACGGAGGGTCGACCGCCAGATCATTTGCTTTCGACCGGTGTTCCACTTTCGCGGGGTTGAACCACGGTTCCACTCTCGCGGGGTTGAACCACGGTTCCACTCTCGCGGGGTTGAACCACGGTGTGCCCCCGCTGTTTCGCGTGCGCGCGCAAGGCGCCGCGGCTGAAGGGCTCGAAAGTCACAACGGTGCCAAGGATCGCGACATGGGCCGCCTGCAGTACCTGTACTGCCCGCCTGAGAGCACGATCCGTCGTACCCGCGATCCGCGCGAGCAAAATGGCGCCGTGACCGAGTGCGCCGACGATAGCGCCGTCGGTGTAATCGTTCAGGGGCGGCGTATCCACCACGACATAATCAAACGCCTCCGCCAGGTAGTCGAGCAGCTTCGTCGCACGGTCCGCCGCCCACAACTCACCTGGACGAGGCGGCAGCGGACCCGCGGGGAGCACACTGATGGTGTGATCGCCAACGCTGACGTCCGAGATAACCGCATCGCCTACGTGTTCCTCGCCGATCAGCACTGTGCTCAAACCGGTCCGCATCGCCTTCGCGCGGATGGCGTCCTGGAACAACCTGTCGGCAATCGCCGGACTCCGCATATCCCCATCTACGAGTATCACCGAGCGCCCCGATTCCGCGAGCACGGCCGCCAGGTCGATGGCGGTCGTGGTCCGTCCATCGCCGGCTGAAGGACTCGTCACCGCGATACAACGCGCCGGACCCGAACCGCCGGGTGGGACGGTGAATCGCAGATTGGTTCGCAATTCCCGGACGCGTTCGGCGTAAAGGCCGTTACCCGAAAGATCGACGACGCCGGCATTCTTGCGCACCGGATCTTTGGGCAACGCGCCCATCACCAGCGAGCCGGTTTCCGATTCGATGTTCTCGCGCGCTCTGAGACGCTTGTCCAGGCTGCCGGCGACAAGCGCAATCAGTATTCCGACAATGAGCCCGCCCGCGGCGCCCAACAGCAACCGCATCCAGAGTTTCAGACCAACGGGTTTGGTCGGATAATCGGCATTGTCGACGATCACCGCGGCTGCCGACGGTGTACCACCGCGGCGCGACGTTTCAAGTTGGCTGACGACCTCTACGAGTTGGTTGCTGACAGCGTCGGCGTAGGCCTGCGCTTCTTCGGGTGACGGATCAGTCACGCTCACGTCCAGCATGACCGTCTTGTCACGGACTTTTGCCGAAATCTTTGCCCGCAGGTCGTCCGGAGAGATCGAGGACTTCAATTGATCAACGGCGCGTGCGGCGACCTGTTCGCTTGTAGCCAGCGCGGCGTAGGAGACCGCACGTTGCTGCGAAAACATATCATTCTGATAGGCCTCAGCCGTGGTCGTGCCGGTTTGCGTTGCGACGAACAGAGTTGCCGTCGACTCATATTTCGGACCGAAATCGATGATCCACCAATTCACGACCCAACTCAGGTATCCGATGACCAGTCCGAGGACAGTGAATACTGCGAGCATCCACCAGTAGCGGCGGAAAATTCGCAGATAATCTGTCACATTCACGCACGACCTCCAATGACATGTGGCTAGCACTATAGCGTGGTCAAGAACCCACGATCAGTCCGACACCACGCGTCGCACCAAGGCTGGCGCTGAACTGGTCGAGCTGTCACGATGGGTCCCGTGAAACTTCGCTGGGATCTCGTTCCGTCGCTCATGGTACCCGTTGCCATCGTTGCGGTATGCCCATTGCTGGTCTGGCAAGTCCTCCAACATATCGGCATACCGATGTACGCGTTCGTCGGACTCGTGGGTCTGCTCGTGGCTGTTTATGTCGGGCTGTGGCATCCGTTGTGGCTCTACTGGGGCTTCGCCATCACTCTGGCCGGACTTCCATTCGGCACTGTGCCGGGCGTCCACGTGCCTCTGTATTTATTGTTTGCCGCAGCCATAGTTTTTGCCGCAGCAATTTATCGCAGCCCCGAGCGGCGGTTCGACAGCATGGAAAAAGCAGTTGTCATCTTCGTTGCCCTTGCCGGCGCGTCGGTAGTGGTAACCAGCCTCAGCCTGGGCGGCCTGTTCCAGTACGTGAAATGGGCGTTCGTTTCACTGGCCGCTTTGGCGTTGATGCGTTTGTCGAAGAAGGACTTGGAGCGTTTCGGACGCATATTTGTCGTCGTATCTGCAGTGAATGCCTTCTGGGGCCTGCTGATGGTGACGGTCGACAAGGGGCAGAAATCTTTGGCGATCCTCAAACCATTCGGATATGACATCAGCCGCGTTGCGGAGGGAGAACGAGGCGGGGCTGACCGGCTAGTCAATTGGGCGTTTGCCCCCGATGGATCGAGATCAATTCGGCTTGGCGGGACGTGGATTGCCGGAAACGGTGCGGGTCTAGCGTTTCTCATCGCTATTGCGATATGTGTCGTGCTGTTCGTTGGATGGCAACGCGTCGTTATGGTGCTCGTGATGTCGCTGGCACTACTTCTCACGCAGAGCCGACAGTCGATGTTCACGCTGTTCGTCGCGGTGTTGGTGGTAGCAATTTTCCACCCGATGCGTCCACGTTACAGGTGGTACGCAGCAGGCGCGTTCGCAGCATTGATCGCTGTGGCGCTGAGCGTGCCCTACATCCGTCCACGGCTACTGGCTTCGTTCAACACCACCGACCCTGGTGGCGCCGCTCGACGGGCATCGCTGAGCGACTTCCCCGGCCAGGTTTCCGGGCATTGGTTGTTCGGACTGGGGTGGTCGCGCCCAGAGTTCAAGAGCGGAATGGCTTCGTATGCGCTCAACCTCATTTCCAATGCGCCGCTGTTGCACATCTATCGGGCCGGCCTCTTGGTCGGCATCGCTTTCATCGTCGTGTGCGTCATCGGTTGTGTGACCTCCTACCGAGCACTCACATCCGGGTCATTCCCATTCGCCTTCTACGGCGGTGTCTTCGTCGCCTTCTGCCTGGTGGCGCTGCAACTCGATCACGGCACGGCCGACGTGCCCCAGACGACGTTGTGTTTCTCGGTGCTTCTTGCTTTCATCAATTACATCGACCGGCGGATGCGAGAACAGGTGCGCCAACGTGGACTTGGTGTCGACCTGCGAGCCAACGGTGCCGCGCTGTTGCCGCCGACAACCGCGATCCCCGCTAGGACGTAAGCATTACCCTCAGCGAAAAACTGCCGAAGACTGTCCAACACGAACTTTGTAGGAACGAGACGAATAATGAATAGGCTCATCCGGGTCGCCGCCAGGGACACCTCGACCGTCGGCCGTGCGGCCAGGGCGGTGCTGCGCAAGACGTCCGGCCGCAATTCCAAACTCTCCCTGTACGAGAAGTTGATGGTGGGTGCGCTTCCGCGGCCCTTCTATTCCTACCCAGCCATTCGCGCGAGCGAACTCGCCGTGCAACTGGGCTACAAAGAAGTGACGTGGATCGAGTTTGGTGTCGCGAGCGGCAACGGACTGATCGCCCTCGAACAGATCAAAACCGAAGTGGAGCAACATCTTCCGATCACAGTCCGGGTCGTCGGCTTCGACATGGGCTCGGGCCTGCCGACACCCGTCGACTACCGAGATCTGCCCTACCACTGGCAAGGCGGCTTCTACGAGATGGACGTGCCTGCACTCAAGGCCAGGCTCAAGTCCGCCAGCCTGATACTGGGCCCAGTCGCCGAGACCCTGCCGACCTTCGTCGACAATCCGCCCGTCGACGCGCCTATCGGGATGATCTCCTTCGACCTGGATTTCTACTCTTCAACCGCTGAAGCCTTCAAGATCTTCGACATTCCTGAAGCAGCGATTTTGCCTCGGGTCATGTGCTACATGGACGACATCATCGGCTCGACTGAGTGGTATTCCGATTTCACTGGTGAGCGTTTGGCGATTCGGGAGTTCAACGAACGCAACGAGATGCGCAAATTGTCTCCGTGCTACGACTTCGAGATGTTCGGCTACGAGCGGTGGCAGGAGCAGGTGATGATTTACCACGACTTCGGCCACGGCCGTTACAACGAACATGTCCGTCACGCGGAACTCGAATCCCAAATCCCGCTCGTTGACTGAACGGTAGCCGCCTGACGCCTGCGGTCACTCGCAGGCTTCAGGTGCGCTGCGGCACGAATCGCGACAGCTTCGCCGCCAACCAGTCGAAGAACCGGTTGAAGGGTCCGTCGAACAACGACACCCCCCAGGCGATCGCTACGGATAGAACCAAGAGCACCGGAAACAGCCACGGCTTCGGCGAGTTCGTCCACCCCGCCAAATTGAACAACTTCAAGCAGACCAGCACGACGAAGCCGTGCAGGGCCAGGATGGTCAGGGTTTTGCGGCCAAGGCGGACCAGCCACTGAGACTTGCGCGGCATCATCGCCATCCAGGCAAGGCAGCTGACGGCGCCGACCAGCAGCAGTAGCAGCCGGCCAAGCGCGGGGTAGTCAGAGAACACGGCTGCTCGGTCGTACCCGCGATCGTGATACACGACGGCGGTGTTCAACCCGTGTAGGAACCAAATCGCCATGCCCACAAGCAATCCCATGAACGGCAACACCCAGAGTAGCCTCGCGCGCGACGCCAGCTTGAGCAGAGTGGCCCGCCAGAGGTAGCCCGCGAGGAAGAACGGGAAGAAATACAGAGTGCGGGAAACGCTGAGATCGGCTCCGATGTATTGCGCGTAACCGGCCGCGAGTGTGATGCCGACGGCGACCAGCAGCGGCATGGGAATCCGCAGGAACAGCGGCAACATCATGCGCCAGAGGAGCAGGCTCAACAGGAACCAGAGCAGCCATTGCGGATCCAGAATATGGCGGACGGCGTCGCCACCGGCGCGCGCATAGAGCACAAGGTAAAAGGGCTGTAGACAGATGAGTGGCAACAGCAGTTTGGCGACCATCTTGCGATAGTCCTTATCGATGAGCAACGGTTTTGCCACCATGCCGCTGATGAGCACGAACAGCGGCAGCCCGTTCAACGACAGGGACGCGTAGACCGCCTGGAACACTGGATCGTAGGTGCCGAAATGTTCCACCAGATGCGCATACACCACCAGGATGATGAGGACGGCCTTGACGATGTCCAGAAAGTCATACCGGGCACTGACCGCCGCGCGCGCCGCCTCGGCCGCCGCCTGAGTTGCGGTGTCGCCGCTGGCGACCGCAGCCGGGGCGACGGAATCCCGTTGTGGTGCAGTCGATTCCCCAGTACTGCCGGTAAGTGCGCCGCTACGCCCGTCATCGAGCACAGGCTGATTCTCCACAGATTCAGGCATGGCCAGACACCCACTTCATGTGGTCCCTCTCCTCGGTTTCCGGTAGAGCGCGATCGTGAAGATTGACAGCAGTACGGCATCGCCGATGGTTGACGAAATCGCGGCGCCGACCGCTCCCAGTGACGCCATTGCAGCGATCAAGGCAAACTTGAGTGGGACCAGCCCCACCGCGGCCGTCAACCGAAGCAGGTCCCGTCGCTGGTTGTACAAGATGACCTGGAAGATCCACGACACGATGCGCAGGGCGGCGAACCCCGACATGATCATCATCGTCACCGCTAGTTGAGTCGGCGCTGGCGAGATCAGCAGTGCCACTCCGACGAGCAGCACCAGAAGGCCGCCCGCCCCAGCGAGTCCCAGGGTGTAGCGCAGCGGCGGACCGGCAGAAAGCGCGCCCTCGGCGTGCCGCAACGGTTCGTGATAGGTCATTGCAAACGACTGCCCCACGGAGATGACCGCGACGACAACCATGCACGAAAGCGTGTAGTAGCCGACGATCGTGCTGTTCGTGAGCCAGGCGAGCACTAGAACATCGGCCTGCATATACGCCATCGTCCCGAGCATCTCGCCGGTGAGCGCCGCGATCAAGCGCGGCGGGCCGGGAATGGCAGGTCGTTGTTTACCCACGATGACGATGCTCAACAGCACGGCCGCGACGTACGGTGTGCAATACATCAGGCTTGCCGCCAGCAGCGTAGGTGCATGTGCGACAACAAGATACGCGCTTCCGGCAACCACACTGGTGGCCTGCTTGGCGGTGTCGATGCGGCTCGCCCTGTCCGGATGGCCATCGCGGATCAACCGGCTCTTGACCACGTTGAACATGTTCTCGCCGCCCGCATTGAGCAAGCCGAAACCGACGAAATAGACAAATGGGATGAGCACCAATCCCAGCACGATGAGAGCCAGTGCCAGCAGGAAACGTGCACTCCGTTCCGCGACGAAGCGGTCCTCGGACTCGCGGATCGCCCGCACGTTGAATGCGTTGTCGAGCGCGGGCCCGACGAGGCCCGTCACCGCGACCGCCATGCCGTACAAGCCATAGCTGCCGATACCCAATTGGTGGATCAACACCAACGTCCAGAGCAGGCCCAAGCCGCGGGTACCGCCGAGCCACAGCATCGCGACGAACGTCTTCTGAAGATTGCGCGGAGCCGCTGTGGTCGGCGTGACCTCAGTCATCATCGCTCGGCGGTGCCGACATCAGGCAAACAACGGACGATATGACGCGCTGTATTTCAGGGCTTCGGGATCGCGTTTGCCGATCACCTTCGCGGGATTACCGCCGACGATCTCGCATTCACCAACTTCTTTGATGACGACCGCACCCGCCGCGACCACGGCGCCGCGGCGGATGAACGCCGCGATCACGATGGCGGAGGTGGCGATCCACACATAGTCCTGAATCAGGCTCGGACATCCCGGGATGGGCAAGAAGTACGGATCGTTGATGTTGTGTCCGCCCCCGACCAGCTGCACGTTGTTGGCGAGCGTCACATTGTTTCCGATATACAGCCCCGCTCGGGAGTCGAGCAGACAGCCACCACCGATCGTGGTGTTCTCGCCGATGGTGAGGAACTCGATGTCGAGGATCGTCACGCCGCGCATGAGACTCGATCCGTTGCCGATCGTGGCACCGCACAGCCGCAGGAACGCCTGACGCACGGTGTGGGAGGGAACATGAGTGACGATCGAGTTGAATATCAACTCCCCGAGTCGATTTCGCGCCTTGCGTGCGAAGCCCATGCGCTGCATCTTGAAATAGGTGAGTTCGTCGTTTTCGTTGACCGTCCACTCAGCCGGGGGGGCCAGCTTCAACGCGGGCGCGGCCGCGACCCGCCGCGCCACTTCTGCCGGATCGGCGATCTTGGGCTCATACGTCACGAAATTCGCTCCTCTTCCACGTCTCGAGCAGTCAGGAGAAGTCATCCGTCAGTGCGTCCACCGCAGCATAGAGCTTTTCAGCAAAGTGTTCCTCGTTGAACTGCTCGACGTGACTGCGGATTTTGGCGGCGTCGAACGTGGTGTTTTCGAAACGGTCCAGCGCGTCGGCGATGGCGTGCGGCGCCGGTTCGTCGAAATAGATACCCGTGATCCCCTCGTCAATGGTGTCGAGAAATCCACCGAAGCGCAGGGCCACGGTGGGCCGACCCCACACACCGGCTTCGATCGGCGTCAGGCCAAAGTCCTCATAGCTCGCGGCCAGCAGAGCACGGCAGTTCTTGTACAGCCATGCCATCTGGGCATCCGTCAGGTCGGAGAGCATCAGCACGTTGGGCGTCTTCAATTCGCGCAGCCGGTTGGCTTCCGGGCCTCTACCGACAACGACCAGCCGGCGCTCAGACCGGGCAAAGGCACGAATAACGGCATCTACATTCTTGTACGCCAGCAGCCGCGACACACACAGATAGAAGGCCTCGTCGACTGACGGCCAGTCTTCCATCTCGGGAACTGGTTCCACATTGTTCGACCGCGTCATGGCTACTGGAGTGAAAACGACTTCGGCTTGGATGCCGTAGGCATCAGCGATGCGGTCTCGGATCATGCTCGAGTTGGCCAGGTACGTATCGCAAGACCGCGCTGCGCGACGATCCCACGCTTTGAGATATGGAGCCGTGAGCCGCAACCCCAGTCGTTTGACCACACCGGCATCTTCGCCCAGGTAGCTGTCGGTCTGATACAACCACTTCGCCGGCGAGTAGCAGTAGGCCACCTTTCGGCCGCGAGTACGAAAGCCATGCGCCCACCCGCTGGTGCTGGTCAGCACGACATCGGCATCGATGAACATCGATCCCGCGACGAGGGGAAATATCGGAAGGCCGGCTCGGTGGTGCCTGCGCAGCGCGGCCAGCTTATTGATCGGCGCTACCCGGACATCTCGCTCGGCAAACTCGGGGAACGAGGTCGACGGGTCGTAAAGCATCGTATAAATGGGGGCAGTGGGAAATGCCCTCGCCATTGACAGAACGGCCCTTTCCGCGCCGCCGAGCTGGGTCAGGTAATCATGAGCAATCGCGACTCTCGGGCCATCAAGGCCGTCGTACCTGCGTTTTGGTTGCACTGGCACTTCCCAACAGAGGCGGCGAGGTATCTCATGGACGGACGAGCTCAATTTCTTTGTAGCGGCAGCTTACAGAACTGCAAACTCGCCGTCACAGCGAACTCCGGCTACCATCCTATGCGGGCATGATCGCGATGCTAGCGTAGGTGTCTCACAGCCAGTTCGAAGCACACACGAAAGGACACCGTCGTCGACGTGGTCACACGTACTGCAGACCAAGTGAGCTTTAACGACGTGACCGAGCTTTGGCGACGTTACCCAGACTTAGTACTGGAGTTCGCGCGGCGTCATGGCGTGTCGGACGTCGCGGAACTTGGCGGCGGAGCCAACCCGCAAGTTGGCGATGCCGACAGGTGGGGTTTCGTGAAGCATCGCGTGGTCATTGACATCTCG
>Ga0070667_100003577_pt1 | contig 13229 bp, 11 predicted proteins | sample KBSS33metaG_FD_64659 | JGI IMG/M metagenome (GOLD analysis project Ga0070667, IMG submission 64659) | Switchgrass rhizosphere microbial communities from Kellogg Biological Station, Michigan, USA - KBS S3-3 metaG | ecosystem: Host-associated > Plants > Roots > Rhizosphere > Soil ...
CGAACACGTCGCTGCGGAGATCACCGCAGGTCTCGCCGAACGTGATGCCGCGGTGGTCTCGGGTGGTGCCTATGGCATCGATGGGGCGGCGCACCGCGCGGCGCTGGCATCGGACGGTGTCACCATGGCGGTGCTTGCCGGTGGTGTCGACGTGCCGTACCCGTCCGGGCATTCGGCGCTGTTGCACCGGGTGGCCACCTCAGGGCTGCTGGTCAGTGAGTATCCACCGGGGGAGCGGCCGACCAGGTATCGGTTTCTGACTCGAAATCGCTTGGCGGCCGCGCTATCCGGTGCCACCGTGGTGGTGGAGGCGGGGCTGCGCAGTGGCGCGGCGAACACGGCGGCGTGGGCAGCTGCGATGGGCCGCAAGGTGTGCGCGGTACCGGGACCGGTGTCGTCGGCCGCGTCGGCGGGCTGCCACGTCCTCATCCGCAACGGCGCGGTCCTGGTCGACCGGGCCGAGCAGGTCGTCGAATTGATCGGGCGGATCGGCGAACTCGCCGACGAACCCGAGCATCCGGAGACGCCGCTGGATGACCTGACCCCTGAACAGCTTCAGGTGTACGAGGCGTTACCGGCGCGGGGGTTCCGCAGCTTGGAACAGATCTCCGTCGGCGCGGCCCTGCCGCCTGAACGGGTACTCGGACCGCTGGCGCTGCTGGAGATCAGCGGGTTGGTGGAGAAGCAGGACGGGCAGTGGCGGATCAGGCGGGCGGGATGAGGCGTGTCCGCTGTCGCGCGCCTAAGCGGCAATCAACTTGAGAGGCAGGCGTTCATGGCGGCGGATGATGTTGTTGATCGCCCATCTGGGCGTACCGGTCAGCTCTATCCGGTCCACGCGCTCGAGCAGCGCCCGCAACATCGCGGTTGTTTCCAAGCGTGCCAGGCCCTGTCCGGCACATGCGTGGGCACCGTGTCCGAAACCGACGTGCCGGCCGGCGTCACGTCGGATGTCGAACAACGTGGGGTTTTCCCATTCGCGTTCGTCGCGGTTGGCGGAGGCGTACATCACCAGGACCCGTGCGCCCGATGGGATTGGCACTCCGGCGATTTCGGCTTGCTGCGCAGTGCACCGCGCAAAGGCGCGCAGCGGGGGCTCGTAGCGGACGATCTCATTGACGGCGTTTGCCATGAGGGCGGGGTCGTCCTTGAGCAGTTGCCACTGATCAGGGTGGCCGGCGAAGAGATGCAATGCGTTCGCGATAGCGCTCATCGTGGTATCGATCGACGGGGCGATGTAGTCGACGAGTAATGGCGCGCATTCGTGCTGCGCCAGTTGGCCTTCGTCTGCGGCGGCGAGTAGCTCAGCTGCCATGCTGCCCTCGATGACGTTACGCTCGCGAACCACGCGCCGGGCGAAGCGCAGCATGAGCACAGTGTTGGGTACCGCTTTGATCGCCTGCCAGTTGAGTGGGCCGAGTACATCGAATGTTGCTCCAGCCCAGGCAACCAGGTGGTCGCGCTGATCGCGTGGCCAACCGATGAGGTCGGGTACGACGGCCAACGGTAGCGCGGCCGCGAGGTCGCTGACACCGTCGATATCGCCTTTGTCAAGCGCAGTTCCGACGACGCGACGGGCCGTGTCATCGACGGTGTCACTGATGGTGCGCAGAGCGCGCGGCAGCATGCGGTGCGCGACGCGCTTGCGGCGTTGTTCGTGCTCGGCACCGTCGCTGTTGAGCGTGGTGCCTCGCGACATCCGGTTGGTGATCGGATTGAGTGACACACCATGACCCGACAGAAAAGTCTTGTCGTCGCGGAGCACCGTTTTGCACTCGGCGTAACGCGGCAGCGCATATGTCCGTTGCTTTGCCAGCCACACCACCGGACCGAGGTCACGCATTCTCTGGTAGTGGGGGTAGGGTTCGGTGATGGCGTCGACAGAGTAGATGTCGGGTTCGTAGACAGGCAGGCCAGCGGGTCGGCGTTGCATTGATGTTCCTCTCATGACTTTGGCGGTGGACGATTACGCGCGGGGTGAGCGAGCGCTCTGTGCCCGAGCGGATGACCTGAACCCCGGTATGGCCGCACACAGTTTCCACACGTCGTGGCCTGCGCACATGACCGTGCGATCTGGCCGGACGACAGCGGAGGTGGCGTGGCCGCGGCGTAGCCACCGCTCCAATTCGCCGCCGGGTTCGGCAACGTGAACCACGACGCCCTGCTCAGCGAGTTCGGCGCACTGGAACGCCAGCGGACGCGTCATGGTCACGAGCGCAAAGCTGTTGCCCAACAACGTGTCCAGGCGCTGTCCATCGGCCAGTAGCGGGTTGGGGCACAAGGTTCCGGCAAGGTGGCGGGGTGTCCGGCCTTTGACGACCAAGGCCGACTCGTGCAGGCGGGGGGTGGTGCCGTCGGTGAGCTTGTCGCGAAGGCCGGGTATCAACCGCAGCCGAGGTGCGACGGTGCGTCGCACCATGTTTCCGACGTGTCCACCGGCTGTCATTGCCCACCCCATGGCCAATGCCAAGCTGATCATGCTGTGCGCGTGCGGTTTCCGTTCCTGTTCGTAGGTTCCCAGCAGTGCCTCGGGCAGTTCCCCGTTGGTCACGCCGGCAACTTTCCACGCCAGGTTCATCGCGTCGCGCAGGCCCGCTCCCATGCCCTGCCCGATGAACGGTGGAGTGAGATGGGCGGCGTCGCCGAGGAGGAATACGTTGTGTTCCCGCCATTTGCCGGCGATCTGTGCGCGAAAGGTGTACTCGGTGACCCGCACGAGTTCGAGGTCGTCGTCGGCGATATCGCCGACCCAGGGCGCGACCAGGGGCCGTAGGGTCGCCATCGTGCCGAAGTCGGCCGCGGTTTCCGAAGGCAACAGCCGAAATTCCCAGCGGTAGCGGTTGGGCCCGATCCGCATGTACGTCGCAGCCCGGACGGGATCGCATACCTGGTGCACGCCATCCCATTGATCGAGCTCGGCATCGGTGACCACGTCGGCCACCAGCCAGCGCTGCTCGAAACGCAGGTCTTCCATGGCGGCACCGATGGCGGCTCGCACGATGCTGTTGGCCCCATCGCAGCCCAGCACGTAACTGGCTTCGACGACATGTTCCGTTCCGGTGGCACGGTCGGCGTAGGTCACCCGCACGCGGCCGGGTTCGTGCTGGGTGATGTCGGTGACCTCGGAATTGCCGCGCAGCTCGACATTTGGACGCTTGGCCAGGTTGGCGCGCAGCAGCTTCTCCAGCTCGGGTTGGTCGAACATGTTGGCCTGCGGGAAGCCGTGCCTGCTGCGGGCCGGGTCGCGGTCGAACTGTGCCAGCGTGTGGTGGTTCTGGTCGAGTAGCCGCAAGCCGAGCGCCGGCCGGGAAATGGCGGCGAACTCTTCGGCCACACCGAGGCGGGCGAGGATGCGGTGAATCTCGTCATCGAGATGTACCGCGCGCGGCTGGGGATAGACCGATTCCCAGCGGTCGAGAACGAGCGTCGGCACGCCGTGGTCGGCGAGCAACGTCGCCGCGGTGACTCCTGTGGGCCCCGCTCCGACGACGACAACAGGAACGGATTTCGTTACAGGATCAGGCATTTCGGTCCTCGACTCGGATCAGCCGACGATCGGCTTGCGGGCCGGCCATCGAGAAATTCGGTGATGCGGCCGGCACCGATTGTCCAGGCGATTTGGTGAACGAGGGCGGTGGTCGGTCGTTTCAGCGCCGCCTTCTCGCGCACGGCGATCATCGCCAGCACGTTGAGATCCACCAGGCCGCCGAAGCCGTGATTGGCGACGAGTAGCGCAGGTTCGGGAATTTCGGCGTCGATCTGGATTTCGTGTCGGTGGTACCACCGCAGATAACTCGGTACTGCCACGCGCACAACGGATTTGAGTGCCGAGGGCGTCGAGGAGTCGGTCACGATCGTTCCTTGATGTCCCAGGTGAGCGCATAGCGACCCAGGTTCGCGACGATGGCGTCGGTATCTGTGCCGGCGTCGACGGCCACGGTCACCACGATGGCACCGTCGTCGACGGCTGCCTCGACGTCGGCGACGCCGGGCACAGAGGCCAGCGCGTCACGGACCGCGCTGCGGGTCGCGTCGGCGCGCAGCGCGGGCTTGTAGGGCTTGCCGACGGCAGTAACCGGGATGGTGTCAATCACGAGCACCGATTTCGGTGCGGCCGCGCTCTCGCTGACGTGCTCGACGGCCCACTGCCGCAACGAGTCCGGAGTGACGGCAGCGTCGGGGCGCAGTGTCACATAGGCCACTGGCACCTCGCCGGCATGGACGTCGGGACGTCCGACTGCCGCGGCGCCCGTGACGTCGGGGTGGGCCAGGAGGGCGTCTTCGATCATCGCCGGGTCGATGTTGTGCCCGCCGCGGATGATGAGGTCTTTGGCCCGACCGGTCAGATGGACGAAGCCGTCGCCGTCAACCCAGGCCAGATCGCCGGTGTCAAGCCAGCCGCCGTTCAGCTTTCCGAGCCCGTCGAGCACATAGCCGTTGCCGGTTCGGGCGGTGACGTAGCCGGGAAAAACCGTGGGCCCGCTGATCGCAAGGTTTCCCACCTCGCCGGCCGGCAGGTCGTGCCATTGACCGTCGTCGTCGATCCTGACTGTTTTGACCTGCTGGTAGGGGAACCGCTGGCCCACCGCGCCGGGGCGAGGGTGGTCGGGAAAACTGCGGACACTGGCGCAAGTTCCCTCGGTGAGTCCGTAGCCTTCGAGCAGGGGCACCCCGGTGCGTGATTCGAAGTCGGTGCGCACCGCCGCCGGCAGCGCTGCGGCACCCACCAGCGCGAAGCGCAGGCTGGAGATGTCGGCGTCCACGGGGCATTGCGACAGCACGGCGTAGACGGTCGGCACCGCGCTCATGGCGCTGATGCCATGGTGCGCAACGATTTTCCAGAAGTTCGCATACAGGGCCGGGTCCCGGTATCCGAGCGGTCCGGCCCACACCGCGTGCTGGCCGCGCAGCATCGGCGCCAGCAATGTCACCACGAGTGCGTTCACGTGGAACAGCGGCAAGCCCGCGAACATGACGGAGTCCTGGTCGAGCATGGTGTTCGCGGCGATCATCCACGCGTCGGTGACTTCGTTGGCATGGGTATGGGCGGCCGGTTTCGGCTTGCCGGTTGTTCCACCGGTGTGGAACAAGGCCGCCAGATCTGTGGACGCCGGGGCTTCACCGTCGAAGATCGAACCGTCATCTCCGGGCCGGAAGTCGCTGAAGTAGCGCACTGTGGCGCCCTCGATCGCCGGGACGGTCTGCGACGCATCCTGACTTCCGGTGGGGCGCAACACGAGGACGGTGTCGATCACCCCTGCCGCCACCAGATGCTCGGCAGTCCGCCAGCTCGCCTCGTCCAGTTCGGGACCGGCGGCCACCAGTGTCCGTGCCCCCGAACGTTCGACGAGATGGGCGACATGATCGCTCGACAGTGCGCCGTTGACCGGCGCGGCGATGCCCGCCAGTTGTGCGGCCAGCGTCGCCGTGATCAGCTCATCGCAGTTGGGGCTGATCAGGGCGACCGGGGTGTGCCGCTGAACACCGTTCTGACGCAACATATTTGCGGCTCGGTGGACGTCTGCCAGCAGTTCGCTGAAAGTCCGCGTGGTCGCCTGCCGCCATCGATCGGCGTCGGGCATGACGGTGATCGCGGCGCGGTCGGGCCACAGCGCGGCTGCCCGCTGCAGCGCCGCATATGTCGAGTTCGGCAGGCCCCGGTCGGCCAGTGGAACGCGTTCGATGGCGTCGAGGTCGCCGGGTGTGGCATAGCGCGGCCACAGCAGGTCCGCGTTCATGCGTACCGCACCGAGGTGCGCTGGGTGCCGAGGTCGACGGCGCCATCGTCGGTAGCCACCGACAGTTCGAGGACATCCCCGTGCTGCAGATACTTGGGATTGCCGGCTTGGCGCCGGAAGAACGCCTTCCATTTCATGGCCGGCGGCAGCAGCGATCCGATGATCTCGAGAGGTTTGGGCGGCGCGCTCAAGGCCGTACCCATAGGCGTGCCGGTCAAGACGAGGTCACCGGGAGCGAGGTGCTGGAACCGGGCCAAAGACTGCAGTGCCTGTAGGGGTTTGTAGATCATGTCGCCGTCGACCACCATGTTCTGGCGAATCTCGCCGCTCACCCGCAGTTCCAGGCGCAGGTCGCCGAACCGCTTGAGCTCGTCCGCCGTCAACAAGACCAGCGCCGGGCCGACGGGCGTGAACGTCGGGTACGACTTGGCTTCATAGAACTGCGTTTGCGGCAGCTGAATATCTCGGGCCGAGACGTCGTTGGTGACGACCAGACCGGCGACATAGTCGGCGAGGTTCGCCTCGGTCACCTCGGTGCCGACGGGCAGCTCGCGTCCGATGACCAGACCGATCTCCACCTCGTAGTCGAGGAACTTGACGTGCTGCGGCTTGACGATGTCGTCGAACGGCCCACTGATGGAACCGGACGTTTTGCGAAAAAAGGTGAGCGGGATGGTCTTTGGGTCCATACCGGCGTCTTTGACATGCGAGGCGAAGTTGGTCATCTGGGCGACCACCCGGCAGGGTGCGGTCACGGGGGAGAGCAGATCGAGGCTGTCGACAGGCACCGTCGCGGTGTCTGAGGCGGCGGCCTCGATGGCGGCGCGGTCGGCCAGCAGTGCGCCGGTCGTGGTGGCGTCGGTGGCGATCTTGGCGGCACCGGTGGCGGTGTGCACCCACCAGGCGTCGGCGGTGCGCAGGATCGAGATGGTCATGAGTTCGCTACTTTCAGCAGGCCGATGAGGCGGTTGATATCGAATTCGTTGTCGCCTCGCAGGGCTGCGAAGATCGACTGTGCTTCGTGCGGTAGGGATTTCGGGTTGGTGCCGAGGAAGTCCTTGCTCGCCGGTGGTCCCCATTGGGCCAGGCCCGAGGCGGTGAACGGTGCCCAACCCGGTTGCAGGGTCGAGTCGAACAGGTCGCCATCGGTGAAGTGCTCGACCATGAAGCCGTCAGGGTCACGCCAGTAGTCGAAGAGCTGGCTGCCCTGGATGTGCCGCCCGATTCCCCAGGACCGGAAATAGCCTTGCGTCGTGAGATATTCGCCGCCGGCGGCCAGCGCATCGAGATCGCATACCTGGTAGGCCGAGTGCACGTAGCGGTTCTGTGGTCCGAGGGCCAGCGCCAGCGTGTGGTGATCAGCGGGCGTCGCACCTCTGTCGCATCGAATGAAGCTCATGGTGGGTCCGCGGTCGCGCTGTCCAGGGAAGTACAGGAAGTCGCTGACGATCATGCCGAGGGTGTCGAGATACCAGTTCAGCGTCTCGAGGTATTTCGTCGACTGCATGACGAGGTGACCGAGCCGTTGCACCGTGGTCGGTTCCCGACGCGGGCGTTGGGTGGCGTTGATGCGGTGAATCTCGTGTCCCATGTTGTAGCGGTGCGGCGTCTGCGACGGCAACGCGTCGAGGGCGTGCATTCCGGCCACCACGTGCACCGGCACACCGCTCGGGTCGATCAGATCGACCGCCATGCCGCCGATGGCCGCGGGCAGCGGCCCGGTCCGCGCGCCGGTCGCGGTGGCCAGGCGCAGCAGGTCCGCTTCGTCGGCAGCGGCGAACGCGACCCCGAGGAACCTGCTCCGCGTGCCGCGGCGCACGATCACGCACGGCGCGGTCGAATCGCTGCCACGCAGATGCAGTTCATCGTCGGTTCTCAGTGAGGTGGCGAAACCGAAGGCGACCGCGAACGCCTCGGCCCGCTGAAGGTCCGGCTTCTCGAATTCCAGCCAGGCGATATCAGCCACCTTGATGACGGGGTTGTGCGAACGCCCGCAGTGCTCGCCCTTCCGGGCGCCCTGCTCGCTGTGGAGCGCGTTGTGTGCGCCGACCAGGTCGTTCATCCCTGACCACCTTTCGTTCTGACGAAATCGTCACATGCGAAGTAATGCTCAGTCAAGAGTTTCTGACGAAATCCTCAAAACTGATACCTGCTGCTATTCTGAACCGGTGAGCGCACTGCAGGATGAGCCGGTCAACCGCCTGGAACGGCGGAAACAGCGCACCCGCGCAGCGCTGATCCAGGCGGCGCAGGCGCTGATCGCCGAGGGCAGACTCAATGTGCCGGTCCTGGAAATCACGCAGGCGGCAGACGTCGGAATGGGGTCGTTCTACAACCATTTCGACAGCAAGGAGGCGTTGTTCGAGGCCGCCGTGGCCGATGTGCTCGACAACCACGGCGCACTGCTCGATGTACTCACCGCCTCGATCGAGGACCCGGCCGAAGCCTTCGCCTGCAGCTTTCGGATGACTGGGCGCATGTTTCGGCGCCGCCCGCAGGAGAGCCAGATCCTGCTCGTCAATGGCCTCAGCCTCATGGGTTCGGACCGCGGCCTGGCTCCACGCGCGTTACGGGACATCACGGCGGCCGTCGCCGCCGGCCGATTCGCCGTTGACGATCCCAAATTGGCCCTGGCCGTCGCTGCTGGGGCGCTCCTCGGGCTCGGCAAGCTCCTGCAGCAAGAGCCTGATCGCGACGACGCGGCGGCCGCAGATCGCGTCACAGAAGACGTATTGCGACTGTTCGGATTGCCTGCCGAGGAAGCGCACCAAATCTGTCAGCGGCCACTTCCCGATCTTGACGGCGGCGCTCCGGCTGTGTGAGCCGGCAGGCACTCAGGGCCTGTGCGTGACGTCGGGCACCCCCTGCGGTCGGGTCAGAAGCAAACAGCGGCAATGGGATTCACCATCGCCTCAGGTACGTTCGCTGTCATGGCCAGCCGTATGACCAGCCCATTTCGTCGACTAGCGGTCGTCGTCGGGCTGGTTGGCGCGCTGATGGCCGGCAGCTGTCTGTGGGTGCGCCCGTCGCTCGTCGCGATGCCGGTGGTGCCCGACGGTGGTTACGGATTCAGCGTCGGTGCGCCCCAGTCCTGGATGAGTGACGCCGACGCCGACCGGGAACTGGATGCCGTCGCCCGAACCCGGGGTGAGTGGATGCGGGTGCTGATCGACTGGCACATCGTCGAACCCATCAAGGGCCAATACAACTGGCAATACGTCGACCACTGGGTGAACGGCTCCACGCAGCGGGGTCTGAAGGTACTCGGATTGATCGCGTACAGCCCCGCCTGGGCGCGGGCGCCGGGCTCGTATTTCAGTGCGCCGCCGGTGAATCCGGCGGACTACGCCGCCTTCGTCACGGCCGTCGTGCAGCGCTACGGCGACCGCGTCGCCCACTGGGAGATCTGGAACGAGCCGAACCTGCCACTGTTCTTCGGCTTCACCGACAACCGCGCCGCGGTCTACACCGAGCTGCTCAAGGCGGTGTATCCGGCGATCAAGGCCATCCAGCCAGACGCCACGGTCATCGCCGCCGGGCTGAGCCGCGCCACCGGCCTGGACGCACCGACGAAGTTCCTCGCCGACATGTACGCCAGCGGCGCGCGAAAGTTCTTCGATGCCACCGCGATGCATCCATACGTCTTTCCCGGGGGCATCGCCGAAGACGGCGACAACGGATGGTCGGACCTGGTCCGCGTACACGACCTGATGACCGTAAACGGCGACGGTGACAAGAAGGTCTGGATGACCGAATTGGGCGCCTCGACCTGTGCACCGCAGGCCCGAGGCGTCAGCCAGGACGAACAAGCACGGCAGATCCTGCAGGTGCTGGCCGGTGTCGCGGGCGCCGGGTGGAGCGGCCCGGCGTTCATCTTCGCGGTGCGCGACACCGACACCGCCAAACGTGACGACCTCGAATCCAACTTCGGCGCGTTGCTTACTTCCGACTGGAAGCCCAAGTTCACCGCGGCGGTGCTGGCTCGGTAGCCCACCATCGCGGCCGCGCCGCTCGTATAGTCGGGGCGTGGCAGGTCGTCCGATTCATACGTTCGAAGTACTCCGCACCCAGCGCCTGACCCCGCACATGATTCGTGTTGTGTTCGGCGGCAACGGGTTCGACACCTTCAGTCCGAAGGAATTCACCGATTCCTACGTCAAGTTCGCCATCGTGCCCGCGGATGTCCAGGTGGCCGGTCTCGCGCAGCCGCTGACCCTGGACAGCTTCGAAGCGCTGCCGGCGGACCAGCGCCCGACGGTACGGACCTACACCGTGCGCAGCGTCGACGCCGAGCAGCGCGAACTCACCGTCGACTTCGTTGTGCACGGCGACAGCGGGGTGGCCGGGCCGTGGGCGGCGTCGTTGAGACCCGGCGACCCCGCGTATCTCATGGGTCCCAACGGGGCCTACGCGCCGAACCCGGCGGCCGACTGGCACCTGCTGGCCGGTGACGAAGCCGGGCTGCCCGCGCTGAGCACCGCGCTGGAAGCGTTGCCGCCCAACGCAATCGGGCAGGCCTTCATCGAGGTCGACGGACCCGACGACGAGCTCGACCTGACCGCGCCCACCGGCGTGAAGATCCAGTGGATCCACCGCGGCGGCCGCGCGGACCTGGTCCCCGACGACCGGGCCGGCGACAACGCGCCGCTCATCGCCGCGGTCCGGGCCGCCGACTGGCTCCCCGGGCAGGTCCAGGTGTTCGTCCACGGCGAGGCCCAGACGGTCATGCACAATCTGCGGCCGTACCTGCGCAAGGAACGCGGCGTGGGTGCCGAATGGGCGTCCATCTCGGGGTATTGGCGCCGCGGGCGTACCGAAGAGACCTTCCGGCAGTGGAAGGCCGAGCTGGCCAAGGTCGAAGCCGAGGCATAGGCCGAAACCGCGGCGCAGGCCGACGCTAAGGTGCGATCCTCAGCTGAAGCTGCAACAGAAGGGCGGGCCTGATGGCGTTCGGTGATTACCAGCTCGAGATCTACCTGCAGGGCCTCGGCGGTGTCGTCCCGACGTTGCCGATCTCGTTCGCGGAACTCGAGCAGCGCGCCCAGGCCGCCATGCCGCCGTCGATCTGGTCGTACGTCGCGGGTGGTGCCGGCGACGAGCGGACCCAGCGGGTCAACGTCAGTGCCTTCGACCGCTGGGGTCTGATGCCGAGAATGCTGGTCGGAGCCACGGAACGGGACCTGACCGTCGACTTGTTCGGTCTGAAGCTGCCGTCGCCGCTGTTCCTCGCGCCCATCGGCGTCATGGGCATCTGCGCCCGCGACGGCCACGGCGACCTGCACGCGGCGCGAGCCGCGGCCCAAACCGGCGTGCCGATGATGGTCTCGACGCTCACCAGCGATCCGCTGGAGGACGTCGCCGCCGAATTCGGTGACACCCCAGGCTTTTTCCAGCTGTACACGCCGAAAGACCGCAACCTGGCGGCAAGCCTGGTCAGCCGGGCCGAGGCTGCCGGGTACAAGGGCATCGTCGTCACCCTCGATACCTGGGTGCCGGGCTGGCGCCCCCGCGACCTGTCGACGGCCAACTTCCCGCAGCTGCGCGGCCACTGCCTGTCCAACTACACCAGCGACCCGGTGTTCCGGGCCAAGCTGCCCGCGCCGCCCGGGCAGAACCCGCAGGGCGTCGTCATGCAGTGGGTGCAGGATTTCGGGAATCCGCTGAGCTGGGACGACCTGCCGTGGCTGCGCTCGCTGACCACGCTGCCGCTGCTGGTCAAGGGCATCTGTCATCCCGACGACGCCCGGCGCGCCCGCGATGCCGGGATCGACGGCATCTACTGCTCCAACCACGGCGGCCGGCAGGCCAACGGCGGAATCCCCGCCATTGACTGCCTGCCCGGCGTCGTCGAGGCGGCCGACGGCCTGCCGGTGCTATTCGACTCCGGCGTCCGAACCGGTGCCGACGTGGTCAAGGCGCTGGCTCTCGGCGCGACGGCCGTCGGCATCGGCCGGCCATATGCCTACGGCATGGCTCTGGCCGGCACCGCCGGCGTCGTCCATGTGCTGCGGTCGCTGCTGGCCGAGACCGACCTGACCATGGCCATCGACGGATACCGCTCGCTCGCCGACCTCACCCCGGACGCCCTACGCCACGTCGACGCCTGAGGTCACAGCTCGGCCACCTCTGGGTGGCGCGACGAGCGCTGGGGCACCGGTGATGCGAACGTAGGGGAGTGCACCCGGCGGTCCTCGATGAGTTCGATCAGTACCTCGAACTCGAATGCGGCCGCTCCGAGCACACCCGGCGCGCCTACCGGGGTGACCTGCGGTCGTTGGCTGAATTCCTCGGCGACGACGCGACCATTGCGGACCTGGACCTCATGACGCTGCGATCCTGGCTCGCCGAACAGGCAAGCCGGGGCGCCGCCCGGACCACGCTGTCCCGCCGGACGTCGGCGGTCAAGACTTTCACGGCGTGGGCAGTGCGGCGTGGTCTGCTCGAAACCGACCCGGCAGTGCGGCTGCAGACCCCCAGGGCTCGCCGCGCACTGCCTGCCGTACTCCGTCAGGATCAGGCCGTCGACGCCATGTCCGCCGCGAATTCCGGTGCGGAACAAGGTGATCCGATGGCACTGCGCGACCGGCTGATCGTCGAGATGTTGTACGCCACCGGCATCCGCGTCAGCGAGCTGTGTGGCCTGGACATCGACGACGTCGACCAGAGCCGGCGCGTCCTGCGGGTGTTGGGTAAAGGTGACAAACAGCGCACCGTGCCGTTCGGTGAACCGGCCTTTCATGCACTCCGGGCCTGGCTGTCCGATGGCCGTCCCGCGCTGGCGGTCGCGTCGTCCGGCCCGGCACTGCTGCTCGGCGCGCGCGGACGACGTCTGGACCCCCGCCAGGCGCGGACCGTCGTGCACCAGACGATCTCGGCGGTGGACGGCGCCCCGGATATCGGGCCGCACGGCCTGCGACACAGCGCGGCCACTCATCTGCTGGAAGGTGGCGCCGACCTGCGCGTGGTGCAGGAGCTGCTGGGTCATTCTTCGCTCGCAACCACCCAGCTCTACACGCACGTGAGCGTCGCCCGGCTGCGCGCCGTCCACGACCAGGCCCACCCCCGCGCCTGACCCACGTGCCCTGACTCACCCACTTACCTCCACCTCCGCGAGCGGCCGTGTTTGTACGGGGACACGCGGGCCAGGTGTGCATTTCGGGGCCGCTCGCGGCCGGCGAGGGGGCGCATTGTGTACGCCATCGGCGGCGTGTTGCCGTACAAACACGGCCGTTCGCGGTCAAGGGGTTAGGGGCTTGAGGCGCACGGGTATTTCGGCGAGCAGGCCCAGGGGATCGACGTAGTCGGCATTGGACGACGCACCCCACATCGCGCCCCAGTGCAGGCAGCTTGTGCACCCGGGATGCCCGGCAACCAGCGTTCCGAGCGGCGTACCCGCAGTGACGACGGCACCGGGCCGCACCGAAGCCCGGACAGGCTCGTAGCTGGTCCGCAGCCCACCAGGATGCGCCACCGACACCACCGGCCGGCCGG
>Ga0070667_100003578_pt1 | contig 13228 bp, 3 predicted proteins | sample KBSS33metaG_FD_64659 | JGI IMG/M metagenome (GOLD analysis project Ga0070667, IMG submission 64659) | Switchgrass rhizosphere microbial communities from Kellogg Biological Station, Michigan, USA - KBS S3-3 metaG | ecosystem: Host-associated > Plants > Roots > Rhizosphere > Soil ...
CCTGAACGGCCTGGCGCTCGGCGGCGCTGATCGTCCCGTCCTTGTTGGTGTCGATCTTGTCGAACATGGCCAGGCGCGGCGCGCGATATTCGTCGACGCTGATCTTGCCGTCCTTGTTCTTGTCGAGCTGGGTGACGATCGCCGCGCCATTGGGCGCGCTGTTCGGCGCGGTCGGGGCGGCGGCCATGAACTCGGCCTTGGTCAGCTGGCCGTCCTTGTTGGTGTCAAGCTTGGCGAACTCGGCCTCGACATTGCCGCGAATGCGGGCGAGCCGTTGCTGCTGGACTTTGGCCTCGGCAGCCTGGGCCTCGGCGGCGCTGATCGAGCCGTCGCCGTTGCTGTCGACTGCCTTGAACGTGGCATCCAGACCCTTGATCAGCGCGGCGCGGGTCGGCGTCTGCTGTTGGGCGGCGGCCGGTGCGGCAGCCTTCGGGGCGGGCGTGGGCGCGGCCGTCGCGAGGGCCGGCGCGGCGGCGCCGATCGCGGCCATCAGCGCGAGCGAAACATAAGCTTTGGACAATTCAGTCTCCCTAAAAATCGATGTGGCATGGAAAATTTGCGGTCGTCCGATAGCGATTCGCTTGAGTGCCGTCGACCTGCCGGTCTTTTGTGCGCGCAACCTTGCTCTGAAATGAACTGCGGAAAAATGGGCGGAACCCTATTGCCTTATTCCGCATACGCGCGCGCGCGAGACCGGCTTACTGTTGCAGTCCAGCCACAGGAGAGCCCGGGAACGGCGGTTATTCGCAATCCGGATCAATTTTTTGGCTTTGCTTTTCCCTCATTGCAGGGATAAGCCAAAGTCAGAGGAACGTCTCGCCCTGGGGGCGGGCTGCATTGTGTGCCGACCGTGCAGCCATCCAGAGAGGGGTGTTCCATGCGTAACCAAAGTCCGCGGCCGCGGCATAAGAAACAGGGGATACATTCATGACGACCTCGCACCGGCGTATTGCGCTTCTCACCGGAGCCTCCATTTCCGCATTGGGTGTATCTTCAATCTTCGCGACGCCGGCCTTCGCCGCGCCGCACGACACGCTGGGGACCGGCATCTATGCGGGTACCGACACGACCAGCGACACGGTCACGATCTGTGACCTCGCGACAAATCCTGAATGTTTCCTCGGCGTAATCGACCGCACCGGCGGCCCGGCGGTCGTCAACTCGACGGCGACAGGCAAGATCTTCCAGCACGACGCCGGGGGCGACGTCACGCTGAACATGACCAACGCGGCCAGCGACAGCGCCGAAGTCGGCGCGATTTCCACGGGCGACAGCGCGGGCGCGGCTTCGATCGTTGGGATCGGAATCTATCAGTACGTCACCAGCGGCGACAATGTGGCGATCAATCTCACGAACGACGGCAATTTGCTGGTTGATGCTTATGCCACCGGTGTCGGTTTTGGCGGCGGTGCAGCGGCATTCGTTCAAACCGGCATCGCGCAGGGTGCTGTCGTTGCCGATACCGTAAGCGTCAATTTTGCCAACAATGACACGTTGACGATCGAGGCGGTCGCGCATGCTGCCGGCCTCGCCGCAGTGGCGAGCGCGACGGTGAATTTCGGCCAGTGGCAGGACGCCAACTTCGCGACGGCCGGCGACGCATCGGCCAATTACACCAACGCGGGCACGGCCAATTACAACGCGGTCGCGACGGCCTCCGGCGGGTTTGGCTCGGCGAACGCGCACATGAACGACGGCATCTGGCAGGACGCATATGCGTCGCAATCCAGCAATGCGGCGAGCGTCAGCATTTCAAACACTGCGGACGGCATCATCAACATCGGCGCGACTGCGAACGCCAATGCGATTTATGCCACGGCGAGTGCCGTGGTGGGGTGGGCGTCGGGAGTCGACAACGCCGCCATCAGCCAGCATGCGGAGGGAGGAGGCGGCGCGGATGCGAATGTCTCCCTGATCAATGGCGGCGCCGTCAACATCACGGCCGCAGCCCATGCCGGCGGCTTCAGCTATGCGACGACATCGGGAACCGCTTTCACTGGCGCGAGCTTTGCGCATGCCTTCGCCAGCGTCGATAGCGGCATTGTTCAGAACGCAAGTGCTTACGGCAGCAATGCCTACGACACCGGCGACGCCTCGGCCCTGATCGCCAATGACGGGACCATCGGCATTCACGCGGTTGCCGATGCCAGCGCCACGGACGGCGGCAATGCCTACGCGACCGCCAATAATCATTATGCAATCTCGCAGCATGCCTTCGCAGGCGACGGGAATGCCTCGGCGAGCATCACCGGCGACGGTTCCATCGACATTGGCGCGAAGGCCACTGCGAACGCAGTCGCAACGACGTCCGCCTCCGGCGGCCGCGCCTTTGCGTCGGTCTACCAAACCCACGCCATCAACCAGTACGCCACCGCCTTCGGCGGCGGCGACGCGACGGCGAACATCGCTCAGGCCGGCACCATCGACATCGGCGCCAATGCCGACGCGCGCGGCGCCTATGCGACGGCCAGCGCCTACAATTGGTATGCGGTCGACCAGAATGCGGTCGCGAACGGCGGCGGCAACGCCAGCGCTTCCTACGCGGCCAATGGCGGCGACATCAGCGCCGTCGCGGTGGCCTACGGATCGACGTCCGATGCCTTCGCCTATGCGACCAACTATGCTGCCATTTCGCAGAATGCGAATGCCGACGGCGGCGGCAACGCCTCGGTTTCGCTGACCAACAACGGCGATCTCGGCATTCACGCCATCGCGCATGCCAGCGCCGACGAGTTCGCGGCGGCCACGGCCGATATTTATAACGCCATCAACCAGACCGCGACCGCGTCCGGCCAGGCCGTGGTCGGCACCGGCACAACCGCGACCACGGTGGGCGGCGATGCCACGGTTACGCTGACCAATGGCGCGGGCAATTCGATCACCATCGACGCCATCGCCGATGCGACCGGCACGAACGCCTACGCTTCGGCATACAATTATTATGCGCTCTTCCAGAGTGCGTCGGCCTACGGCACGGGCGCGACCCCGGTCGGCGGAAACGCCGTCGCCTCGATCGCCAACGACGGCGCAATCACGATCGGCGCCGCCGCCGCCGCTTACGGCACGAACAATGCCACGGCCTATGCGACTGTCTACAATCCGATCAGCCAGGACGCCCATGCCTATAACGGCGGCAACGCGACAGTCAGCCTGACTGGCGACGGCTCAATCGACATCGGCGCGCGTGCCCATGCCTACGCAACCGAGGGCGAAGCTGACGCGGTCGCCTCGGTTTCAGGCGGCATCTCGCAATTTGCGACGGCTTACGGCGGCGGCGACGCCTCCGCGGCACTGTCGCAGGTCGGCGGTATCGATATCCATGCGACCGCTTTGGCGGCCGGCAGCTCGGCCGATGCCGATGCATATGTCGATTACAGCATCTGGCAGCGGGCCGACGCGACGGACGGCGCCGCCAATGCGACGATGACGTTCAGCGGCGATAATACGATCCAGGCTTATGCCAGCGCCAATGCGACCGACTTCAACGGCACGGCCGTGGCGAGCGTGGGTGGCTATTTCACCAGCGGCGGAATTCATCAATATGCCACCGCCGGCGGTTCGGGCGATGCGGCCACGGCCAGCATCACCAACAGCGGCAACCTGAACATCATCGCGGCCGCTCATGCGGTCGCCGATGAGACGGCCCACGCCTCTGCCTTCATCAAGTCGGGCATCGACCAGTCCGCCTCGGCCAACGGTGGCGGCGACGCGACCGTCACCCTGACCAACGATGCAACGGGCGCGGTCTCCATCCTGGCAAATGCCTATGCGACGGGCTCGGACGCGTACGCCACGGCATCCATCAAGTCAGGCATCCACCAAGACGCGTTCGCCACGGGGTCGACCGGCGAAGGCGCAGTCGGAAATGCCAGCGTCGTACTGACGAACAACGGCACGATCGCGATCGCGGCGACCGCCGTTGCGGACGCAACGCATGAAAACGCGGGCGCATCCGCGGCGGTCAAGTCGGGCATTTCGCAAGACGCCTTTGCCGGCAACGGCGGGGACGGCACGGCAACGCTGACCAATGGCGGCGCGCTGTCGGTCGCGGCAGTCGCGTCGGCCGATGCCGGAACGCAGATCGTGGGCGTGGGAAGCACGGCGACGACGGTGGTCGGCGATGCCTTTGCTCTCGCCTTCGTGGGGACTGGCATCCAGCAACATGTCGGCGGCTTCAACGGAACTGCATCGGTGTCCAACACCTCGGCCGGCACGATCGACGTCAACGCTTCGGCGACTGGCCGCGGCAACAATGTTGGCGCTGTCGCACTGGTCGACACGGGCATCCTTCAGACGGCGAATGCATATGGCACCACCACCGCAACATCGGAGACCGCCGGGGGCGGCACGACGACCTTCACGGTCGGCGGAGTCGCGCTCGCCGAGCTCTCCAATGCGGGCACGATCAACATCGGCGCGAGCGCGGCGGCGGTAGCGACCGGCGACGTCCTCGCGCTTGCCAGCGTGTTCCACGGCATCGATCAATATGCGACCGCGCATGGCGGCGACGCTTCGGCGTTTGCTTACAACAGCTCGGGCGCATCCATTAATGTCGCCGCGACCGCGCATGCGAGCGGCGGCTCTGCCGCAGGTCCTTACGGTAGCGATGGGGCGCACGCGGCCGTCAAGTCCGGCATCCATCAGTCGGCGCACGCCTATCCGACCGTCACTTCGACGGTTGCGGCCGGTCCATCGACAACCACGGCGGTCGGTGCGATTGCCGGTAGCGCCAACGTCACGTTGGTCAATCACGGTTCGATCTCGGTCAACGCCAACGCTTATGCGACGGCCACTGGCGCGGCGGACGCTTCGGCATTCGTTCGCGCGGGCGTCCATCAGGAGGCGTTCGCCGGATCGACGACGATCGTCACTGACACCGCTGCCGGTTACACGACGCTGGTCGCGGGCAATGCCAACGCCAACTTCTTCAACGATGGCTCGCTGACTGTCAGCGCCGTCGCCAACGCCAGCGGCACTGCCGCAGCGGCATATGCGACTGCGTCTTATGGCGCGTGGCAGGAAGTGGTGGCGCCCGGCGGTGTCGCCTCGGCCTATATGACCAATGCGGCGACGCTTGTCCTCGCCGCGACAGCCAATGCCTCGGGCACGGGCTTTGCCTCGGCCGTCGCGAACGGCGATGGCTACGGTACGGCCATGTATCAGGAGGCCAACGGAGCGACGGTCGCGGCGTTCATGTCGAACGCCGGGACGGCGACGGCGACGGCCAATGCGCATGCGCACGCCGTGGTTGCCCACACCAACACCAACACGACGGGCACCGGTTCGACCGCCACAACCACGACCACGACGACCTTCTCCGGCTCGGCATATGCCTTCGCGCATGCCGTGGGCATGGGCCAGGATGTCGGCGGCGCCGCGGGCAGCGCGACCATCGTCAACAGCGGAACGCTCAACGTCGGCGCGCACGCGACGGCCAGCGGCGGTTCCAACGCGGTGGCTTCGGCCTTCGCCACGGGCGCCTATCAGGAGACCGATCCGGTCGCGATCAACTTCGTCAACAGCGGCTCGTTCAACGTCGCCGCGACGGCGATCGCGACGTCCTACGCCACGCTCGGCGGCTCGGCTTACGCTAGCGCCGCTGGTTACCGCGGCTCGGGTTCAGGCGGTGAGGAGCTGGTTGCCAGTATCAGCAACGCAACTGGCGGCACCATGAATGTCACCGCGAACGCGACGGCGCCGGGAGCGGCGACGGCGCATGCGGTCGGCATCTCGCTTGAGAATGCTCCGACCACCACTACGACCACGGTCGGGGTGGGCTCGACGGCGGTCGTCAGCGTCAATGTCAACGGCAACCCGGTCAGCGGCACGATCAACAACTCGGGCACGCTGAACGTCCTGGCGCATGCGTCGGGCGGGGTAACGTCCGCAACCCATACGCACGTGAACTACACGACGTCGGGTCCGGGCACGGCAACCTCGGTGACGACCACGACTACCACCACGCCGCTGAGCGCGGCGACGGCGACGGGCATCCGCGTCAACAGTGGCATCAACAACATGACGATCAGCAACAGCGGATCGATCAATGTTGATGCGATCACCGAAAATGGCGGTCCGGCGACGGCGTACGGCATCCGGATCACCGCGAACGGCGACACGGTGCCGACGGTCGATGACGTGACGACGATCGAGAATTCGGGCGACATCATCGTCCGCGTCTCGAACGATGGCGGGACGACGTTCCACCGCGGCACGGCGATTGACGTGACCGAGGCTCCGAACCGCAGCGTGATCAACCTGCTGAGCGGGAACATCTACGGCAACATCGAGCTGCAGAGCGACGCCGACACGATCAACGTCACCGGCGGCGAGACCCGGTTCAACGGGATCATCAACTCGGCGTGCATGCCGGCGGGTGGCCCGGACGACCTGACGCTCGACGATCCGGCGCAGAACGACTGCGGCGTGGGCACGCTGAACATCAACAACGGCGGCAACTTCCACCTGCAGATCGACCCGGTCGACGGTCCGTCCTACGTGTTCATGGACACGCTCGACCTGCGCGCGGTTCCGATCGACGTGGATACACCGGGCGCCCCGGGTACGATCACCTTCGATCTGCCCACGGCGACCGGCGGCACGGCGACGCAAGGTACCTACCCGCAGGTGTTCGTAAACACCGCCTTCATCGACGGCACGCTGGTGGCGAACTTCGCGGGCGGCTCGCTGTTCGAGACGACCGACTATGAGAATGTCATCGATGCGACCGACCTCACCGGGACGTTCGATCAGTGCATCCTCAGCGGGGTTCCGGCGAACTCGCTGCTGCTCGACTTCGGCTGCGTCTACGACGATGCGGACAATGTCGACCTCAGGCTGGTCCGGACACCGTTCAACCTGGTGCCTGGTCTCAACCGCAACGGCGAGCAGGTGGGCGAAGGTCTCGAGTGCATCTACGACGTCTCCCTGACGGGCGGCATCGCGGATCTTCTCGCGGATCTGTTCCTGATCACCGATCCGGTGAACTACAACATCGCGCTCAACCAGCTCGCTGGGGCCAGCTACGCCAACTACCTGCAGTCGTTCCCGAGCCTGGGTGTCCACTACAACGACATCCTCGACCATGCGACCAACTGCGAGATCCCGGCGCTGGCCGGCTCGGTGCTCGAGTGCCGCGCTTCCGCGCCGATCCATGTCTGGGGTCAGCTCGACTATCAGACGCGCAAAGCGGACGGCGACGAGGAGGCGGGTTCGAACAAGTCGCATCGGTTCACCGGCCTGCTCGGCATCGATACGACGGTCGCGGCTTCGACCATCCTCGGGGTCAGCGCGGGCATGGTCACGAACCACACCGACGACCACACGTTCGGCGACAACATCGATGCCGACGGCATGCAGGTTGGCGCTTATGCCGACTACGACCCGGGTGCGTTCTACATCAAGGGCATGACCACCTACAGCTGGTACGACGGCGACTCGAGGCGGCATATCAACTTCGCCGGCCTCGGTACCGGGACAAGCTTCGCCGCAACGGTCGAGGGCGACCCGGACGTCAAGATGTGGACCGTTGGTCTGCATGGCGGCGCCAGGTTCCCGATGGGCGGCGGCAACTCGGTGATCACGCCTTACCTCAACCTCGATTATGTCGATGCCAAGATGGATGGCTTCATCGAGACCGGAGGCACGGGCGCCGAGCTGCACCTTGGCAACAACGACGCGAAGCACACCTTCCTGACCTTGGGCGCGAAGTGGGCGACCCAGATGGGCGGCGTGGTTCCAGAGGTGAACCTTGGTTATCGCCATCGCTTCGGCAACAACCGCGAGACCATCTCGGAAGCGTTCATGTGCCAGATCGACACCTGCGCGTTCGACGTGATCTCGGCGAGCCAGAAGAGCGGCACGTTCCTCGCCGGCCTGAGCGTTGGCGGAAAGATGGGCCCGGTCGATATCCGGGTCGGTTACGAGGGCGAGTTCAACGGCGACGTCCACAGCCACAGCGGGAACTTCAAGTTCGTCCTCCCGCTGGGTGGCCACGCGGCTCCGCCGCCGCCGCCGCCGCCACCGCCGCCTCCGCCGCCACCTCCGGCAACGCAGACCTGCCCGGACGGCTCGGTGATCCTGGCGACCGACGCGTGTCCGCCGCCGCCGCCGCCGCCGCCACCGCCGCCGGTCGAGCGCGGCGAGCGCGGGAAGTAAGAAGGAACCCCCGCAAGGCCTCGGTCTTGCGGGGAATTCCGATCCCCCGTCAGAGCCGCAAGGCTAGCGGGCGCTACCGGGGGAACTGTGAGATTGGGAGAAGAGGGAAGCAATTCCCTCTTCTTTCCTTTTATGCCAATCGAATTTTCCGGGGGCTAAGCCCTTTAATCGCCGAGACTTCTGGGTAAAAGAACGACCATGGCAAAATCCAAGACCAGCACCGCGCCCAAGCGCGCGACTCCGCGGGGCAGTGCCCAGCGTCCGAATCGGCCGCAACAATCGCCGGAAGGCGGGGGTCGTCGTGGCCCGCCAACCGCGAATGTCGACGAAGCAATCGCCAAGGCGCAGCACGGTCGCGTCAACGTCACGCCCGCAAAAGCCATCGAAATGGCGGGCAAGCTCTATACGCGCCGCCAGTATGCGCAGGCCGAACGGGTCTGCCGCCAGATCATCGGCGCGCGGCCGGGCAATGCCGACGCACATAATATTCTCGGTGTCTCCCTTGCGGCGCTGGGCAAAACCCCAGAAGCGATCGAGACGCTCAAGCGCGCGATCAAGATCAATGGCAAGGCGGCGAGCTATTACGCCAACCTTGGGGAAATTCTCCGGCAAGCGGGCGAAACGCAGGACGCGCTCCAGGCGCTCGAGCAGGCGGTCAAGCTCGATCCGAAGAACGCGCAGGCGCTTAACAACCTTGGGATCATCCATTACGAACTGAGGAAATACAAAGAGGCGGTCGAATATTATCGGCGCGCTCTGGAAGTCCGGCCCGACATGCCGGAAGCCCTCAACAACCTCGGCAATGCGCTGCGAACGACCGGCGACATCGACGGGGCGCTCAACGCTTATCAGGAAGCGTTGACGCATCGTGCCGTCTATCCCGAGGCGTACAACAACCTGGGGACCCTGCTTCAGCAGGATCGCAAGCTCGAGGAAGCCGAGCATGCGCTGCGCAAAGCGATCCAGCAGAATCCGCGCTACGTCGAAGCACACAACAATATGGCCCAATTGCTGTTCGGCCAGAAGAAGGAAACCGAGGCGCTGCGCATCCTCAGCGATGCTTTGAAATTCGCGCCGAAGAATGTGCAGACCTTGGTCATCACGGCCCGCGTCCAGATGCGCCGGAACGCACACCAGCCCGCGGAGCAGGCGATACGCCTCGCTCTTCAGGAGGAGCCCGAGAATGCCGAGGCGCTCACTATCCTCGGCCAGATTCTGCACGAGACCGACCGCTACGACGAAGCCCTCGAGGTTCTTCAGAGGGCGCTCAAGAGCAAGCCGGACAGCCCCGAGGCCCTGAACTTCTACGGAGTTGCGCTCAAGTCCGTCGGCAGGCTCGACGAGGCTCGCGAGCATATCCTCAAGGCGTTGAAGAAAAACGATTCGATGTACGGCGCCTACGCCAATCTGAACGACCTGGTCGATTTTTCGGAAGGCGTCGGGGAAGAGCTCTTCAACCGGATGGAGGCGATTTTCGAGGCGGTGCCGAACCATAACGCCGAGATGCTGCTGCCGCTTCATTTTGCCTTTGCGAAGGCGCTCGACGATCGCGGCCAGCACGAAAAGGCGCTCGAGCATTACATCCAGGGCGGCAAGATGAAGCGCGCCCAGCTGGACTATAAAGAATCGGACACGTTCGGCTTCTTCGAAGGCATCGCGAAAGCCTTTCCGAAGGAAGTGTTCGAGAACCGCAAGTACCCCGGGCTGGATGATGACCGTCCGGTGTTCATCGTCGGTATGCCGCGCTCCGGTTCAACGCTGGTCGAGCAGATCCTGTCGAGCCATCCGGACATTTATGGTGCCGGCGAAGTGAAATATCTCAGCCGTGCGCTGGGCCAGCTGCGCGACCGTTTCCCCTCGCTTCCGAAATATCCGGAGATGGCGGCGAAGATCACACCCGCGCAGCTCGACATCGTCGCGAAGAACTACCAGCAGGCCCTGGAAAAGGGCGCCGGCAAGGCCAAGAAGGTCACCGACAAGCTGCTAACCAACTATTTCTTCCTCGGATTTATCAACCTGTTGTTCCCGAAGGCGAAGGTGATCAACACGCAGCGCGATCCGGTCGACACCTGCCTGTCCGGCTTCACCAAGCTGTTCAAGGACGACATGCCGCACAGCTACGACCTCGGCGAGCTCGGCCGCTATTACGGCAAATACCGCGAGCTGATGGAACACTGGCAGAAGGTGCTTCCGGAAGGTTTCTTGACCACGGTCGTCTACGAAGATGTCGTCGCCGACACGGAAAAGGAGGCGAAACGCCTGATCGAGTTCCTCGGGCTGCCGTGGGACCCGAAGTGCGTCGACTTCCACAAGTCGGATCGTCCAGTGAAGACAGCTAGCGTCGCCCAAGTCCGCAAGCCGATCTATAAGACGTCGGTCAAGCGCTGGAAGAAGTATGGCGAAGGCCTGCAGCCGCTGGTCGATGCGATCGATGGCAAGTCGCCGAAGGCGGCCGCAAAGGCAAAGGCCAAACCGAAGGCGAAGGTCAAGGAAAACGCCTGATCGTTCGAACCGCCCGTCGCGGATGCTTGCGCACGCGCGACGGGTTGGTTGAAGCGGGGATCTGATAAAGCCGTGCGCTCATTGACGCATCTCGATCGGCTCGAAGCCGAGAGCATCCACATCATGCGCGAGACGGTGGCTGAAGCCGACCGCCCGGTGATGCTCTATTCGATCGGCAAGGATTCGGCCGTGATGCTGCATCTTGCGAGGAAGGCGTTCCACCCCAGTCCGCTGCCGTTTCCATTGCTGCACGTCGACACGACGTGGAAGTTCAAAGCCATGTATGCGCTGCGCGACAAAGTCGCGGCGGACCCGGCGATCAAGCTCATCGTCTACAAGAATCCTGAAGCGGAATCGAAGGGTATCAACCCGTTCGACCATGGGCCCGTCCACACCGACATGTGGAAGACAGAAGGACTAAAGCAGGCGCTCGACACTTATGGGTTCGACGCTGCGTTCGGAGGCGCCCGGCGCGACGAGGAGAAGAGCCGCGCCAAGGAACGCGTGTTCAGCTTTCGCGACCGCAATCATCGCTGGGACCCGAAGCGGCAGCGGCCGGAGCTTTGGTCGCTGTACAATGTCCGCAAGGCGAAGGGGGAGAGCATCCGCGTCTTCCCGCTGTCGAACTGGACCGAGCTCGACATCTGGCAATACATACTGCGCGAGAAGATCGAGATCGTTCCGCTCTATTTCGCGGCCGAGCGGCCGACGGTCGAGCGCGACGGGCTGATCCTGATGGTAGACGACGAGCGTTTTCCGTTGGACGGCGAAGCGGCCGTCATGCGCAAGGTCCGCTTCCGCACGCTCGGCTGTTATCCGCTGTCGGGGGCGGTTGAGAGCGAGGCGGCGACCGTCGAGGAAATTGTGGCCGAAATGCTGCTGACGACAACGTCGGAGCGCCAGGGTCGCGTTATCGACAAGGACGCTGGCAGCGCGTCGATGGAGAAGAAGAAGCAGGAGGGATATTTCTGATGTCCCGACCGCTCGAATCCGATCGAGACCTCATTCGCACCGACGTCCGCGCCTGGCTTGCCGAACAGGAAGCAAAGGAGCTCTTGCGCTTCATCACCTGCGGCAGCGTCGACGACGGCAAGTCGACGCTGATCGGCCGGCTGCTCTACGAATCGAAGCAGATCTTCGACGATCAACTCGCCGCGCTAGAAAGCGACAGCAAGCGCCACGGGACGCAGGGCGAAAGAATCGACTTCGCGCTGCTGGTCGACGGCCTGTCGGCCGAGCGGGAACAGGGCATCACGATCGACGTCGCCTATCGCTTTTTTTCGAGTGCCAAGCGCAAGTTCATCGTCGCCGACACGCCGGGGCACGAGCAATATACGCGCAACATGGTCACGGGGGCGTCGACCGCCGACCTCGCCGTGCTTCTGGTCGACGCGCGAAAGGGGGTGCTGACCCAGACGCGCCGCCATTCCTATCTCGCGCAGCTCGTCGGCATCCGTCGCTTCGTGCTCGCGATCAACAAGATGGATCTGGTCGATTACGACCAAGGCGCATTCGACGCGATCTGCGCGGACTATCGCGCCTTTGCTTCCAGGATCGGGATCGAGGATTGGGCCGCGATCCCTGTGTCGGGCCTCAACGGCGACAATGTGATGGGCCGCAGCGAGGCGACGTCCTGGTACACAGGGCCGAGCCTGCTGGAACATCTCGACGCCGTGCCGCTCGATGCGGCCGCTGACGAGGCCAAGCCGTTCCGCATGCCCGTGCAATGGGTCAACCGGCCCGACCAGAATTTCCGCGGCTTCTCGGGACAAATCGCGGCCGGGGCGATCGGCCCGGGCGCCGAGGTTCGCGTCCTTCCCTCGGGCCGCGTGACACGGATCGACAAGGTCGTGACGATGAACGGCGAGCTCGACGCCGCAGTGGCCGGCGAGTCCGTAACCCTGACCCTGGCCGACGAGGTCGATTGTTCGCGCGGAGACGTGATCGTCGCCGCATCCGACCCGCCCGAAGTCTCCGACCAGTTCGAGGCGACCCTGGTGTGGATGGCGGACGAGGAGCTGCTGCCCGGCCGCGGCTATTGGATGAAGCTGGGGACGCAGAGCGTCACGGTCATGGTCCAGCAGCCGAAGTATGAGATCAACGTCAACACGCTCGAGCATCTCGCCGCGCAGTCGCTGGCGCTCAACGCCATCGGCGTCGTCGAGATCGCGACTGACCGCGAGATCGTATTCGAACCTTATGGGGTCGAAGGATCGAGCCCGAACCGGGCGCTCGGCGGCTTCATCCTCATCGACAAGCTGACGAACGCCACGGTCGCCTGCGGAATGCTTCATTTCGCCCTGAGGCGGGCGCTGAACGTCCATCGCCAGCATCTCGACGTGAGCCGCGAGACGCATGCGACGATCAAGGGCCAGAAGCCGGCGGTCCTGTGGTTCACCGGACTGTCTGGCGCGGGCAAGTCGACTATCGCCAACCTGGTCGAAAAGAAGCTGGCCGCGCGCGGACGCCACACGTTCCTGCTCGACGGCGACAATATCCGCCACGGGCTCAATCGCGATCTCGGCTTCACCGAGGCCGACCGCATCGAGAACATCCGCCGGGTCGGCGA
>Ga0070667_100003579_pt1 | contig 13221 bp, 10 predicted proteins | sample KBSS33metaG_FD_64659 | JGI IMG/M metagenome (GOLD analysis project Ga0070667, IMG submission 64659) | Switchgrass rhizosphere microbial communities from Kellogg Biological Station, Michigan, USA - KBS S3-3 metaG | ecosystem: Host-associated > Plants > Roots > Rhizosphere > Soil ...
CAATCGTCTGGGTAAAGACCGCGGACGTATAGAGAGCGGGGTTGCGGGCGTCAAGCCAAGCCAATCGCCAAAAAGGGAGGTTTTTCAAGCAAACTGCGGACGAACACAGAATCGACCAAATCCGGACGGACGAAATGTCTGCGTAGTCGTTAACTCTGCGATCACCGTTCGATGCCTCGAGCGGATTGCAGGGCGGACGATACGATCGGCGGCCCTAAAACGCGGACCACCCGCGGCCGCCGGCGCGCGGAAGGATCGAACTTTGCATCAGAGCAAATATCGCCCGCTGCTCGCGTCGTGCGTGCTGGCCTTTGCCACAGTCGGCCCGATCGGTGTGGCTTCCGCAGAGGGGCGCCTGGAAGCCCGCTATTCGGCGACGCTCGCCGGCATTCCGATCGGCAGTGGCAGCTGGACCATCGAGGCGGCTGAAACGCAATACACCGCGACTGTCAACGGCTCGACATCGGGACTTTTGCGCGCCTTCACGGGTGGGCAGGGCAATGTCACTGCCCGCAGCACGCTCAACGGCGGAAAGGTTGTGTCATCGATCTATGCTGCCACGATCACCACACGCAACTATACGGATTCCATTCGCATCACTATCAACAACGGCAACATAAAGGATTTCAGGATCGACCCGCCGCAGGATGCAAACCCTGAGCGTGTGCCGATCACCGAAGCGCATCAGCACAACGTGCTCGATCCGATGACCGCGTCAATGGTGCGCGTATTCGGCAACGGCGACGTCCTCGCGCCGGAGGCATGCGACCGCACGCTTTCCGTCTTCGACGGCCGGCTGCGCTATGATGTGCAATTCGCCTTCAAGCGGATGGACAACGTGAAAGCGAAAAAGGGCTATGCCGGCCCCGTGGTTGTATGTGCCGCCTATTTCTCGCCTGTTGCAGGCTTCATCCCGTCACGGACGGCGATCAAGTACCTCTCCAAGCAACGCGAGATGGAGGTCTGGCTCGCACCGATCGCTGGCACGCGCGTTCTGGTGCCGTACCGCGCTCAGAGCCCGACGCCGGTCGGCCAGGCTGTGCTCGAGGCGTCCGAATTTATCTCGGCACCGCTTCCCGCGCGGGCCTCGGCCAACGGTCTGAAGACGCAATGACGGATAGCGCTTGACTCGTGGACCGACATCGAATCCGGGCCCGCGTTAACGTTTGAGGGGACCAAATCGCGCTTGAATCCGGCCTGCGCTACTCCATCTTGTGGCTGTACGCCCGGCGTTTGCCAGATGTCGCCGTGAACGAATCCATACAGGGCCTGAGTCAGTGATTCGGGCGCGATTCGTTCCAGACTCGTTCTAAAGCTTAATCAGCCGGATGCCTGTCGTCGCATTGTGATACAGAAAAGAGGCGTGTTGGCGGCGACCGTCGCCGTCGGCACCAGTTCGGACGCGTAATGGCTATCAGTTTTTCCCCGCAGCCTGCCCGAGCATCGCGAACTCGCGGCGCCGGTGTAACGGCAGTTCTGGGACCCACCAATACGGGCAAGACGCATCTCGCCATCGAGCGGATGCTTGCGCATTCCTCGGGCATTATCGGACTGCCGCTGCGGCTGCTGGCGCGCGAGGTCTACAACAAGGTCGCCGAGCGGGCGGGCAAGGATGCCGTCGCGCTGATTACCGGCGAGGAGAAGATCAAGCCGCCAAACCCGCGGTACTGGGTCTCGACTGTGGAGGCCATGCCACGCGATATCGATGTCGCCTTCATGGCAATCGACGAGGTGCAGCTGGGCGCCGACTTCGAACGCGGCCACGTCTTCACCGACCGGATGCTTAACGCCCGCGCGCGCGAGGAAACGTTGGTGCTCGGCGCGGCCACCGTGCGGCCCATGGTGGAGAAATTACTGCCCGGTGCGCACGTCATCAGCCGGCCACGGCTGTCGACACTTACTTACGCCGGCGAGAAGAAGCTGACGCGCCTGCCGTCGCGGTCGGCGATCGTCGCCTTCTCGGCGGAAGAGGTCTATGCCATTGCCGAGCTGATCCGCCGGCAGCGGGGAGGGGCCGCGGTCGTGCTCGGCGCGCTTTCGCCGCGCACGCGCAATGCACAGGTCGCCCTCTACCAATCAGGCGACGTCGACTACCTGGTCGCGACCGATGCCATTGGTATGGGCCTTAACCTGGATGTTGACCACGTCGCTTTTGCGTCAGACCGCAAGTTCGACGGCTATCAGTTCCGCAAGCTAAACCCGGCCGAGCTCGCGCAGATCGCTGGCCGCGCTGGCCGCGCAACACGCGACGGGACGTTCGGTACCACCGGCCGCTGTGATCCGTTCGAGCCCGAACTGGTGCAGGCGCTGGAAAGCCACACCTTCGAGCCGATCCGGGTGCTGCAATGGCGCAACACCGACCTCGATTTTGCCTCGATCGGCGCCCTGCAGGCCTCGCTCGCAGCACCGCCGAATGAACAGGGGCTCACGCGAGCACCGATCGGCGAGGATATTTTGGTCCTGGAACATGCCGCGCGCGACGAGGACGTGCGCGCACAGGCAGCGAACCGGGCAGCAATCGCCCGTTTATGGGATGCCTGTCAGGTTCCTGACTATCGGAAAATCGCACCCGCGACGCATGCTGAACTGGCCGTGACCCTCTATGGATTCCTGATGCGAGAGGGTAACATCCCCACGGATTGGTTCGCTCGCCAGGTTGCCCTTGCCGATCGGACCGACGGCGACATCGACACTCTCTCCAACCGGATCGCGCATGTCAGGACCTGGACTTTCGTTGCCAACCGGCCGGATTGGCTTGGCGATCCGGACCATTGGCAAGGAGTCACGCGCGCCGTCGAAGACAAGCTGTCCGATGCGTTGCACGAACGTTTGGCCGAACGGTTCGTGGACCGCCGCACCAGTGTGTTAATGCGGCGGCTGCGTGAGAACACGATGTTGGAAACTGAAATCGGAAAGTCCGGGGAAGTTAAAGTCGAGGGGCACGTGATCGGCCGCCTCGACGGATTCATGTTTGCGCCGGACGCTTCCGCTGCGGGGTCCGAAGCCAAGGCGCTCAACGCTGCCGCTCAGAAAGCGCTCGCGGGCGAGATCGAGGTGCGCGCGACCAAGCTTTCGCAGGCATCAAACGATCAGATTGTACTTGCTGCCGACGGCGCCTTGCGCTGGACCGGCGATCTTGTCGGCAAGCTCGCTGCCGGCGACGATACCTTGCGTCCTCGCGTACGTATCATCGCCGACGAGCATCTTACCGGACCCGCGCGCGAATTGGTGCAGAACCGACTCGACCTCTGGCTCAAGACCCACATCGAGAAGCTGCTCGCACCGCTGTTCTCGCTCACCGCCGCCGAGGATGTCACCGGAATGGCGCGTGGGGTTGCTTTCCAGCTCGTCGAGGCACTCGGCGTACTCGAACGACAGAAGGTAGCGGAAGAAGTCAAAGGCCTTGACCAGCCCGCGCGCGCAACCTTGCGCAAATACGGTGTGCGCTTCGGCGCCTATCACATTTATCTGCCTGTGCTGCTCAAGCCAGCGCCGCGCGCGCTCGCGACCCAGCTGTGGGCAATCAAGCACGAAAGTCCGGATGCGAAGGGCGTGGGTGAGTTGCTGCATCTCGCCGCCAGCGGCCGCACGTCGATCCCGGTCGACAAGGAAACGCCGAAAGCGCTCTACCGTACGGCCGGCTATCGTATCTGTGGCGAGCGCGCGGTGCGCGTCGACATTCTCGAGCGCCTCGCCGATCTCGTCAGGCCCGCGCTGTCGTGGCGCGAAGGCGCGCCCGGCCCGAAGCCAGACGGTTTCTTCGACGGCCGCAGCTTCCTCGTCAGCGGTGCGATGACGTCCCTCACCGGCGCGTCAGGCGAGGACTTTGCCTCGATCTTGCGCTCGCTGGGATATCGGATGGATCGCAAACCGAAGTCGGTGGAGGCACCAGCAGCACCCGAGGCAGCGGCCGCTGCCCCGGACGCGACAGTGGAAGCTGCGCCTGCGAGCGAGACGCCGATCGAGCCGGCTTTGGTCGAAAGCGCGACGGCTGCATCCGCGGCCGATGTCTCATCACGCTCGTTGTTGCCCGAACCCGAGTTCGTTCCGGCTGACGTCGCGCCGTCGGCGCAGGTCCCCGCGCAAGAAGCAGTTCAAGAACCCGCGCCGGCCGAAACCGAAGCGGCAGCGCCTGTCGAAAGCGCATCAACGGAAGCGAAGCCCACCGAGGAGCCGGCGTTCATCGAAGTTTGGCGCCCCGCCGGCCGCTCCGAGCGTCGTCCGCATCGCCCGCGCCGGCCGCATCGTCAACAACAGACTCAGGTTGCTGCGATCGATGGCGCAACCGCGGTTCCTGCGGAAGGTCAGCCGGCTGCAGCGCCGTCGGCCGAAGCGACCACGCCGTCGCACGGCCCCCGCCGTCCGCATCGCGAGCGCGGCGAGCGGGCCGACCGCGAAAAACGCCAGGAGCGCCACGAGCGGCAGCAGCGCCTGCAGAAGCAGGGAGGGAGCAGCGAGCGGCAGGACAGCAGGCCGCGCGGCGGCCGGCCGCGACGCGAACGCGGTGAGAGTGTCGATCGTGCCGAACGCGAGCGTTACTACGCCAAGCCATTCGGTAATTCTGGCGGCCGTGACAAGCAGCCGGATCCGAATTCGCCCTTTGCCAAGCTCGCCGCGCTCAAGGAGCAGCTTGAGCAGAGCGGCAAAGACCCGTCTTGAGCGCCGGACCGAAAGATCTCGATCGCCAGCGTATCGACAAATGGCTGTGGCATGCGCGCATGGTACGCACGCGCACCGATGCCGCGGCCCTCACAACGGCGGGCTTCGTGCGCCTCAACGGCAGGCGCATGACTGCCGCCGCCCATCCCGTGCGGGTCGGCGACATAGTCACGCTTGCGCTCGACCGCTCGGTGCGGGTGCTCCGGGTTGAGGGGATTTGCGTGCAGCGGGGTGGCGCCCCCGCCGCACGTGCGCTTTACCGGGATTTGACAACAAGTTCCGGGACCGGGGCCTGCACTGGGCCAGGTGAGGCCTCTAAAGTTTCGCGGACCGGCCGGCCCTGACAGTGGCGCGAATTGTGGCGCGCAGAGCGGTTGCGGCCTATCTGCCATTACGTTAGGCAGCGTCCGCTAGAAGTTGTCCGGAGTGGGGAATGACCTACGTCGTCGTCGAAAGCTGCATCAAGTGCAAATACATGGACTGCGTGGAGGTATGTCCAGTGGACTGCTTCTACGAGGGCGAAAATATGCTCGTCATCCACCCTGACGAGTGCATCGACTGCGGCGTCTGCGAGCCGGAATGCCCGGTCGACGCGATTAAGCCGGACACTGAGCCGGGCCTTGAGAAGTGGTTGGAACTCAACGCCGAATACTCGAAAACCTGGGCCAACATCACCGTCAAAAAAGAGGCCCCGCCCGACGCCAAGGACTGGGAGGGCGTCCCGGACAAATTCAAAAAGTTCTTCTCTCCGAACGCGGGAACCGGCGACTGAACGCCCTTGACCGGTATTCGGCTAGGGACTTCGGGCCGGGTCCGTCGAAGAGCGTTAACCGATTCGCGAAAATCGCCGGATTGTGTCCTCGGAATGGCGGGTTTGCGCCCCATAAGGCTTTGATTCTGCCGAAAAATGTGCTATATATGTAAAAAATGGACAGGAACGACGTTCGCCACCGGTACGCTCCCCATTCGGGAGCCTTATTTTTCGGTGGCCGGGTTCCCCGGTTCCCAGATCAGAGGGCGTGCAATCCACGCGTGAGCAGTGGCAGGAAAATCGCGTCATAAATCGAAGAAAGGGTCAGCCGGCATGAGCCGGGGGCCGAAAAAGTCTGCCGTTACGCGGCGGACCCCCCATGCCTCGCGCGGCCCCGCCCGTGCCGGGGCTCCCGCAGCCAAGACCGGTGCCCGCAAAGGGGCCGGTGAAGGAGTCATGCCCGGAATGCCCAGCAATAAGAAGACTACCCAACGACAAGGCTTCAAGACCAACGAGTTCATCGTTTACCCGGCCCACGGCGTGGGTCAGATCATGGCGATCGAGGAACAGGAGGTCGCGGGCGCGAAGCTCGAGCTGTTCGTCATCAATTTCATCAAGGACAAGATGACGCTGCGGGTTCCGACCGCCAAGATCGTGTCGGTGGGCATGCGCAAGCTGGCCGAAGGGCCGCTGGTCAAGCGCGCGCTCGAGACTCTCAAGGGCCGCGCGCGCATCAAGCGCACCATGTGGTCGCGCCGGGCCCAGGAATACGAAGCCAAGATCAACTCCGGCGACATCGTCGCCATCGCCGAGGTCGTACGCGATCTCTATCGGTCGGACACCCAGCCCGAGCAGTCTTACTCGGAGCGGCAGCTTTACGAAGCCGCGCTCGACCGGCTCTCGCGCGAGATTGCTGCCGTGCAGCGCGTGACTGAGACCGAGGCGATCAAAGAGATCGAGGCGGCGCTCGCCAAGGGTCCGCGCCGCGGTCCCAAGCCGGCCGAGGAGGGCACTACGGAAGAGGGTGTCGAGGAAGAAGCAGCGTAAGTCGCTGTACCCCTCCGAACGAAAGCAAAAGCCCGGCAGCGATGCCGGGCTTTTTGATTTGGTGGCGTGGTAGAAAGGACACGACGTCAGTCTTGGCCGGACGCTGCCATGCAGGAAATCGCCGTCACGATGGACCCGCCGCGGACATTCCGCCGCGTGCCGCTGTTGCCGCACCAGATGACGAGCAAGCTAACCGCACAACGCGATCTCTTCGTGCTCGCCCATGTCGGCATTCCGCGCTTCGACGTGAGCGCATGGACGCTGCATATCAGCGGACTGGTGCGCAAGCCGGCTTTGTTCACGTTCGACGAGATCCGGCAAATGCCGAAAATTGAGGTCGAGTCCTTCCATCAATGCGCCGGATATCCGTCAAATCCGACAATTGCCACTCGCAGGGTCGGAAATGTCGTTTGGGGTGGCGTCGATCTCAAGACGCTGCTCGACTCTATTGGAATTTTGCCCGAAGCCCGCTTTCTGTGGTCATACGGACTCGATCACGGAGAATACGACGGCATTCGTTCGGGCGCATATCTGAAGGATTGCCCGCTCGATCGTCTGCTAGGCGGCGGCATCCTTCTCGCCTACGAGATCAATGGCGAGCCATTGGATGCCGAGCACGGCTTTCCGTTGCGTTTGCTGATACCAGGATTTTACGGCACCAATTGCGTGAAATGGCTGTCGCGGCTGCATCTCGCGGATGCTCGTGCGGATGGGCCCTTCACGACGCTTCTCTACAACGATCCCGACGGGACCGGTACGCGGCCGGTGTGGCAGGTTGCGCCGGAGTCGGTAATTGTCAGCCCTGCGCCGGAGTCTCACGTTGGGCCACGCGACGTTGAAATTTGGGGTTGGGCGTGGGCAGACGGCGGTGTAGTGATGGTCGAAGTATCGGTGGACGGTGGGCGTAGCTGGCGCGCTGCGGAACTCGAGCCGCCAAGCGGCTGGCGCTGGCAGAAGTTCCGCACGATCTGGGATGCCGATGGCGAAGGGGAGGCGGTGTTGATGTCGCGTGCCATCGACCGCCAGGGCAAAATGCAGCCCGCGTCCGATTGGCGCAATTCTGTTTATGCCGTAAAGATTTCGAGAAGGGGCCTCGTTTGAACGCGCCGGTCATTTGCCCCCGCCGTGCGGCGCGTTAAAATGCAGAAAATCCGACCTTTAATGGAGTAAGTGATGACCGCTATCCGCGGCTATGTCGCGCCGACCACTGAAGCCGATGCGCTCGGTGTGCATTCGCTCGACCAGTTTGTCCTCGCCGTTCCCGATGCGGCTGTGGCGCAGGATTTCTACGGCAACTTCGGCCTCGACGTGCGGCGCGACGGTAACGTGCTCGCCATCAAGACCTTCGGTCACGAGCACCGCTGGGGCTCCGTCGTCGAAGGCGTCAAGACCAAGGCGCTGCATCATCTGTCGTTCGGCTGCTATGCAGAGGACCTCGCGCGGCTGAAGGCACGCATCGAGGACCAGGGCGTCAAGCTGATCGACCCGCCGCCGGGATTCGAGAGCAACGGCTTCTGGTTCCGCAACCACGAAGGCGTGCTGATCGAGGTCAAGGTTGGCCCCAAGGTGTCGCCTGACAGAAAGTCGGAGAGCCAGTGGGTGTCTGTTCCCGCCGGCAAGCCCGGCGCCGGTGTCCGTGCGGCAGCGCCACCGGTTCGCCCGCGACGCCTCTCGCACGTTCTGATCTTCACGCGGGACGTGCCGGAATCGATCAAGTTCTACGAGCGCACGCTTGGCTTACGGCTGTCAGACCGCGCCTCCGATCTCGTCGCATTCATGCACGGCATCCACGGCAGCGACCATCATCTGCTCGCGCTCGTGAAATCGGTCGCGCCCGGCTTCCATCATTGCAGCTGGGATGTCGCCAGCCTTAACGACATCGGCCTCGGCGCCATGCGCATGCACGACAAGGGCTGGACCAAGGGCTGGGGCCTCGGCCGTCACGTACTGGGCTCGAATTATTTTCACTACGTGCGTGATCCGTGGGGCAGCTTCTCGGAATATTCCTGCGACATCGACTATATCCCGAAGGACGAGCGCTGGCCGGCCGCCGACCACAAGCCGGAGGACTCGTTCTATCTTTGGGGTCCGGACGTACCGCGTGAGTTCACGATCAATTACGAAGGCGGTGAGAGCTGAGTTTCGGCTGCTGCGGTCATTCGACCGCCAGCTTCACCTTTTCGCCCGGCTTCAGGCGGTCGTGCGCGCCCAATCCATTGAGCACGCGGAAGCGCTCAAGCGAATGGTCTGACGTGCCCATGCGGCGCGCGAGCTTCTCGACGGTATCGTCCGGCCCGACTGTGACGATCTTCAGATGCAGTGGCTTCACCTGCTCGCTCTCCTTCAGCGTCATGCGACGGAAAGTCATCACCGACTCACGGAAAGCGCGGTCGACCTGCTCGGTCCTGTTTTTCGCTGCGAAGATGAAGCGATAGACGTCGCTGCCGAAGCGCACGGCGAAGAGACGGAAGGCCCAGCCGGTGCCGCTCGCGGCCGCGGTTGCCGCCGGGAAGCCGTTGACGGTGAACTCCTCGACGCTGCCGGGATCGACATTTTCCATCCAGCCGGACTTGAGATAATCGGGCAACGACTGCTCCGCCGGCACGCTCACTACATCCAGCCGCAAGGCTTCATCGCCCCGATCCTTGAGGCCGAGCACCGCCTGTGCGGTGTTGTCGAGTGTAAAGCCGGGTGGTGCCACGAAGCTGAAGCCGAGCTTGGGATGCAGGAAGTGCCGGCCACGCGCGAAACCTTCGCTCGGGTCCTCGCCATAGACCAGGCCGTCAAGAGTCGCGAGATATTCGGTGTGGTCTCGCTCGCCACGGCCGGGACTGCTGAACTGGCGCGCATTGGCGAGCGCATTCTTCACGCGCTCGGGCGTTGCCGGATGGCTCGAGAGGAAATCGATGCCGCGCGGCCCGGCGCCATCGCTTGCCTTGAGATCAGCGTTGCGCTGCATGTCAAACAGGAAGCGCGACGCACCGTAAGGATCGAAACCGGCACGCGCAGAGATTCCGACTCCGATGCCGTCGGCCTCGAACTCCTGTGCCCGCGAGAAGGCGGCGAGCGTCAGCTTTGACTTGGCGAGCGCCAGCGCGCCCACCTGCGGATCGCTGAGCACGTCGCTTACCACGTGGCCGATGATCGCGACCTGCCGCGCCTGTTCCTCGCGGATGGCCGCATGGCGCGCGATGACATGGCCCATCTCATGGGCGAGCACGGAGGCGAGCTCCGCTTTGTCGTTGGCTAGCGCGATCAGGCCGCGCGTGATGTAGAGGCGGCCATCCGGCAGTGCGAAAGCGTTAATCGCCGGCGAATTGAGGATCGTCACCTTGAATTTGAGGTCCGGCCGCTCGGACGCCGCCACCAGGCGGTCGACCATTTTCTCGACCATTGCCTGCAGGCGCGCATTGTCATAGGTGCCGCCGTAAGAGGCGAGAATGCGTGCGTTCTCGCGCTGCACCGCCGGCTCGCGCGAGCTCGGCGCGGGGGCTTTCGGCATTGGCAGCGAAACGAAACGGTCGCCCGGCGAGTTGGTACAGCCGGCGAGCAGGACTGCGAGCACGGCCGCGATGCCGAGCGTGCGCGTCACTTTGATTGTCGACTGTCCCCCCATTGACCCACCGACGCTACGTTACCTGATGACCTCGATCTGCTCAGGAGCCGACGCTTCCATTATGGGACCGCGGCGCTGCTCCACCCAGCCTCGCACCCTGATCCTGCGGCCTTCCAGTTCCTTCGGGTCGACGTTCGCCGCCGCGAAATCTCGCCGATGCCGCTTGGGGATGATGACCGCAAAATCCTGGGCCCACCGCCGCCCGAAATTGACATATATTGTGGCGCCGTTCTCCCGCACCGACAAGACCTTGCCCTCAACGAGGGCGAATTGACCCCGAACAGCCGCAATGCGGCTAATATCGTGTGACGGCAAAGGGGCGAAATTGGGGTCGGCCCAGAGGCCGCGCACGGCGGCGCGTGCCGCGCGTTCCGTCTTCAGTAGCAGTTCCGCACAGGGGCGGTCGCCGACACGAGCCGAAACGCGCGCCTCGCCTTGCGCGAGCATCACTTGCTGCAGCGACTCATGCGCGTCATCCGTATAGGCGATGGCCAACACGCGACCGTAGCGGTCCTGTTCAGGCCCAAGCTTTTCCAGCCGCAGCGTCCTGCCGGCGGCGAGCACGTTCAGCGCGGCGCGACTCGCATCATGTGCCTCGATTGCTGCCAGCCGCAGCTCGCGCCCGTCGACTAGCAGCAGCGTACGCCCGTCACGCACGCCGGCGACAATCGCTGTGCCGAGCCCGGGAAGCTTGCAAGCTTCTTGTGCCATCGTGCCGGACGCGAGCGCCGTCGCAGCGGTTGCGAGCACAAGGTGGGACACTACAGACGTCAACACCACAGACACCGTCGGAATTGGCGCCTCGACAAAATGGGCAGCGCCATGAGAGGCTAATGAGAGGCTAGAATGTTTAAGGCGGCCATAACATCCTGCCGCTGGGGGAGGACCATCGATGACACCGCGTCGCGCTCTGCCGAACCGCCGTTCCGTGCTCGCCTCCATCGCTGCAGCCGGCGCCTTTGCCGCCACCGGCGCCCGCGCGCAATCCAATTGGCCCGATCACCCCGTGCGTATCATCGTGCCCTATCCGGCCGGCGGCTCGACCGACGTGCTCTCGCGCATCCTGGCGGAGCGCATGAAGGAGATGTTCGGCCAGCCTTTCGTGATCGAAAATCGGCCCGGCGCCGGCGGCAATATCGGCATCGCCGCAGTGACCGGCAGCCCGCCCGACGGCTACACTATGGGTGCGGCGACCATAGGCCACTTCGCGATCAATCAATATCTCTACAGCAAGATGCCGTACGATGCCGAGCGCGACATGGTCCCGGCGTCGCTGACCTGGGAATTGCCCAACGTTTTCGTGGTTGCGAGCGATCATTGCCCGGCAAAAACGGTGTCCGAGTTTATCTCCTGGGCGAAGCAGAGGGGCCGCGTCAGCTACGGCAGCCCCGGCGTCGGCACCTCGCCGCATCTGTCGGGCGTGATGTTCGTGAAACGCACGGGGTTGGACGCCGTGCATGTGCCCTTCCGCGGCGCTGCGCAGACCATCCCGGCGATGCTTGCCGGCGACGTCAACTTCGCCATCGATAATCTCACCTCTTATGTTCCCGCAATCAGCTCGGGGAAAATGCGCGCACTTGCCGTCACCGCGGCGCAGCGCTGGCCGACAATGGCGGATGTGCCGACCATGGAGGAGGCCGGCATGAAGAATTTCGTCGTGACCTCCTGGGCGGCTTTCGTATTTCCAGCCGGCACGCCACGCCCGATCATCGACAAGATCGCGGGCGCGATGAAACAGATCGCCGCCGACGCCGAGATCCAGAAACGGTTCCAGGTGGGCGGTGCGCTCGTGCTATCGAGCACGCCGGAAGGCGCGCTGGCCTATGCGGCCAAGGAGCGCACGCTGTGGAAGGACGTCGTCGCCGCGTCGGGAGCGAAGATCGACTGAGCTGCGCCCGCCATTAGTGGCGGGACTTCGGGCCTTCACCGTCGCCCGTCAGCGTATCCATGAAGACGACCAAATCGCTCCGCTCCGCATCGCTGAGCTGGATCAGGATAAGCAGCGGCGACCGGCTGGGGCGATCGATGCCGCCTTTCTCGTAGTGGCGCACGACCTCGTCGAGCGTTGCAAGCGACGCGTTGTGCATATAGGGCGCGCGCAGCGCCACCGAACGCAGCGTCGGGGTCTTGAAAGCGAAATTCAGCGACTCGTCTTTGACGACCGTGCCGCGGCCCTGATCGGTCGTGGTGGTGCCGATGTCATGAAACTGATCGTCGGTGAACCGCCAGCCGTTGTGGCAGGCCACGCAGGCGGCCTTGCCGTTGAACAGCGCAAAACCCCGCTTGGCGGCGGCACTGATCGCTCCCTCATCTCCGGCAACCCAGCGGTCGAACGGCGTAGCCGCGGGCTCCAGGGTGCGCTCGAAGGCCGCCAGCGCGAGCGCAATCGTATCGATATCGATGGGCTGCCCTAGCGCGGCGTTGAATTTCGCCATGTAGCCCGTATCCGATTTCACGCGCTCCTCGATGACCTCGACTATGACCGGCGTTTCGGTTTGGCGCATGGACATCGACCCGGTAGCGATCGACGCCTTTGCCTGATCTTCCAGCGTTGCACTGCGCCCGTCCCAGCCGACCAGCGCCTTACTGGCGTGGCCAAGGCCGATCAGCGGCTGTGACTTGCGCGACGTTGGCTTGCCTGAATCGTTAATCGGATGCGCATCGACCACTACATAGCCGAGCTCGGGAAAATGGCAGCTCGCGCAGGCCGTCTTACCTGAAGCAGAGATGCGGGTATCAAAGAAGAGATCGCGGCCGAGATTGGCCAGCGCTTTGTTCTCGACCGGAAGCGCGGCCGGGCGGCGGTAATCGGCTTTGATGGACTTGAGGTCCTGCGCCGGCGCCGGTTGTGACTGTGTCAGGGCAAGCACGCCCGCGGCTGCAAGCAGAATTGCCGCCGCAACGATGAATGCGATACCTTTTTGATGATGTGGCCTGGTCATTGGTTGCCGAGCTCCGCCCGCCGCGCCTCTAAATCGGCCCGGCCAATCAAATCTTGGGCGTAAGCGTCATTCGCTGGGACTTAGGCGACAAAACGCTGATAGGCTTGCCGCAATCCAAAATTGTTTATAGTTCAAACGGATGGTCCCGTAGCTCAGCAGGATAGAGCAGCGGTTTCCTAAACCGAAGGTCGGAGGTTCGACTCCTC